>WNFX01000887.1_pt1 | contig 43273 bp, 41 predicted proteins | sample 5400111 | NCBI WGS metagenome assembly WNFX01 (sample SAMN13153363, study PRJNA577476) | soil metagenome | isolation source: 40 cm soil or saprolite under grassland replicate 1 | place: USA:California | collected 2016-06-15
TGACAAATGACTATGAATTATCATCATTTACAAAAGAGCATCTAATATATACGCCAGCACAGCTTGCTATCAAACCAAAATATGATGGTGACGCAGAATTGAAGATTGGATACAGAGGTGCTGATCATGGTTGACGTATTTTTTGTGGGCTTATCGATTCTCACAATAGGAGCCTCTATTTTGGCTTTGGAAAGCAAGGAGCTTATCTATGGAGGTATAGCTCTAGCAATTTCTATGCTGGGCATAGCAGGTTTCTTTCTAATTCTGGATTCTCCATTTGTAGCAATGTTCCAAATTACTGTTTATGTTGGTGCTGTAGCTGTACTAATCATATTTACAGTCATGCTGGTCAGAACACAAGATCTCTTTTCAGCGAAAGATGATAAAGGTAGAAAAGCAGGCGGTATTATGTTGATGCTCTTGACTATGGGTGGTATTGGTGCTATTTTCCTTGCCTCTGGAATCAACAATCCTATGTTTGGTAATCCAAAGTCAAATCCAATTGATATTGTTGAAATCGGTAAATCCATGCTTACATATTATTCACCTGCTCTAATAGTACTTGGACTAACATTAGCAGGTTCTGTCATAGGTGCGTTGGCACTAGCAAGGAGAGAGGGATTGGTAAAAGAAAATGAACCAACTAATTGACTTTGTATTAGTTTCAGTAGTACTGTTTTCGATTGGTATATATGGTCTTGTTGTCAAGCGAAACGCAATACGCATGATATTTTCAATTGAGATTATTGCAAATGCGGCCAATCTAAATCTTATCGCCTTTGCAAGAAATATACACAATGTACAGGGTCAGGTTTTTGCCCTCTTCTCTATAGCAATTGCTGCTGCTGAAGTTGCTGTGGCATTGGGAATTATCATTATTGCTTATCGATTGTATAAGGAAATAGATGTACATGAATTTAGGAGTTTAAAGGGATAGTTAATTTAGCAAGTGTGATAATATATGGCAGATTCATATTACCTACTATTAGCAACATTCCTTCCATTAGTACTTTCTCCAGTTGCGTACGTTATAGCAAAAAAAAGGGGAACAAATGCTACTACTTGGTTCTCTTTTGGTGTGTTGGCCATTTCGACAACCTCACTATTTATTTCTTCACTTACCTTACAAGGTGGAAGATCGGCTTACATAGAATCTTATCCATGGAGCCAATTTGGAAATTTCGGATTAAGAATTGATGGGTTGAGTCTACCCTTTGCAATTATTATAAATATTCTATGCACTGTTCTAGCTCTTTATTCAAAACCATACATGTTACATAAGATTAAAGAATCCTTTCATGAGAACATTAGTGAATTTAAAAAAGATATCAAATCCGATTCAACGGATTTCAATCCTGGATCAGATACCATAGCAAATGAAGCTGGAACTCAAGTGACACTATCTAAGGCAAATGAGGAACAATATGTCAATCACCATATGGGACTTTATTTTGCTCTTTATTTGACTTTCTCAATGGGAATGCTTGGAACAGTCCTTGCTACAAATCTAATAGAATTTTATGTGTTCTTTGAATTAATGCTTGTCCCATCATTCTTTCTCATAGCATTTTATGGATACGGCGAAAGGCGAAGAATTGCGCTCATGTTTTTTTTCTGGACACACGTGGGAGCAGTAGTTTTGCTTTTGGGTCTCCTTGCTATGGGATTCTTTGCGGGAGGTTTCGATTATGATACAGTTAGGGCTAATGTAAGCAAGATTCCAAATGAGTGGCTAGTGCTAATAGTATTTGCTCTGGTAATTGGACTTGGTGTAAAATTAGCAGCCTTTATTCTGCATATATGGCTTCCCTATGCTCACTCTGAAGCACCTACTCCAGTGTCAGCCTTATTATCTCCAGCCATGATCGGAATTGGGGCTTATGGGTTACTGAGACTTTGGTTAGAATTACTAGTTGGCGATTATTCTCAATACAGCATTTACATCAATCTTTGGGGTCTGGCTACAATGATCTATGGTGGCGCCATGGCTATGATGCAAGACGATATCAAAAGAGTTCTGGCATATTCAAGTATAAGTCAGATGGGTTATATTCTATTTGGGATTGGTTCTGATAGCGTTCTTGGGGTAACGGGTGGTACACTTATGTATGTGAGTCATGGATTAGGAAAGGCTATACTCTTCATGATGGCTGGATCCATTATTCTGCAAACAGGAACAAGAAGTATGTCGAAGCTGGGAGGTCTTGCTGGGAAGATGCCTTATACAGCAGTAATATCGATGATTGGAGCACTCACAATTATGGGGATACCTCCAACTAGTGGTTTTATGTCTGAGTGGATTTTGTTTAACGGAGTTTTACAAACAGGGATAACTAATTCAGACATGCTTAGGATAGTAGCATTCGGTCTTGGAATACTTGCGACAGTGCTGTCTGCAGCATATATCTTGTGGATGTACAAGAGAATATTTTTTGGAAAAATTCCAGAACAATATGCAAATATCAGGGACTCCGATAGGTACGTTATTGTTACCATGGCAGTACTTGCTGCAATAACTTTGATTTTGGGGGTCTATCCAAACCCTCTACTAAATCCAATAACGGATTACGTGCAGAATATGTTTTCAAACGATAGTACTGTACATAAAATTAGTAACATACATACTGTTAATTTGATCCACCAAAATGATCAAAACAATACAGTAATGGTTGTTGGAGGAGGTTCATAATTATGAAGATCAACATGAGTGTCATTGTACATGAGAATATCAAAACTATTCAGAGTCTTTACAATTCTAATTGGAATTTGCTCGGTGGATTTCAAATTTGGAGAGATGAAATAAGATGACTGACATTCAAGGAATTATTGGATTTGAAGGTATGGGAATAAATGCTTGGATGGTATGGATTCTGCCCTTTATTGGAGCTTCATTGATCCCTGCAATAGCAAAGGCAGGAAACCGTGCACGGGATTATATCGCAGTCGGCTTTGCTTTATCTAGTGCAGTAGCGGCTGCAACACTATTGCCCCTCGGAATCGGAGGGGAGCAAGTTCATAGTCAGGTAAGTTGGATATCCATTTTAAAACTCCAAGCAGGAACATTGGCAGATCCTTTGTCTATTGTTATGGCTAATATCGTTGCATGGATCTCATTTCTGATCTTTATTTATTCAGTAGGATACATGCATGGCGATAAAAATCTCACAAGATACTGGTTTTTCATGCTTTTCTTTATTGGCTCTATGCAATTGATAGTTCTTTCTGATAATCTATTAATGCTATTCTTTGGTTGGGAAGGCGTTGGACTAGCTTCTTTTGCACTCATTGGTTTCTGGTATCATGACAAGAAAAAGGACTTTGTAGGAACTCCGGGCCATTATGCAGGAGGTATACAAATGTGGGCATCCCCCTCACACGCAGGACTTAAAGCATTCCTTATGACCAAAGCAGGCGATATCATGATGCTATCAGGAATGCTATTGATCTTTACATATGCGGGTACTTTTGGTTTTACTGAATTATTGCAAGATCAAAGCTGGGCTTTGGAGATGGCAAAGAGTAATTTGCTTGTTCCCGCTGCAGTTCTTATTTTTGGTGGGGCTATAGGAAAGTCTGCACAATTCCCACTAAATGAGTGGTTACTTGAGGCAATGACTGGACCAACACCAGTATCTGCACTTATTCATGCTGCAACAATGGTAAAAGCAGGTGTCTTTCTTGTTGCAAGAATTGGTCCTCTTTTCTTTGCAGTGGCGGCATTAAATTCCTCCCAATTTTTTGAGGTTGTCGCATGGGTGGGAGCAATAACAGCATTCTTACTTGCAACACAAGCTATGGTTAATCCGGAAATAAAGAAGGTTCTGGCATACTCTACTGGTTCTCAGATAGGACTAATGATGATGGGTTTGGGAATTGCTGGACTTTCTACATCATTCGTAGATGGTTTTACTGCTGGATTCTTTCATTTGATGAGTCATGCAATGTTTAAGGCATCATTGTTTATGGGTGCAGGCGCTGTGTTACACGCTGTTGGTTCCAGATTCATGACAGATATGGGTGGGCTTAGAAGTAAAATGAAGAAGACGTTCATATTTATGATGATGTCAGGTCTCTCCCTTGCTGCAGCTCCATTTATCACTTCTGGTTTTTGGAGTAAGGATGCTATCCTTGCTTCTGTTCTCGAATCGGGATATCATTACTCGTGGGTTCTCTTTGGTATTGCAGTGACAGTATCATTCATGACTGCCTTTTACACTTTTAGGATGCTCGGTATGACTTTCTTTGGAAATAAAAGTAAATTTGTACAAGAAACGGAACACCATCACCCTGTTCATGAAGTTGGAAGTGTAATGTGGATTCCATTTGCTATACTGGCAATTGCTAGCATTGCGGTAGGTTTAATTGGATTTGCATTTGAACATCAGCTCCATGAAATGTTCTCGGCATACCTCGCAAATACCTTTAATATCCATGCGCCTGTTCCCGGAGGAGAAAGAATCGAAGCTAAGAGCGGAGCCGAATTTTTGGATTTGCAAGGACTTAATCCAATTGCCGTCAGCGCCTCAGTTGGAGCATTTGCGTTAGGTGCGATTATTGGAGGAGTTGTATATATGGGAAGAGTCATAAATCCGGAGATTGTGTCACGAAATATCATATCAAGGGCAGTATGGAAATTCTTCTTCAATAGATGGTACCTTAATACTGCATTATACTGGGTAGCCGTTATAGGACCATTGGCTTTATATCGTATCGTTTGGAGATACTTTGAAAGTACAATAATTGATGGAATCAATCCTGGACTTCAGGGAACAATGACATATTTCTCAAAGGTAATAAAGGCTGGACAGACCGGAATTGCACAGACCTATCTTTATGTTTTCGCTGCAGGCATATTAATAATCGTCATGTTACTGTTTTTATAGGAGTAAAATAGAACATGGATTTTCTATCAACTCCATTATTAGTAACGGTAATACTAGGTTCAGTCGGGCTTGCTATTCCGATTATTGATTCATTAAAAAAGGAAAGGGGCTCTAATAACAAACTATACTGTGGCATATCAGTCGGTGCAATATTACTCATCATTGGTATCATTATTTTTAGAATAATATCTGGAGAACAGATCCCAACCATCGAATTTGGTAAGGGTATGCTTGCAGATGATATGTTTGGCTCTTTCTTTGCAATATCATTGTTGATTGTATCCATAATGGTAACTGCATCCTCATGGAATTTCATGAAAAATAAAAGTAATCCTGCGGCGTATTATTCCTTGATCCTAATATCTAGTATTGGAATGATCCTCATTGCCTATTCTACAGATCTTGTAATGCTTTTTGTTTCTTGGGAGCTCATGTCAATTCCCACATATGCATTGGCCGCATTTTCAAAACGCGATCCTATCTCAAATGAAGCAGCAATCAAATATTTCCTATTTGGCGCTCTTTCTTCAGCAATACTAGTACTTGCTATAGGATTAGTATACGGAATAACTGGAACCACAAATATTGGACAGGCAATAATTTCAATGGTAAACTTACAACAAGATCTTGTTCCTATCAGTTTGTTTGCTCTGGCATTATTCATAGCTGGGTTTGGATTTAAAATGGGTCTTGTTCCGTTTCATATGTGGCTTCCAGATGCATACGAGGGCGCACCGACAACAATCGGAGCGTTACTGGCTGCAGGTACAAAAAAGGCAGGTTTTGCTGCTGCAATTCGTGTAATAATTCTCGCTATTTTTGTATTACACCTTGAATGGTCTATGACTCTGGCGATAATAGCTATCTTTACGATGACGTTGGGTAATCTGGGAGCACTTATCCAAAAGAGCGTTCCTCGAATATTGGCTTATTCAAGCATCGCTCAGGCAGGGTATATAATGATAGGTCTTGCGTTGGCTCCTTATAATGATCAAGCTCTTGCTGGTTCTCTCTTCCATATTATTAATCACGCTGTTATGAAGGCTGCCGCTTTCATAGCAGTTGCCGCAGTAGCACTCACACTTACAAGTTATAGTATTGAAAAGTACAGAGGACTTGCAAAACGTATGCCTCTGACGGCAATAGCCTTATCAATATCATTGTTGGCATTGGCAGGAGTTCCGCCCCTTAATGGATTTTGGAGCAAGCTGGTACTATTTAGTGTGGCTATAAATACCGGACCGGAAGTTTGGTGGGGACCATATTTGGCAATTGCTGGGGTTCTTAATAGCGCACTCTCGCTTGGATACTATGCATGGATTATGAGAAAAATGTACATGGAAGATTCACCTGATACTTCTAAAGTCAAAGAACCAAGGGCAATAGTTGCAGTACTTATCTTTGCTATGATATTCATGGTAGGCTTTGGTATATGGCATGCGCCAATCCTACAATTTGCTACAAATTCGGTACCAAATCTATCACAGCTCACTGCCATACTACCTTCGATACCCTTAAAATAGAATATTACATTGAAAAGTTACAATAATCATGAGAATAAGTGGCAAGTCATAATTTAGGATCAGATAGTACTAGCAAGTCCTATTTTCGATTTATTTCCTTCATAATTTTTACCACTTTATCATCCGTAATTTCTTCAAAATTGTCATAAAATTGGGCAACAGAGGTAAAATTACTTGTTGCTGGTATCAATATCGTTACCACTTGATCTACTTCGTTTTTCAATAGTTCAACAGTCTCATTAGGGGCCACTGGTATCGATATCACAATTTTTTTCGGTTTCCTTTTTTTTATCCATCTTGCAGAAACCAAAAGTGTCGCCCCTGTGGCGGCCCCATCATCAACAAGTATAATTGCTTTATTTTTAATATTGTATTCAACGGGGTAAGGTCTATAAAGTAACGTTCTACGTCCAATTTCACGCAACTGGGCCATTTTTTCATTTTCTATATAATCTTCATGGACTTTCAAAGCTCGAACGACATATTCATTGAGATAAACTGTGTCCTTATCCATTATTGCTCCAATGCCAAGTTCTTTGTTGTTAGGGGCCCCCATTTTGCGAGGTATTACAATATCAAAATAATTTGCATACTTATTCTTATAAATCGTGTACGCCAGGATTACTCCGCCACGTGGAATTCCAAAAACTGCAATTTCTTTGGGAGATTCATCTAAAAGTTCTTTCTCAAGTTTAGATATAAGAAGACTTGCTGCATGTTCTCTGTCCTTAAATCTGGTGACTGAATTATTTTCTTCTGACATAGAAAATATGTGTTTATACACTAGGTATTTTCCTATAAGTCTTTTCAACAATATTCTAAATAATTGAATAGGTCGAATGTTATTATCTATTTTTATACTAAAATCCTATATAGAGTAACGTATTGAAATATAAAGCACGTCATTGTGATTATCTTACAATTGCGAATAAATTCAATAAGGTACAAGTTGAATTATAATCCTGCTAAATATGACTATAAAACTATGATGTATGTAAAGGAAGATATGAAATATGATAATTTCACAAAGGCCAAGGAACATCAATGGGAATGCGATAAATGCAAATGTACATTTTCAAAATATCCTGCTCTTAAAGAACACAAGACTGAAAAACATTCTTACTAAAATAGTTTCTCAATTTAACATAGTATTTAGTTAGAACAATTTCATGGGTTTAAGGTTTTAACATATAAGACAAGTATAATAACGATGAGAGTATCCATCTTTTTTATCCCTGATTGCTCAAGTATTATCTAATTGCCATTATGTTTTTAACTATCAAATAGGACTGGCGGGACAGTAACTATTGATAATTTGACACATGTCATACTTCGATATGTATATTAGATTCGAAGTCAATGATTGTTGCAAGCCTTGGTTAGTATCTTAATCGCATCCGCACTGATTTCATTTTTTATCCTCGCATCCATAATACCTCATCTATTTGTTAATGCTCAGCAAAAGTTTGCAGAAACCGAGTTTCAGGAAGAAGGAAAACCAACAATTGTTGATTCAAAGCTGAACATTAAGACAATTGCAGAGGGATTAACAACTCCAACAACTATGGCTTTTGTAGGACAAAATGACATCTTGGTACTCGAAAAGGATACTGGTATGATTAAAAGAATAGTCGATGGCAAGGTACTTCCAAAACCTGTTCTTGATGTGAATGTGGCTAATTCCATTGAAAGATGCATGTGCGGAATAGCCGTATCAAAACATGGTTCAACTACATTTGTATTTGTTTACTATACTGAAATCAATGGAAAAGATGGTGAGGATAAATCCGGAAAACAACCCATAGGAAATAGAGTCTACAGGTATGAATTATCTGGCGACTCCTTAATTAAACCATTACTTTTGATGGATCTACCTGCCAATCCTGGACCGCGACACAATGGAGGTAACATTATGATCGGACCTGACAATAATCTTTACGTTGGCATAGGCGATGTAGATGGTTCTTTTAAGGTAACAAGTACAGAGACCAAGACTCAAAATTACAGGAATGGCGTTGATCCAGATGGGAGAGCAGGGATATTGAGGATTACCCAAGATGGTCAACCAACCGACAGACATGGCATTCTTGGTGATTCTATTCCATTACGTTTGTACTATGCCTATGGAATTCGCAATACATTTGGTATGGACTTCGATCCTGTGTCGGGCAATCTATGGGACACAGAAAATGGTCCGGGAAATGGAGATGAAATAAACTTGGTTGAAGCTGGATTCAATAGCGGATGGCAACAAGTTCAGGGTATTGCATCATTGGAGAAAACATTCAGTGAATCTGACTTGGAAGACTTTGGTGGAAAAGGTCACTATAGTGATCCTGAATTAGTCTGGGTGAACACGGCTGGACCTACGGCCTTGAAATTTTTCAATTCTGCTAAACTTGGTACAAATTACGAAAACGATATGTTTGTAGGAGACGTTCATAATGGAAGAATTTATCATTTTGATCTTACTCAAGATAGAAAGGATATTATTCTTCCAACAGAGTTATCATCTAGAGTAATAGAAAAACCATCATCACCAGGAGTAAATAATATTGTATTTGGTGAGGGCTTTGGAGGCATTACTGATTTAGAAGTTGGTCCTGATGGATATTTGTATGTAGTCTCAATCGGATTGGGCAGTATATATCAGATCAGCTTGGCACCTTGATAGAATAATTTCAGAAAAATTCTAGGAAATAAATCAGTTAAAAGGGATTATTTTATTTTTCTACGAACAAAAGAAGAAAATAGACATACTCTAAAGATGGATTAATCCACCTTGTTGTCCAACATGCGGGGATTGCCCAACATATCTTCTTCTAAAGTGTCCAGAAGGTCTCTTCGAAAGCAATTCGATAAACCATGCTTCATGTTCTACTTCTTCTTGCATGATCCTTTGGGCGACATCATATGTGCGGGGATCTTTTCCTGCAGTCATATCGCATACTTCTCCCCATGAGCGTATTGCACATTGCTCTGCGCCAAGTAATACTTCGATTATAGAAGTAAGATTTTCCCAATTATCAGGAAGATATGCATCAGGACAACCTGCCTGATCTGCAAATTTTCTAATGTCCCTTGGTAGATTACCTCCAAGTTCATACAACCTTGGCACCATTGCTTCAAAATGATTTCTGTCTTCAATCCTTGCTTCTTCTACTATTTCTTTTATTCCTTCACCATCAAGTCCAGTACAATGCATCCTCAAAATTGTATAATAATAATATGTAGTAAATTCAGCACCAACGCCCTTGGTTATTAATTCCTTTAATTTTTCAACATCAACTCCGTTTTTCTTTATAACATCAATCGCAACTATATTTGGAACCTTTCCCTTTGTATCACTCATAACAAAAAAAATAGATAATATTCTATAAAAGTCTTATTATGGCCCTCTCCTTGAATAATGCCTATTGCACTCTTTAATTTCTGAATAGGACGATTTTTGATTGATCTTTATGGTTAGAAGTAATTTTATATCACAAGATACCGTTAGCTTGCTATGTGTTTTATTGATAAAGACGGAAATATTCTTGTACCTAAAACAGTTAGGCCTGTAATGGATTATGAACCAACGATACTTGGAGAAAAAAAAGGGTCAAAAAAACAATATAGGCATGGAAACTTGCACATACGGGAATATGATAGTTTTTACAGCATTCATTATGACAAAATAGATCCTCGCATCGATCCTTTTGGGCACATATTGGTTGACGCCTCAAAATATTTATCTGGTCTTATCCTTCTTTCTGCTTTTTCTGACTTTCTTATAAGTAGAGATAAATGAAATAACTTGATTGTTAACTTGTTTGATTTGATTCTAGTATATTCTGGATCTTGTAAACCTGGTATTTTTTCCAATATTTTGACAGGGCGAAAAAGGAATTTTGATAGAAGATAGCAAAGAAATACTGGAATCTGCCATAGAGGGTGAAAACAAGAAACCTATCATTGATTTCAAAAAGCCTTCAATTTGGCTTATAATCAGGACAATTTTGAAACTAATTCCAGTTATTATTTATCTTAGGAAGGACAGAAAGGAATGGGTCAAAAAAGAAGGCAGAAATGTCAATGAGGAAAAATTCAGAAAACATGCAGAAACCGCGTTAAAGACTTTTGTATCGCTTGGACCATCATACATAAAACTCGGTCAATGGTTGTCTTCAAGAGCAGATCTATTACCTCAACCATACTTGGATGTGCTAGAAAAACTTCAAGATGATGTTCAACCAGCCCCATTTTCAGACGTCAGACCAATTCTTGAAAAAGAGCTTGGAATGCCCGAAGATATTTTCGAACATTTTGACACTTCAGCAATTTCTGGCGCAAGTTTAGGTCAAGTATATCGTGCGAAGTACAAGGAAAGGGACGTAGTCGTAAAGATAAGCAGACCCAACATTGAAGAAACAATTGGGAAAAACATCTATATATTGAAAAAACTGCTTCCGATAGCCACCAGATTTATTGATGAAAATCTAAGATTTTCAGCTGAAGGCATGCTCTCTCAATTTATTGAAACAGTATATGAAGAAATGGATTACAAAATCGAAGCGAAAAATTTACTTGACATCAAAGATAATCTGAAAGAGGATAGATCGGTCATTATCCCAAAAGTTTATCTTGATAGAACTTCTCGACATGTGATTACACTAGAGTACCTGCCTGGGACAAAAATAACAGATATCAGAACACTGAATCAGCAAAACATTGATAGAGCAAAATTAGTGTATCGAATACATAGACTTTTTTTTAAAATGTTACTACGCCACAGCATATTTCACGCCGATCCACATCCTGGTAATATTTCAGTAAGTAACGACGGAAAAATAATACTTTATGATTTCGGAATGGTTGGAAGACTTGATGACGAAACAAGAAGAAGATTGGTTAGACTATATCTCGGTCTCGTGGATAAAGATTCGGTAAGAACTACAGATGTGTTGATAGAACTAGGAACACTTGAGCCTTCTGTTGACAGAAGACTAGTAGAAAAGGGCCTGGATCTAAGTATTCAATCACTGCATGGTAAAAAGGTAGATAGAATGGAGGTAAAAGCTCTTCAAGACTTGGCAAATAAAACTCTGAGTAGATTCCCTTTTCGTTTGCCTAAAAATCTTGCACTGTATATGCGAATGGCATCAATACTTGAAGGTATTTATCATCATCATCATGTAAGATTTCAATTTGTTCGGGTATTGGTAAACCTGCTTGAAGAAGAAGGATTAATTAAGGAAGCTTATATTGAAGAATTTAAGAGATACGTGGTCAGATTTGCAAAGGGTATAGAAGTATCGAGCGAACTTGCACCGATGATAAAACAATATTTGACTGACCAAAAAACAACTGGCAAAAGTAAAATGAATTCAAACGTTCTTCCCATTAGTATTATCTCGTCTTCCATTATTATTGGCTCAACACTACTCTTTCCTTATGAAAGGAATTTCTCGTGCCTAGGATTTGCTTTATCTGCTGTTTTACTGTTTGGAACTTTAATATTTAATAAAATCAATAAAAATAAGCAATATTAAAAATTTCATAGAATAAGAAATGTAATTTGATGTGAATTTTCTATTATCCAAGCTGTATTTTATGATAGTAACAAGAACTACACGTTGTGATTCTAATATTATTATTTGAAATATAAATCATTTTGATCGTAAGTCAACTCCTATATTCTATATGATTTTACTAGATCATTTTTACTAACTTTAGTATGTCACATCATTCAGTCAGATTTAATTGAAAAGAATGCAGAATCTATATACACAATAATCTTAGGATATCATCCATCCTAGTTCATATAAATCAAAACTTCTGTAAGAAGTCGATGAATCTAAGTTCAAAAGCTATACTGCTTCCGGCAATAGCATTATTGATCGGCGCAGTAACTAGTACAGGTTTCGCAAGCAGTGCGTACGCCGACGATCCAGAGGATAACAAAGTAAAGCAAGACATTGATCTGAAACACACAAACTCTTGTGACGAGAGAGGAAATGGAGATAATTCAGCAGATTGCTCCTTCAAAGATAACACAAATGTTGACAATATCAACGTCAAGGGTCAAGAGAATCATGTATATCAATCTGTTGATTCAAAACACAAGAATGATTGTGACGAGAGGGGTGACGGAGATAACAAGGCCAAATGCTCAGATGATTCGACTCTGAATATCGGAAAAATCAACATTGACTAGACCTTAAAATTACAAGTTAAGAGTAAGAACCAACCAATTCCCTATTTTATTTTTTTAATCTTCTATCTGCTAGTGCGTCTCTAATTTTGAACAAGGAAATAAAAGTAATTATCTTTATATCATATATTGAACATCCAGTTTACGTATGAAATTATTACACGGAAATCCTGGATTTGGTGTTCAGCTAACCGAAAAAGAGATAAGAAAATTTCTGTCAGATAGCAAGCTAAATCTTCATCTTGGAACCGTTGATGCAGAGCTATATCCAAACATCCATCCTACCTGGTATATTTATGATGATTCTAAGGATACCATATTTGTTGAAACCAGTAAACATTCAAAAAAGATCAATAACTTAAAGAGGAACGATAAAATTTATTTTTGTGTAGATGATGGAAATCCACCATATAAAGGAATAAGAGGCAAAGGAAATGTTAGAATTTTGACCGATCCTGATGCAAATTTTCCAATCGCAAAGAAAATTATGTTAAAGTATCTAGGCAGTACCGATCATCCTATGGCAAAAACATTGCTTGAAAATGTAAGAAATGGAAATTCGGTCGTTTTGGAAATTATGCCAAAATATTACTCCACATGGGACTATAGCAGGAATAGTTAATTATATACTTGGGAATCTATTTTGTGATATTAATAGAGTTTTTTAAAAAAAGCAAAAATTTAAACAAATTTACCATTTTTAGTAATTAGTATTATTGTAGTCATTGTACTTTTTAATCTATTTATATCTGCAAATTAAAAACGATTAACTAAATATATTTTCTGAACCTTATTTGATTTCACAGTCACCAAACTCATGATCGCCGTCAAGGGGATTAAAATTACCTATTGTGTCAACGCCAGGTCCACATCTAAAGTAGTCGCCACCAGGACCTCCTCTCAACGTGTCGTTACCGGGGCCGCCATACAGACGATCGTCACCCGGGCCGCCATCTATAACATCATTTCCCAAAGCGCCGTACAATATATCGTTCTCTGTTCCTCCAAATAATTTGTCACGGCCATCACCCCCATTCAATTCATCATTTCCCGGACCTCCATTCAGCGTATCAAATCCATCACCGCCTGATAGATAGTCATTGCCCTCCGATCCATTCAAAATGTCATTCCCCTGTTCACCTTGGATCTCATCGTTACCTTGCAATCCATCCAAAATATCATTGCCATTATGTCCTCTAATGTCATCATCATTTACAGTTCCTTTGATATTATCGGTTCCTGGAGTGCCCTTAATGTCAATAGCCCATAAAATTGAAAAATTAGGTAATGTTAATAAAAATAATAAGATAAATGTTGCAAAGATTAATCTATTAATTCCTTTATTCATATTATTCCACTCAAATTGATCGATATGATATAAATGTCTATACTATACAAGGTATCTTCTATTATTTAGTGTTGGATCGGCAGGTAGGCAAGATCTTATATGATACTCCATGATCTCTTATTCTCATTGATTTTTAGTTTTATCAATTGTGCTTGATGAACGAGCTTTTTATCATCGGTATTTTTCTGTAGCGATTTTGTAAAATTGAAAAATAGTACATAATTTTATTAGGAATGTGATATATACTAAGTTAATTTATTTATATATAAATTGACAATTAGCCATGGCATGATTGCAAATCAAATGACTGTCGTGGGAATATCATTATGTTTATGGGGCTTGCTGATGTTAGAACCATTGAATTTGTATCCTTATTCGTCTTTGAGGAATTTGCCATTGCAAGCACTTGAAAACGATAAGTCCAAAACTAATGATGATTTGAAGACTTTAACAGCATCCAATTCTTCTGCTAATACCTCTGGTAAAACACCTGAATCGCGAGGTGTTGAGTTTACAATTTCATGCAGCGACTTTAAGAAATTATTTGACGCACTAATGGCACTAAACATTGACAATGAAGTCGCAAAAGGAAGCGTAAATCAGTCGACGCTAGATGATGTCGAAAATATCTTTAATACCTATGCTGGGAATTGTTCTCAACTTGATGAATACGAATTTGAATAGGTTCATAGTATCAAAATTATTGCCTTTACTACTGAAATTCTATTTTAAAACGCTCTTTTAAGATTCTTAAATTTCTTCATAAATACTATAGCTATAACCGAACCCATTGCAGCGGCCGTGATGGGAATGGTTAATGATGTTAATTCTGCCGAAACTGGTCCTGATACATTTAAGGGAAAGTCAAAAGTAAGTAGAGTATTAGAATCATTAGAACCCTCAGTGTCAAGATTGGCTAAAATATCAATACTAAAAAGAAAAACACCCGCTTTATTGAATATATAATAATAAGTGTAGTGTCCACTTGATAAAAGTATGGGATGTGTTTTTGTTAATTCCTTTTTTTCATCGGATATTCTCAACACAATAGGGGTATCTGTTATTGGATTGTTACTAACTGTTGTTATTCTTATGTTAACCTTGGTTTCTTTTCCCGAAATAGGAATTGAGGGCACAGTGTTGATTTGAATATCATAATCTCCAATACGTTGTCGCAAAGAATTACTTAATACATCTGCAAATATAAAATTGAATGAAAATAATGAATAGATGATAATTATGACAAATGAAAAAAAAATTAAGCTTTCCAAGTCTTTACTTCAGCATTATTCTTATTGGATACAAAGAATTTTATATTTTTAGAAGTCATTTTGAAAAATAATAGAGTAAAGGTTGTTAGTCAATTAAAACACCAGGCAGAACGCATAGTCATTTAACTATTGATTTTCATATGATTGGCATGTTTTTTTTGCTCTAAAGTGAACATTACCACTGTCAGAAACATAGATATTTCCAGAAGAATCAATTGCAATGTCATGTGGAATCAGGAATTGATCATCTCGACATCCAAGTGAGCCCCACTTTGTAATAAAATTACCCTGACTGTCAAATTTCTGGATTCGAACGTTCCTTGTATCTACGACATACACATTGCCTGATTTATCAGTCACAATCCCATGATCTTCTATAAAGTGGCCGTTACCATACCCAAAAGCTCCCCACTTTGCAATAAAATTACCCTGACTGTCAAATTTTGCAACACGAGAATTGTTCCTGCCATCAGTAACATAAACAGAATCTTTTGAATCTATCGTTATATCATGTAAATGAACAAATCGCATACCTAGCGAATAAGAATTCCATCTAGTTAAGAATTTGCCATCATTATTGAATTTTTGAACTTGGGGATTATCCTGGTCAGTTATATAAACATTGTCCTTTGAATCAACAGCAATTCCCCATGGCTTAATAAATTGACCATCTGCTCTTCCCTTGGATCCCCACATTGTAATGAATTTACCATCACTACTAAATTTCTGAATACGTTGGGCAGCGTAATCGGCAACAAAAACATCTCCTTTAGAATCTATGCCCATACTCTCAGGTTGTAAAAATTGTCCCGGACCTGTTCCTTTAGTACCCCACATTGTAATTAATTTACCATTAATGTCGAATTTTTGTATGTTGCATTTTTCTGCATCACTTACATAGACATTACCGCTAGAGTCAACTGCAATTCCATGGGCATGCAAAAATTGTCCCGGACCTGTTCCTTTAGTACCCCAGGCAGAAATCAGAGTGCCATTACTATCAAATTTCTTAACATAATGAAATCCAGGAAGGTCATTTGTAATGGGACCTGTTCCAATAGAATTATTGGTCAAGGCAACATTACTAACATATTGTGATTGATCTTTGTTATCCTTGCAATTTAGACTCTTGGCATCTTCTGAACTTTGAGAATAAATTAAATGAAAATTTAAAAATGACAAGCTTGAAAATATAAGAGCTAACGATAGAATAATAGAAAACAGCTTCAAATTAATATCCAATTGTCTTAATCTAAAAATTTTCATAGTATGCTTACTTTTCCCCAGACTAAAGTCTTAACGTAAGACATTAGTAAAGGTTCCTTAATCACCAAATATAAATTTAAATCTTAAAAAAATATGAATTCAGCCAGGCACAAAAAAGGATTTTGTATAGTACTATCCTTTTACATCTGTCCCCTGGGTTTCGTTCTTTGACGAATCATGGGATGGTTCTCCTCCATGAACCTCTCCTTCTCCATGGTGATCTCCCTCTTCTTGAACCAAGCCTAGCTTGAAAATGTCATTAAGTAAGGGTGTAATCTTTTCATCTACTATTTTGTCAATTTCATCAAACGGGCTTTTATTATCTATCTTTCCTTTTAATGAACTTAATGAATCTGCTAAATCAGTTGAATTAGCATTTGAATTTGGTTTAATTACATTATAGATGTCTATTGCTAGCAACACAGCTGCCTGCGAACTCTGATAATCAGCTTCGTCTACTATATTAGTAGTTTCATTTTTGTCTTTTTCTGTCGAATTTGAGATGGAGGTATTATTTTCATCATGACTATCCATACCAAGGGAACTATTATAGTGTTCCAGACCTTCACCTACCAGATCATTTAGTACCAGGGCTTTGACTGTTACATTATTTAGTTGTTCTTTGTCTATCCTAGCACTCAAAACTTCAGACAATACATCACTGATATTGCTAACTTTGTCTTTCACTTCTGATTGTGAGGGTGATCCAGATTCAAAAGTTTTAATAAAATCTGTCAAGGTGTCATTAAGTTCCGTTGCAAGCCGAGGGTTTCTTTCAGTAATTTCTTTGGTATCATTTGTGGTTATATGTTCGGTCAAGTGTTCCGCATGCTCCTTTGCAACGGTAGCGTTAGACGATAGCTGTTTTTGTGCTAATTGATATTCTATTTTCATCATTTCAACTTTGGTCAAAAAAGAAGCACTCTCATCACCTGAAAAAGTGTGACCAAAAACGAAGTTGTTTAGATTCGAACCAAATGCAAGTAATAATACGATTCCTGGTAACGAAAAATTTAGTACTCTATTCATCCAATAATTTTATAATTCATGATAATAATAGTATTATGGTACATCAATCGAATCCAGATATCTACTTTAGCAAGCCTGTAAAGCATCATGAATCTGAACTCATCTATTTAATACCCTATGTTTTACTAAAGTATAATTTTAACCAGATTATTTATTTCTGGAGTATATGAAATATAAAAAACAGCAATTATCATTGCGATAATTATTATTCTTTTAATCGTCATCCTATACGGTGCGGATTACTATAAGCATGTTCTCAGGGAATGTTACCGGTGCTAATAACATTGTATTACCTTTAAATGGGTGAACTCATTACCGTATAATATCTCACTAAAATGAATATACGAATACACTAAGTATTCGTTTGAATATCTATTCCTAATTAAGACAAAGCTTATTGCAATTGCAATCAGATCTTGTTTTTTCGTCTTAGATACACTACAATGCAAGCTATTACAGCTAATGCAGGCATCGCATAATATATTATAAGCTCATCAGTAGGTATTATCTGATTTGGGTTTGTGGCTGATAGATCAAAATCAACAGAAATTGGAGTTTGAGAATATGTTGGATCACCATTTATTTTGATTAATAGTGATACCTGATAATCTCCAATTTCTTTAAATGTATATGGAAAGGTAATATCACTGAATTCATAAAACTTAAGCGGAAAATTTTGGACGATGGATCCATTTATTTTATTTTTATAATAAGTGAAGCAAAAATGTTATTGACATTATGATTATTCTTATCAAGAATACTAAAATTCAGTAAAGTTGAATTGTCACCAGCAAGAGGAAGAGCTGGATATGGCGCAAAAACTAATTGATAATTTCCAATATTCTTTGTTGCTCCAAAAAAGTGAGCGAAAATAAACTGTGGAGATTCATATTCATCAAAAAATACAATAGAAAACAAAATTAAAAGAAAAACTATTCTGCAGTAGACTATTTTTTGGAAAGATATCAAAAACAAGGTAATGTGCAAAAGGCATTTACATGAACTTGTTTTTAATTCATTCCTTTTACACTTTGAAACAACTTATTTTTGGGAGCCAAGTCCGCGACTAATCCGAGTGGTCTGTACTTAAGATGCTGACATTAATGGTGCCACAACTTGAGTTTAGGAATAAGTACAATATCACAATTTGAGTGATTATTATTATTTCAGATACACAGTTTGGGGACCTAATTTGGTACAATATTATGTACCAAAATGAGTTCTTAACTGTTACCATATTGGAAACTTATTCTATACGCCTTCCAGCATTCCTTTCTTGAACCGTAGTATGTTAAATAAATAGGCTGCCAAAACAATTCCCGCAATACTTATTCCAACTGCAGTTAACAATATTAAATAAGAACTATTCAAATTTCCTTGTAACCCACTAACGGATTTTTGAATTTCAGTAATTTCTGTCTGTGACATATTCAAATCATTTCTATTATTTTGAATATCGTTTGATAACTTGCTTATCGCATCCTGGACGTTTTCGTTCATGTTATTTGAATTAGCGGTATCAACAGTTTTGTCGGGAAAGGAAAGTGTGCCCTTTGATTCTACATCTTCGATCTTAAATTCGCCATCAACTTTTTGTCCCTTTACGTCACCTTGGAGTAATACAATATATGGCCCTATTCTAGTTGGAATTATCTTACCCTCATATCCACCATCCGTTGTCGGTGAAGGTTCAAAATCTAATTGTTTTGTTATTGTTCCGTATTTCACAGACAAAGAAAGATTCGCTAGTGCGTTAAGAACCGGTGTTTGGTTATTGCTACTTCCTTTACTTACCTGTAGAGTAATACTATTTAAATCAGAAACAAGTGGAGGTTCAGATAACCACCCAACTTCAATAGTGGTATTGCCAAAAGTTTTACTAGTATGTCCAAAGGAAACATTGAGGTAACTTGCAAAAACTAAGAATGATATAAAAAAGAATCCGACACCAACAACAACTTTCGTCTTTTCCATATAGGCTAAATTAGATCCTTATACACATTATATCCTTTGTCCTCTTATTTCGATTGTTGTACTAGAAAAAAAAGCAATAGTAAAATAATCAAATCAATATAGATTATTTTGAGAAGTATTGATTCTTAAATTTAGTTTCTATTATTTGGGATCTAATAGAAATTTACTTTTCTTTTCAATAACATGTTTGATGTTGGTATTAGGTTTTGGCTCGATACAGACCTCATTTGGACATGCATTTGTAATCAACAGTACTCCTGCACAGTCAGCGGCTCTACCATCTTCTCCACAACAGGTAAATGTATTATTTAGTGAGCCAGTTGATTTACGCTACAGTCATTTGAAGGTCCTAGATTCAAATGGGAAGCAAGTTGATGATAAGGATGTTCATTATCTAAACAACGATGAATCCTCATTGACTGTTTCTGTACCATTATTAAAAGATGGAATTTATACAGTATCAACAAATGTTCTATCTCAAACTGATGGTCATGTAACAGATAATGCCTTTGTATTTGCTGTTGGACAAGCGATAATACCTTCAAATGTAGCAAGTATTGCAACATCATCAAAACTATATCTACCGGAAGCATTAGCTAGGTTCCCTACTCTTTTAGCACAAGTAATGATAGTAGGAGCCGCATTTGGAACTTTTTGGATGTGGGGGCCACTATCGAAAATTGCTTTTTTTACTGAATCCATTTCTCAAGTTAGGAGCAAGGTAAACAAAAGACTTGCAGTTTATTATGTAATTGCGTCAATAATATTGGTAGCCTCAAATTTTGCTATACTTTTTTTTCAGGCAATAGCAATTAACGGGAACATAATTGATGTACTTGGAACAAAATTTGGTACTATAGTAATCGAACGATCAATCATATCATTCATATTTCTTGGCCTGTCAATATTTGTATTAAGACAGTATAGGAAAAAACAATCGTACACATTTTCTAGAATGGAGAGCGTAGGTTTTTTAATAATAGGAATGCTTTTACTTGTTACAACAAGCTTGATTGGACACGGTGCATCTAATAAACAATTAGTTCCAATAATTATTGATTTCATACATAATTTAGTAGCTTCTCTTTGGATTGGTGGTACCTTTTATCTTGCTTTTGTCCTAATTCCAAAATTAAAAGAATCTCCAATAAATTGGCATTACAAATTAGCAACACTTTCAGTATGGATACCAAGATACAGTACATTTGCAGTAACAGCCCTAGCAATAATAATGGTTACAGGACCATTTTTACTATACATACTTGAAAATAATTTGAATTTGGTTATTGGTTCTCTATATGGTACCTTTTTAATCGCCAAGCTTACGATTGCGGGAATAATGGTTATTGTGGGAGGATATAGCAATGTGTTTATTCATAAACAGGTGGTCGCTTCTCTGAGGATAGGGCAAGTTATAAAAAGCAAATCGCAAGACTCCAAAATTGCAAAGGAAGAATCAGAAAATGTAGGAAATGCAGGATCGATAATTTCTAAATTTGGAAGGGCACTTTTAATTGAAGCTTTCCTTGGAATTGCATTGCTAGTTAGCGTAGGTTTGTTGGTAAATACTGGGGTTCCAGCAAGCGAAATTCAAAATCAGGCGCAAACAGTAGGGGCGCAAACAGTAGGTCAAGTAAAAATCCAAAATCAAAATTTTGAAACAACTAGATTTCTAGATAATGATACCAAAGTTGAATTGTCAATATTACCCTTTGAAGTAGGAAATAATAATTTTAAAGTCTCATTTTCGGACATGAATGATGAACCTATTGATATAAGCTCGGCTGAAATAAAATACACACAAACTGAAAAATCGATTGGACCAATTACTGCAGAGCTAGAAAAACAGTCAAGAGGAATATACACTGTTAATGCATCGTTCGGAATACCGGGACTTTGGAATATGGAAGTACAAGCTGTCCCAGTAAAACAGAATATGTCAGGAATTGATGCCTCATTTGATAACTTGGTTGTAAAGCCAAACTTTGATCAGCTTAGATTCAATGTTACTAAATATCCTCTATCGAATACCACTATACAACCACTATACCCAATTTATGATAAAAGTAGAAATTACATCTGGTTTGGAGACACTATAATTGGCAGTGGCCGGCTTTTTGCATTTGATATAGGTAAAGAAAAATATATTGAACACAAAATTAATGGAACAAATATTATTACCTTAATGGCTCAGGATTCAAAAAATAATTTGTGGTATGTAGATCCCCTTACTAAAGTAATAGGATTTTATGATCCTGATAACAATACTAGTAAATTATACAATTTTCCAGGTGATGTTACTCCATCAGGTATTACAATAGATTCAAATGATAGTGTATGGATTACTTCACCAATCACAGGCGAGGTATTAAGATTTGATACTAATACAGGCACCAATATCTTAAAACTACATCCTAAAGATAAAGACGCGCGTCCATTTGCAATAGTGTCAGATCCTGTCAACAATTTAATATGGACAAGTGATGAAGCAGGTAAATTAGTAAAAATCGATCCTAACACAAACTATTCTATGACTGAATATTCGCCAAAGGGTAACGATTCATTGTCAAGTCCTACTGCATTATTAATTGATAAAGTCAGCGGTCAAATTTATATTTCACAGCATGATGGTTACAAAATAACTGTTTTTGACCCTCTGACAAAGATATTTACTGACTTACCAGTAATAAATAAGGCAGGGCTTCCATTTGGAATGGCGTTTGACAAATATAGCAATTTGTGGGTAGCCGAACATACAATAAACAAGATTGCAGTAATGGACCCTCAAACCTCAAAGATTAGAGAAGTAACTGTTCCAACACCTTCACCTTTTATCCAATGGATTACTTCTGATTCAAACGGAAACATATGGTTCGCCGAACAACGTGGCAATTCAATTGGAATGATAGAACCAAGCGTAGGATCTATTGCTCAACAAAAAATTCAAGAAATCAATAAGAACAGTGTTCCAAACCCTAACTCCATTTTTGGATTAAATCTCAGTTACCAGAATTTCATTGCACCTGCTATATTAGTTGGGATTGTGGTTACTGCTTTTATGTATGCTAGAAGCATGACAGATCTTAAATTAAACATTTCAAAGGTAATGCAGAACCATAAATAAGGACGTGTCTGTCAGGTGTCCTCTTTTTGACCTTCAGCGACGTTAGTACGTTCGTGGTTGTACCATAATGTTCAATAACCTTGTGTGCTAAAATTATCTGTGTTTATTACAGACACCGATTCAGACTGTCCGACCGGAAATTTAGACCCGGCCCAGAACTGGCCGGTCCACTTGGTAAAATATGATAACTAACACAAGTTCATAAGTTGTTCATAAACAAAATAAAGAGGAAAAGAGCCAGATTCGATATATGTACCAATTAATTTAAATTCGAAACCAATGATATTCTTCTTGTGCAATTGCAAAGAAGATCTGGGGTATTGGATAATAAACTTAAATTTTTCGCGCTTACGACGGTTATAGTTTCTTCCTTGATAATACCATTAGTAGTACCTCATATTTTGCACCAATCAATGATATACCATATTGCTATTCATATAGTCAGCTTAGATATTTCGATTTTCCTTGGATTGGTGTCAATATTTGCGTTTGTAAAAAATAGCAATAAAAGAATGTTTTTTATGGCACTAGGGTTTGTAACACTTGCAATTGTAGAGGTAATTATGTTATTATCATCAACAGGTAACTTAAATAACGTTGTTTTACCTGCAGTTAATATTGAGTTACCACATATAGTACTACTAGTAATGATAACGCTGTTTGGTTTGGGGATTCTTAAGGCAAGGTGAGCTATAAGTTGGATTCAATCAATATGAATTCATCGAATATGTATTTGGTTAAGACACTGCCTAAATTACAGCAGGAGTTACTATTATGTATCGATGAAAATCCTGGAATCAGGTATAGAGAACTATTGAGATTGCTTAATTTTTCTAATGGAGTTTTGTCATTTCATGTTAATAGACTAGAAAAATTGGATCTTCTTAACGTAGAGAGACGAACCAGAATAACGAGGTTTTTTCCAAGAAATATTTCAAATGACATAATGGGGATTATAGGAAATTTGAGAAATCAAACTTCATATGAAATTATTAAATTACTTTATGATAGAGGACCAATCACTCAATAGGAAATAATAAAATACACAAGAAAGGCGGCGTCTACAGTTTCATGGAATATGAAAAAACTTTTAGAGGATAATATAGTCTACCTAAAAAATAGAAATAATATTTATGAGGATGATCACTATGCTGCTGACGGCAGGTTTCAATATAAAAGAGTAAACCTATATGACCTGTTAAACAGAAATTTAGTAAATGATCTTATTTATATGCCCAATAAATACATTGATGGTACAATAAATAATTATTCAGAAATTATGGATTCGCTATAAATAATCCATTTTGATGTATCGCTTGCAAAAATATTAATTCTTCATATAATGAAATAGATGCACAAAAGTATTATTCTATGAACAAAATATAATATTATATTTTTATGATTATATGCAATAAATAAATATGAAAAAGAATATCCTATACCATGGATCCCTTAGTTGAGAAACCTGAAAGAATAGCTTTTATCGCATACAATATTGGAATCTATGAATCAATTCAAAAATTTGCATCTTTGATTTTAAGTGGCAAAATAAATAATAATATTGATACTAACAAAATCGCACAATTGCTTTCTGAAACTGTAACATTTTACGATGCGGAAATGATTTCACAAATTATTAATGTACTCATAAACACTAATCCAAAATCCTCCATAGAGAGAACTGATACCAATGAAGTGCTATATGTAATCAATCAACTAAAAGCATGTGGAGTTTCCTTACCGTAAATCGCTTGTTTGCCTATTTTTGGCTCGGTCAAGTTTATGAGTTACTTGGACTTGTTATTCATAAAAAAATTATGATTTTGACTGAAATGATTTTTTACATCTCATTAAGATTTTTCATAATGATAGCTTAGTCTTTTTTAAATATAATTCGGTGACTATGTAAATTATGGAATCATTTGGAATAATTGAAATGTTGGAATGGTATGTAGTGGGTTTTTCAGTGACATTGGGATCGCTCCAATTATTGTCAAAACTGAACATTTTGGGGAGGAGAGTAAGGAAAGCAGTGTATGTCAAACCATACGATCTCAGTACTTGACGACATTGAGAGGTCTTTATTCAAACATATAGATGCAATATGGATGCCTCAAAAAGGCTACTAAAATTATGTAGTGCGGAAGATGCCAAAATTACCAGATATCCTGATCGACCTCGATTAATGGATAATGGAGTACACCACTATTTTGTAGAGGTGACTAGCAAAGATGGGATTCAATATGGATTACAGGCGTTTGGGGAAGAAGCCATTGCACTATACAAAGAAACCATGAAGACTCTTGGAAAGAATATTCAATAATGAAAAAAAATTTTCACCTTTTTTTCTTACTTATCCTCATCTTTTGCCAAATTCAATGAAACAGAATTTATACAGTAACGTTTGTTGGTAGGCAGTGGACCATCGTCAAACACATGTCCAAGATGCGAACCACATTTCTTACACATGATTTCAATTCTCTTCATTCCGTAACTACTATCCACATGATATTCTACATTATCTTGATTTATCGGTGCGAAGAAACTTGGCCAACCAGTACCTGAATCAAACTTTGTATCTGATTTGAATAACTCATTTCCACAGCAAACGCATTTGTAAATTCCCTTATCTTTGGAGTAATAGTATTTTCCTGAAAAGGGCAATTCCGTTGCTTTTCTTCTACATACTTCATATTGCTCTGGTGTAAGTTTTTGCTTCCAATCTTTCTCTGTCATGCCTTGAAGTTCATTATCATTGTTATCAACCATACTCTATTTTTGTGAATATTGGTATAAAAAATAATTGCCTTTTAGGATTTCTCCATTATTTTTAATTGATATAATTATTGTGAAACGACATCGTTTTGTCAAGGATACGCTCATTTTGTTCAAATCATGTAAATTATATTTGTAAAAGAAAAAATCAATCGAGACATTTTATATCAGGGTTTCAGATCAAAAATTATGGGGCTGGTAGTTCAGGGGTACGAATGTTTGCTTCGCAAGCAAAAGGTCGTGGGTTCAAATCCCACCCAGTCCATAGTTTTATTCAAGACGTTCCAGATTGAATATTTTTACTTTAAGTTGATAGCGAGGATTAAGTTAAATAATTTCCCAAAAATGTAAGGAAGAATTAGGATAATGGCATGAAATAGTTTGTAAATGTAATAATGCGATATGTACTAATATGATCAATGATATCAAATAATACAATGAGCGTTGCATACGATTTTTCAAATAAAGTTGTATTAGTTACAGGAGGAACAGGTGCCTTGGGAAGGGCATTGGTTAATAAATTCATCAATTCAAGTGCTATAACTATTTCGTCTTATCGTGATGATAAAGAAGCCGAGAATCTGAAATCAGAGAATGTTAAAGTTGAGCTAATAAAAATGGATATCACTAATGAGGAACAGATACTAAAAACGATACCAACATTAGTTGAGAGATTTGGTACTGTTAACATTCTTGTCAATGTGGTCGGAGGATATTTGGGCGGCAAGAATATCACAGAACTTGGGCTAAGTGATTGGGAGACTATGATGAACCTGAACTTAAAATCTGCTTTTTTGATAACTAAGCATGTAATTCCAGTTATGAAATCCTCAGGAAATGGTGGAAAAATGGTTCATATATCATCCAGAACCGGATTAAAATCAGAAGGTTCTGATTCTGCGTACGCTGCGTCAAAGGCAGGACTGATAAGGTTTGTAGAATCAACTTCCCAGGAATTCAAAGAATATAATATTAATGTAAACTGTATATTGCCCAGCATAATTGACACCGGGGCCAATAGAAAGGCTATGCCAAAAGCAGACTTTAGCAAATGGCTATCTACTGATGATCTCGCTAATGTTGTTCTATTCCTTTGCTCTGCCGATAGCAAGGTAATAAATGGAGCTGCTATTCCTACCTATGGGTTGTCTTGAACAAATTTGGTATTCTCTTGTTAAAACGAATATTTCTAACAACGAAAACATCATGTTTTAGTGGAGATAAGTAACCTGATTACAAATCGATAATTTGTTCCTGAATTTTAACAAAGAAGGACACAAGTTACCAAAAATCTAAACATATTACATTTTTCAAGATAACATCAATTGTTCAAAGTTGATGCTTATCAAATTCTGCAGCTTTATCGTCCTACGAATCTAAGGTTATTCTCACTCAATCTGCATAAAACCCAACTATTTCGTTGTCTAGAGTATCATTCCCCTAAGGTTTTATTTCTTGCTGAAGTTTTGATTCAAAGCCTCTAAACACTGTCAACTGGTGGGTTAGACTAATCACTATTTAGTATAAGTGGTTTCCATTCATCCCACCAGCTGGCATTACTTTTTTGATATGTAAATAGAAATAACTGTCAAAAATATGCCTATTCCATCTATATTTTGAAATTAGTAAATTAGTTATTCAAGAATCTAGACTCAAATGATACATATCTCATAATATGTAATTCATTTATGGAAGAAAATAAAAAGTAATGAAAATAAAAAGTACCGTAATTCAGTGCTCAATCAATCAATATCCTTTATCCGAGCTTGCTTTATCCGAGCTTGCTTTATCCGAGCTTGCTTTATCAGATTCTCCGCTAGATTTGCTGAAATGATCCATTTGTACTTCTCCTGCTGATAACTGACCACGAATAGCTCCATTTGGATTATCTGCAGTGTGTACGTTTACATATGCACTTCCATTGTTTATTAGATTGGCCAGGTCCGAAATTTCCTTACCTTTTAGAGGGCCTTGCAGATCGCTACTTTGTATGCTTCCGGCAAACCATATTGCAGGATTGTCCTTATTTTTAGATGATTTTTCCTTTGATAGAGCCACTACCACATCACCATTCACACCTTGGGTTCCATTGTGAATGTGAGCGCCTGTTATTTTCTCAAATCCAGTTGTATTTACGAAATACGATGCTTGTGAACTGTCGTTATTGAAGAGGATTTCAGCTGTCCCTGTTGCATTAGACTCAGTTGGTGGTACTTCGTCCTTTCCTGTAAGGTCTGCTTTGAATCCCTCACCTCCTTGTGCTTGTGCTTGAGCTTGGTTTGATGCAGAAATCGAGAATCCAAACAATGCCAATGAGATAGTTATTGCTGTCAGGCAGATTGTTGCTAATTTACTACTTTTCATCAAGCTAGCTGACACAACATAGTATAAATAAGAATTGCTAGTCGGATAAAAATTCAATATTACTCCCGGGGCACATAATGGACGAGATAGTTTATGAAATGTATTTTTGTATTTGTTGATTATGAATCTTTCAGGGGGGAATAAGTCACTGGTGGAAGATTATCCTGAGCGTAGTACGGATTCTGCTTTCCACTGGGTTTTAGATAACTGGCAGCTTTAACTCGACCCACGAAATGAATTGGTTTTTGATAATGTCAGTGTGTCATCACCTGAACATTCCTAATAAATTCTTCAAGATTCATGACCAATCCGTAGTAATTTCGGATGTTGTCAAGCGTAGAATTGTAGTGATCCAGGTTATTAGAGGCCGTAGCATCGGAGATGAGTACTATATCGTATCCATGATTGAATGCGTCTCGGAGAGAAGATTCAACACATATTGAAGTATCAATTCCAGAAAAAATTATTGAATCTATTCCAAGACTTCTTAACCAGACTTCAACTTCTGTGTCCTGAAAAACAGAATCTCTTCTCTTTATAACAATATGGTCTTCTAAAGCAGGCTTCAGTTCAACAACAATTTCAGCATCCCAACTTCCCCTAATACAAATGGGACGTTTCTTTATTCTCTCCTCTCTGGATTTTGGGAGTATACGGTGAGATCTAGTCAACAAGTCAATCCCAGATTCCTCTCTGACTGCCTGAGAATAAAAAATTGGTATCTTAAGCGTCCTACAAGCCGCAATAAGGCGTTTAAGATGTGGAACTACTTCTCTATATCTTGAAACGTTTAACCCCATCAAATCATACGATCCTCCCTTGCTTACAAATCCATTTTGCATATCAATCACTAACAGTGCGGGATTAATATCGTGGTTTCTTATTTTCACAAAGACAGATTATCTGGGGTATTATAAAATTATTTGATTATTTCGACAACATATGATCTGAAAACTCTATACTGTACAGTATCTAAATGTAAATAATGATCATTCAATAATTTTGGAGATTCCAACATTTACACGAAAGCAACGTGCTAGGTACTAATCTGTAGCTTGACGGAAGATTCAGTAAGCTCAAATGTACTATCTAAATCAAGCGTATTTTTTAATGTTGATTTAAGATAGCCATGAAGAAATTGGGAACCTTTTTTTCCAAGTCGATGTCTTATTACAATAATACGCTTTCCATTTTGATTCGTTTCATCATACGTTCCCAAAAATCCATATCGGCAGATTATTTTTTCAATATATTCCAAGACTGTTTCGAATGTTAATGTTTTTTTCCAAAATAGAATTGTATCACGCGGAATAATACCTCCAGACATAACTCCAAGACCATATATATCATCATCAGGGTAAGAATCAATAAATGACTTCAGCATTTCTCTGTTTACGACCACCAAATCAATTTTAGAAAGAAAACGGGTGAATTCTGAATAACGTTTGAGAATCATGTTTACCAAAGCGTTCACAGAAACACCCATCCTCTCGGACTCTTCATCCAGTATTTTTGATAACTCTGTGTCAACACGAAATGACCGTGTAGTGGATGTCGGCACAGTTTTGAATACATATCTCTGAAACTTAAACGTGTTGCTTTGCAACCAAGTGTGTTACTCCGCAATATAATTAAGAAGTATTTTGAAAGTGTACACTTAGTTTTTATTAAGAAAAATTACGCTGAATTTGGTTATGAGTTCTGTATTGAATGAGTTCAAAAGAAATCAAGAAATAGATATAAGCAATGAAGGAAATTTGGAATGTGAACATTGTAAGAGTGGAAATACAATTTTTGACCATGCTACTGGAGAGAAAATTTGTAGTAGCTGCGGGATTGTTATTTCAGTAGAGAGGGAATACATTGATCCTACATTAAATAGTAATACCAATGTAAGTAACATGAATTTAGGTACTCCATCATCATTGGCCCATCATGATAGAAATCTATCTACCATGATTTCATACTCCAACGTAGACGCTGACGGAGTTGCAATAAACGCAGATCAGCGATCCGCCATTCAGAGGATGAGACGCTGGAACAAGATTTCTAATAACAATAGAAGCTATCATAGAAATCTTAAGAATGCTTTTGCAATTCTCATAAGAATAAAGGACAAGCTTTCCTTAAGTGATACCATTGTGGAAAAATCAGCATACTATTACAGAAAGATATTGGACCAGAACCTGATAAAAGGAAGATCAATAAAGGGTTTTGTTGTTGCCTGTGTATACGCATCATGTAGAGAATTGAATATACCCAGGACTATTGAAGAAATTGCCGAGATATCTAATGCAGACAAGATTTTTGCTGGAAAATGTTATCGTCTACTAGTAAGAAGCCTCAAGATTCGACTCCCATCAATAGACTCTACATTTCATTTGGCAAGAATAGCTAGAGAAAAAGATTTTTAGACATTAAAAAAATCTTTCCGGATATCCCGAGCGGACCCTACGATAAATGAGGTTGAACTGCTTATTTACAATTTAGAGGATTTCGCTTGGGCAGTGAATAAATTTTTGAACATTCCGATTCTTGGTTTCGTATAATGATATTCGGTTGTTGTTTATTTCAATGTGAATAGAACAGCACGATCACATTTGGACGCAATATTTTACTATGGTATCGACAAAGTAATATTATGCCTGTTACAACGGTAACGTACAAATGCCTAAAAAAGAAAAAAAACAATTCCGCATAATGATTGTTGAAGATGAACAAGATATCCTTTTGCTCTACAAAGATTACCTTTTAAGTAGAGGGCATAAAGTTGTAGCCACTTCTACTACTGCGACTGAAATCATATCAGATTATGATAGAATGCGACCTGATGTTGCAATAGTAGACTACAAGTTACCTAACAACAAGAATGGAATTGATGCCGCAGCTCAGATCTTGGATAAATATCCATCTGCAGCAATTCTCATAGTTACCGCGTATGAAACTGTAAAGAAAGAGATTGCAAAAATTTCCGTATTTGACAATAAGCGTGTAGAAGTTTTGATAAAGCCTTTACGTCTTGCTCAACTGGAAAGTTCGATTCTCGATATTGTGAACAAAAACTAGTAGTAACATTCAATTTTTTTTGCGCGCTAAATCTTTTTAATTATTCTATTGGTTAGCAAGTTGAGTTCATCAGAGGTATCGATAAATGTACTTGATTTTCCAAATACGTTTTCAAATATCCTATCCAAGTATATTTGGATATGTGGAGAAGTAAGCCATAGATCTTTATTTCCATATTTAAATCCGTATCGTTGTGAACTTCCTAATAGTTCTCTTTTCTCAAGATCTTCCAAATAACTGGACGAGATTCTACTTTCATCAAAATTGTTTTCTCTAGCTATCTCATCAATAACAAAATGTATGCCAGATCCATGTTGGGCGGCTGCTTTGTTTCTGTATGCTATTTCCTTTGGAATGCCCAATTGCTCTGCTAACTTTCTGTGAACATGTTTTCCAAGCTGATCATTTGCTCCTTTAACATTTAGTCTTGGACTGATATTAAAAGCAGTTTTGATGACTTGTTTGTCCAAATAGGGCTCCCTCATTTCTATTCCATGTGCCATAGTAGTCTTATCCTCTCTTTCTAGTGTTTCCTTATACAGTAAGAAAAGATCTTCTATCATATGATCGCGTAGCGAAGAATATCCTTCACTTGCAACTATATTAGGATACCAAGAATAACCTCCAAAAATTTCATCTGCACCTTGGCCAGAGAGTACTACATTAACATGATCTTTTTTTGCCAAAGCCATAGCCGAATAGATAGGCAATGCAACTTCAACTTGTACTGCGTTTCTTTCTTCAATTGCATGTATTATTTTTGGTAACATTTCCTGAGTACTACGTTTCGTTATTGTGTTTACTTTAAGTGTCAATTGAAGCTCATTTGCTACTTTATCTGCAAATAGAATATCCGAGGAGTCGGGTGTGCCCGCATTATAACAAATCACTTCCTTAACCATGTTCTTGGCTAGCCATGCAACTAGGACACTGTCTATTCCACCTGAAAATATGATTCCTATTCTATCAAGCCCCTCTGTACGCTTCTTCATAGAAAGCGTTAATGCTCTCTTATATGCTCTTATAGCCTCTTCAAAAGTGTTGTATCGAAAATTTTTCGTATTGGAATTCAGTGTCTTTGGGGGTTCTGCAATTCTATACTCTCTTAAATTACCCTTATTATTTATTATAACGGCATGACCCGGCATAACTCTCTTGACTGATTTATTTCCTCCTAATAGCCAAATTGCTTTTTGTTCAGAGGCAAATGTTACTTGTTGAGGATCCTCACTATAGTAAAGCTGTCTGACCCCCAATAAATCTCTAACAAGAGCTATTTCACCTGTTTTGTTATCTTTTACCGCAATACTATATACTCCATCCAAAATTCTTGCCATCTTTCTTAATGCTTCAAGCAAGTTTCTTGATTGGGTTAACTTTTCTTCTAGTAAATGAAGTATGACTTCACTATCTGAACTACTCACAAAATCATGAACCTTCTGCAATCTATTTCTTATTTGTTTATAATTATATATCTCGCCGTTGTGTTCTAATGTTATTCTTCCATCACAGCTTGTGAAGGGTTGTCTTCCAAATTTACCCCCAACAATTGCCAGCCTAACATGACCTAGGCCAAATTTTCCATCGACATACGGCATTGATAGTTCAGACGACTCCAAACAATTTGGTTTATTTTGCCCGACCTGTATTGCAACACCATCAGGGCCACGGTTATGCATGCAGGATAACATCAGGATAAGATCTTCTGTAACCCCAAGGTTATTTTTATTTAAAATACCTGCTATTCCACACATTTTTTCCTCCAACTAACGTTATCAAATAGATTATAATTCAAAACTTGACCCCTTACTAATTATTCCCTCAACATGATTTATCAGTGTTATGTTTTCATTCAAGCTTTCCATTCCATCCATATATATATAAGCTGTCTAAAGCCAAATATTAATCATTAATAAAGTGAGCGTCGATAACATTTTTTTACACAAATAATTCACAATTCAATCTGTGCACTTCAATATACACAATATTCATTAAAGTGTATTTTTATTCCAGTATATTACAAGATTAGATTGTATTAGTTAAAAAAAAGTTTATTTCGATACTTTAAGACAGTAAATATGTTCCTGATAAGTTCAGGCAAGAATATAATACCATAAATTGGAAACAAATATACTTCTATTTCATTGAAAAAATAAGATTGTTTGTATGGGTATTTTTTTAACAACCTGATTAGCTTGTCTAATTACTTGTTTTTTTTGCCGAGTTGTAAATTAATAGGGCCACATAATCATCTATTTGAAGAGTTTCGGCCAAGTTACTTATTGTTGAATTAAGTATTTTATCTATTGTAAAGCCACGAATTGTTAACATCTCCTTTATACCATCAGCAATACTCAAGTCATAAATATCATGTTTCTTTTCTTTACCCACTAATGATTGAGCCATTCAATGCTCAGTGTGCAACAAATTATTTATAGGTGTAGCATTTATGGGGCTGATACTTAGAACCCAATTTTAAAGCTAAGAATTTCTGAATATTTCATGATTTTAAAGTGCCAAGGTTTAAAGACCATGTGAGCATATAAAGAATATGCCTAGAGATAATTTCAGGCCTGCTGAAAAGCATTCTTCTATGCATTACAAAAATAACGGTCAAATTCTTAAACGAATCGTTGAACCAACCAAACTAACCCATTTAATCGCCTTTAATATAAAAGAAAATAACAATCTAATATCAGGAATTCTGACGATAGAATTCGATTATTATTCATCGGATGGTAGGATAAAATACAGTCATATACAATACAGTGATCCCAGACTAATAAAACATATAGAAGGGAACCCAATTGTAATGAAAAACATCGATTCCTATATAAGAAAAAATCTTTTGGAATCCGAGTACGGGTTTAAACTCTAGCATTTTTTGCTATTATTTAATATATTAATCTAGCCAACATATTTTTTCACAACGCGAACTAAATCATTTATCCTAATTGGCTTGTTGAAGAATTCATCAGAATGGATCTCCTTAAGCTGATTGCCTTCTATTTCAAATGCTGTCATTAAAATTGTTTTTATGTCAGAATCAATTTCTTGAACTTTTTTGATAAATTCTATGCCAGACATTGGTTTCATTCGAATATCTGATATCACCAAATTATAAGATTCGTGATTGTGCCTAAATTCTTTTAATGCTTCTTCGGGATTTGAAAATGCTCGAACACCAATACCATTCGTCTCTAAAACTTCGGTAAATAAGCTTATAATGTCTGCTTCATCATCTATCAACATTACAAGATTACGCTTCAACATAACTATTGAGAAGTTCGCCCATAAAATACTTTATCGACATCTTAACAAAAATTTCCAATTGAATGTATTTTATTACTCAAATGGATTTACTTGAAAATTATTGATATAAAACACATTCCTAACTATTTTTACCATCACAGTGCAGTTAATCAATTATAAAGATTTTCTTATGTTTGTTTCAGGTAAGAATACGAATTTCGCAATTAAATTTTATTTTCTAACAAGGATTGGCAGACAAAATTTTTCTATTTTTTTCCCTTCTTTTGATTAATTGGTAGTGTAAAAGTAAAAGTTGCACCCTTTTCATCTCGATTATTATAAGCCCATATTTTGCCTCCATGGCTATCTATAATGCTTTTTGAAATATATAGCCCCAAACCTGTCCCAGACTCTGATCTTGTTGCAAATTTTTCAAACAATCGTGAAACCATTTCCGGGCTTATGCCTGTTCCAGCATCTTTTATTTCTACAACAATAGACTCTTTATCACGTTCTTCACTATTAGCATCGATGTCAACTTGAGCATTATAGACTGTTATAGTAACAGTCCCATTATTGGTAAAATTAATCGCATTGGACAGCAAGTTATTAATAACCTGCTGTAGTCTTGCCTCGTCTGCATAGATCGTGGTGGGAACGTTCTTTTTTGCTTCAAAAACTATCTTTACAGATTTCTCCAAAGCCTCCTTTTGATGATCCTCGATAACATTCTCTATTGTTTGATTTAGATCAAAATCCGATAAGGACAATTGCAAATTTTTACCTTCAATCCTGGACACATCAAGTATATCTTCTGTTAACTTTTCCAATCTCCTTGCATTCCTGATTATTTTATCAAAATATTGGTCAAAGTTTTTGAGACTTGAATGAATCATTTCCGAGTACCCAAGTACAGATTGAATTGGAGTTCTAAATTCATGAGCTGCTATATCTATAAATTCTTTCTGTACTTTATCATGATATGTAAGCCTTTTAGTAGTTTCTTGTAATTCTTTAGTCTGGATATATACTACCTTTCTTAATCTCCTGTTCCAATAAGTAATCACAAAAAAGATCCCAAGTGAACTTAATGCAATGATTGCCATAGCGGCTATACCAAAATTTCTCTGCTGCACTACAAGATCTTCTAGTGAGGAAGCTAGGGTGTGTGGTAAAATCAGTATCATTGTAAAATAGCGTATTCCATTTGATACAACAGGGGCGTAAGAAATTGTAAGATCTTTGCCCTCTGATACCACATCAGTTGAACCTGATTTCGGATTCAACACTGCAGATCTCATGACATCTATCATTGCTCTTTCTTTTCTGTTTTCAGGAAGCGATCGTTCTGTCAATGAGTTGAATTTTTTATCAAATATGTTAGCATCAACTAATCTAGGGATCCCAGTAGTGATCATCAGACCAGTTGAATCAACAAGTGATATGTTTGCTGAAGACAGAGGAGATATTTGGTTCTCTAAAAATCGATTTAAATTACTGGAGCTAATTCCAGCCAATATGGCACCCTTGAATTTTTCATTTGTATTATTACTATTAATTGGAATTTGATTCCGAGTATCAATAATGGGATAGATTATCAATATTCCCAACTGACCGTCTATCAATCTAAGTTTATTAATATAAGCTGGCGCTTGTGTATCTTTGACTCTAGCAAAGTAGAGCTGTGATGCGGTAGAAAATTCCCTAAATCTATCTTGCTTTGTATTATTCGTATATGAGCTTGACCAAATATTTGTTCCATTGCTATCCACCCAGTTGTAAAAGTCCACTATATTTTGGGTTGTGTTTTGAGCAACATTCAACAAGATTTTACCTAAATCTACCTGTTGATCTATTAAACCCGGAGACGATGAAAGTATTTTAAGGTTTGAAGTAACTACATCTAGCTTATTTCTAAGAAGATGAGAGAGATCAGAAACCTTCACTAAAGTAGTATTTTGAATATTTTCTCTAGCAATATTTTGCACCTCATTTGAATTTCTTATATAATATTGGTATGTCAGTACAGAAAATATTATGGCAGCTACCACGATAGCAGAAATCATGATTACTATTCTTCTTTCCAAGGGTCGCTGTGACAATCACAAAGTAAATAGTTCTGACATCTTAAATATATTGCATAAATTTATTTAAAGGATAGCCACTCTGCACTTTGTACACAACTCTTTTATACAGTTTTACCAATCAGTAGGTAGATGCCCAATAGATGCGCATTGTGTAAAAAACAAATTAGCAATCCTGCAGAACGTATCATTTATGACGGGCATCCCTTTGATCGATCCATATGCGCGGATATTTTCAAAAAATTGAGATTCATTTACGGTTCGTCAATTGTAGATATAATTGAATCATAAACTAACCTAGTTAAACAACAACGTTTCCAATGTTGCATACTAGGAGTAAAAAAAATCTACATTAGTACAGATTAGATAATAATACACAGATAAATTGATAAATCTGGTTTGCTGTGTTTTAGAGGAATTTTCATTATTAAATTAGCTTTCCTCTTTTTATTAATTGCAGATAAATGCACCTTCCATCGGCAGAAGTGATTTTTAAATATTATGTATGTGTAATAAATGTGATGTTCTTTGGGTAATAATAGAAAAGATTCGTCAAATTATGATAATATTGTAAGCCTAAGGGTAGCGGAGGCAGAACAAACAGATGTGGGAAGAAAGATTGCTAGATTAGATCCAGAAATTGCTCATAAACTGAAGCTATCTGCAGGGGATGCACTGGAAATTTCTTCTATGGGAAAAAAAACAACTGTTCTAAGCTGGCCTGCTAGAGAAAAAGATAGTGGGAAGGGTCTTGTAAGGATTGACGGTTATCTTAGAAACAAACTGGATGTAGGAATTAATGACTCTGTTGAAATAAAGAAGGTTGAATCAAAAAGTGCGCACAATGTAAGGCTCGCACCCACAGAACCTCTTCGAATTGTGGGGGCCGAGTCATATCTAAAAGAGTATCTCTTAGGCAGTCTGCTAAGTACAGGGGATATTCTTCCTTTGAGTATAATGGGACAAAGGGTAGACCTTGTGGTTATTTCTACAAAACCGTCAGGTCCGGTTTTGATTGAGGACTCTACTGAATTAACTGTCTCAGAAGAAAGTCAAAAAGCGGTACAAGTTGCAAAGGAAGGTGGAACTCCGTCAATATCATATGAAGACATTGGTGGAATAAAAAACGCAGTTTCACGCTTAAGGGAAATGATAGAGCTTCCTCTGAGACATCCTGAGCTTTTTAAGAGGTTGGGGGTTGAAGCGCCAAAAGGAGTCTTATTGCACGGGCCTCCTGGCACAGGTAAGACATTGCTTGCAAAAGCTGTGGCACATGAGACTAACGCAAATTTCTATACAATTGGAGGTCCTGAGATAATGAGTAAATACTACGGTGAATCTGAAGAGAGATTAAGGGAGATATTTAAGAACGCTGAAGAAAAAGCACCTGCAATAATTTTTATAGATGAAATTGATTCGATTGCCCCAAAAAGAGAGGAAGTCTCCGGGGAGGTAGAAAGGAGGGTTGTAGCCCAGCTTTTATCATTGATGGATGGAATGTCATCAAGGGGCAAGGTAGTTGTAATAGGGGCTACAAACAGAGTAAATATAAGGGCTCTTAGAAAGGTGTTGCCTGAAATTGATCTTACTGCAGAAAATATCCCATCTGACACATTGAAGAAAATTGTAGTTACAATGGATGACTTTCTGAATGTAATAAAGGAAATAGAACCTTCGGCACTTCGTGAAGTTTTTGTTGAAGTCCCAAATGTAAATTGGAATGACATTGGAGGACTTGCAGATGTAAAACAGGAACTTCAAGAAGCGGTGGAATGGCCACTAAAATATCACGGATTATTTGTACATTCTGACGCAATACCGCCTAAAGGCATACTTTTGTATGGGCCGCCAGGCACGGGTAAAACTTTGATAGCAAAGGCAGCGGCTCATGAGAGCGAAGCGAATTTTATTAGCATAAAAGGTCCAGAATTGCTCTCAAAATGGGTAGGAGAATCAGAAAAGGGCGTTCGTGAGATTTTTAGAAAAGCAAGACAGGCAGCTCCTTGTATAGTATTTTTTGATGAAGTTGACGCCATTGCTCCGACAAGGGGAGCTCTCGGAAGCGATTCACATGTTACTGAAAGGGTTATCAGTCAATTGCTTACTGAGCTTGATGGACTGGAAGTATTATCCAACGTAATTATTATTGCAGCTACAAACCGACCTGACATAATTGATGCTGCGTTACTGAGACCAGGAAGATTTGACAGGTTACTTTATGTCCCTCCGCCAGATAAAGAATCAAGAATTCAAATTTTTAAAATACATACTTCAAAAAAACCTCTAGCCGCCGATATCAATATTGAAGCACTTGCAGGTCATACTGAAGGCTATACTGGGGCCGACATTGCCGCCCTTGCATCTGCAGCAGTAATGCTTGCCCTTAGAGAACATATCGAAAAATATAAAGATCCAAAAAAAGCAGACGAGGCAAAAGACGAGCTAAAGATACATATGAAAAATTTTGAAGAAGCAATGAAGAAAATCCGTCCATTATCAAAACATGAAATAGAAAGCTACAAAAACATAGCCGAACAATTTGGCAAGCCCAACATGACAAAAGAAGTAATAGATAAAGAAACGGCCATAAAATAATCGTTGGATTGTCACGGGTTAGGTTAAATTCCCTAAATGATTCATCGATACTTAATATCCGGGTCACATAATTGGTACTAAAACCATGTTCAGGCAAAAAAGTGAATTAAAGTCTACGATGATATATCGTTTAAGTTAAATCTTTTTTTCCAAACTTCAAGTGATTATAAACCGTTGATTACACTGCAGATTGAAAAAGTGAGCATGTTATCACGTCACATAAATTAATATTTTAGGTCAGTTCTGGCTTTATTTGATATTTAATGATGAAATCATTTCCATAAGAATTCTAGATGCATGATTAGCTGTATTTTGATTAAGATCGTAATCAGGTGACAGTTCCACAATATCCATTCCAACTATTGGTAGATTTTCAGTGATTTTTTTTATCATGTATATTAAATCCAGAGGTAAAAGTCCACCCGGAGCAGGAACAGAAACTCCAGGAGCTACACCAGGATCCATACAATCCAAGTCAATAGAAAGGTACACTCTACTTTTACTTTCTTTACATTTTGAAATAATTTTCTTGACAATAGAGTTTAAACCTACTTCAAGGATATCTAATGGAGTAATGATTTCCAATTTTTGCTTTGATGCGTTTTCTAATTCTTCTGACTCTGCAGCTCGAGTCCCTACGAGAACACTCTTTGTAAATTTGATATAATCGGACGAATCTGTGATTACGGATCCATAATAGTTTCTTGTTGAGGAAACGAAATCTGGATGTGCATCAAAATATAATAGAGAAATTTTCGAGTCACATGCATCGTAAACTGCCTGGAGAATAATCGTAGTGATTGAATGGTCTCCACCTATAATTATCGGGATTTTTTTAGCACTTACTATATCAAATACTAACCTGTAAAGATCGTCTCTAGTAACGTTACCAAAGTCCAATATTTTCTTATTCTCAAGTGTTCCACTCATCGGACAAATAGGAATTATTTTACCATCTCTTTCAAAAAATTCGTAGTAATTTGATGCAGTCCTTAAACTATCAGGACCTTTGCTTGCACCTTTTCTCTTCGCATGAGATCTAGATTCATCAGGTACACCTAATATGACTATGTCCGAGTGAGATATGGACTTGACGTTTGAATGCAATAGCTTTACCATACTCAGTCTATCAAAAGGACTAATTTCAATGTTGGCTGCTTTATATTTGAGAAATGCAATTTGAATATTAAATTTCTAGATAACTTTAACAGTAACAGTACATTTAATCATTTCAAGCAGAAATAAAACAAAGGTGCTACTAAACCCAGTAATGTCCTAGTTAGGATAAATTATTCTGAATTGGAAATAAAATGAAAAATAAGGACGTTGGATTACTCTGTAAGAGTTGAAAATCCAACGGTTGAATTGGTAGAATTGGTAGAGCTTTTAGCCTTATCCACGTTACTTAATTGGCCTCTAATCTCACCATCTTTGTGATCTGCTGTGTGCACATTTACATATACTTGCCCTGAATCCATCGAAGCAGCCAAGTCGTCTAGTGTCTTACCCTGAAGCGCACCTTTGAGGCTTGAGCTAGTGATATTTCCTCTGATTATCATACCATACGCAGTGTTTTTGTCTTTGCTTGTCGTTGGATTTAGCAAGTCCACTACAGGAGCGCCGTTCTTTCCTTGGGCTCCAGAATGAATATGCGCCATAGTAGCATTAGAAATGCCCGTGACGTTAACTCTATACTTTATTGTATCATTAGCAGGTTTTGTGAACTCAGCTTCACCAGTTGCCTTTGTTTGAACTGGAGGGACTTCGTTCTGTCCGCTCAATTGTCCCTTGTAGGGATACTTTGCTGCATATACTTGATCAATCAACGAGAAAGTCGCGAAGACTGATAGTGAGATGGCTACTCCTACTATAGTAGAAATAACATACTTATTTAGACTCATATCAAAAGTCTGCTAGTAACTGACTAAAATATATTACGAAAAACCATAACGAAAGTTATTTATAGTGCTATTTGTCGCGGGGGACGCCATGACAAAATGAGGGGTTTCTGACGCTTACTCATTAGCGACTTTCCACGCTGGATGTATTTCATGCCATCCTTTTGGTTTGTCAGTTACCCAGGCTCCCCAGATATGCACTTTGTCACCTGACTTTGGAAGAAATACTGTTTTCGCGTCTTGGTCCTTCGGTACTATTTCTACCACCAAAAAGCCATCAGTTTTATCTCTATTCTTTTCGTTTAGTAGGAAATTATATTTGCTGTCTACTTGCAAGAAGAACTTGTAGTCGCCATCATTCATTTTTTTGGTGTGCTTTACAATGCCTACTGCATCCTGACATTCACTCAACACTTTAAGATCTTTTTCATTTGAAGCACCGCTAAGGACATTTCCCCCTCTGCAATCGGGTCCTGTCAAAGCCTTATGCTCCCTAATTACTATAATGTCTTCAGACTCTATCCTTTTCTGTTCTTCCTGTGGAATTGGTTTTACTCCTTCTTCTTCTGAAATCTCGGCTTCTAATTTCTGATTTACCTGAATCTGGTTGTTTACATTGTTGTTTACAGTATTGTTAACATTTACTTGCTGATTATTGGTTTGAGTCTGATTTACTTGTTGATTGTTGTTTTGAGTCTGGTTCAAATTCTGCTCAGTCTGTGTAGTTTGACTGGTGTTTTCATTTATTGCCTGCTCTTGTGATAAACCACTGGTGCTTTGATTCGTACCCTCAGTTCCTGTATCATTACTGCTGGACACTCCACTTGTTCCACTTTCTGATAATCCACTACTCTGATTCGTACCCTCAGTTCCTGTATTATTACTACCCCCATCTTCTGATAATCCACTGGTGCTCTGATTCATAATAGCTGGGTCTTGAAGTTGTGAGGGTGTATTTGCTTGTACATTCACAAAATTATTCCCAAATTGGGCATCCAAGATTTGAGGTGTATTGGCCCATGATTTAAGTAATAAACTATTTTGTACTGCATACATATTTCCTAACATAACAGAAAGGGCTGCGATTAAAAAGTAAGTTGACACGTTTTTTTGCCTTTTAGTTAAATCCATCAAACGATATAAGACCAACAAAAGTTATAAAGAACACTGGCAAAATATTACTGAATATCTGAAAAAATAAGTGCTCTGCAAAGAAATACTTCGCAAATTAGTATATTTGCAGTAGCAAACATCGTTACTAAAATTAAATATAATACACCGATTAAAAAAATGTGGACACACTTCTGTTTCTTTTCAAAACCATCAACCAAATAAGTCCAACATAACTAATAAAGAAAATAGAAGAGACTGATGATAATATGATAATGAAGAGGACTTTGCTAAGAATATCGACAAGTTTTTCCTAGGGTGTTATTTCCGTCGCATATTAATTCTCCAAATTATAAATTATATGGTATGTCAATATTCGTTTATAAAACATACATTGCGTTTCCTACATCTAATCTTCACATTTAACTCAAGTTTTGTTAATTGTTGCGAAAATAATCTCGGAATACTACAACGGATAATAATGTTTAGACTAGTACCCACATTCAAAGTGATTTTAATAACTAAATAAGACTTGTTTTTGGTGAGATTAAAGGACATCAAACTAAATACCATCCTTTAAGCCCAGCTGGTAACCAGATCGTTAACACCCAATCTAAAAGTAAACATACGTTAAGACCGGTATTATTATCAAAACAAATTCTTTGTACGAAAGGACTAAAAACTGTGGCCCCCAAAGCACATTGGTAATCTTTAGTGTCCTAGTTTATGTCTTGCCTAAGTATTTGAGTCAGGGCTAAAAATGAAAATAAGATTCTTGAAATGAACCTGATTTTTCGCTTCCGTTCCTTGTCTACCCAATATAAGACAAGATTGTACGGACATGATATTAATATGACATTTATAAAATGTCAAAATAGTAACAATTCTTATAAAACAGATTATTCAATAGGCTCGTAGAATTGATTATTGCTAATATTTTTCGTGGCGGAAAGAATTTTTATAAACATTTCTTTGTCTTTTTCTGCTGGACACTTTTATTGATCTCTTCGGCGTCTCTATTTGGTGGTAATTTTATCAACAAAGCCAGTGCTCAATCCTGTACCAATAACTTTCCTATCAGCGGTGTAATTGCCAGTGGTAATCAAGATGGTTATCCACCTTCAAATGTCCTTGATAACAGCCTTAGTACAAAATGGACCAACCCAGGAATAGGTTCATGGATTCGTGCAGATTTAGGAACAAGCAAGAATATTTGCAGTGTAGACATTGCGTGGTGGAAGGGAAATGAAAGAACGTATAATTTTGTTATTGCTACGTCCACTGACGGAACTACATTTACCACAAAACTCAGTAGCACAAGCAGTGGCAGCACGTTAAATTTTGAAAAATATATCATTCCTTCCACAAATGCAAGGTATGTGAGGGTAACGGTAAATGGTAATAATGTGAATGACTATGCCCACATAACAGAACTAGATATATTTGGATCATCAGATTCATGTACAGCCAATCTTCCTATCAGCGGTGTAATTGCCAGTGGTAATCAAGATGGTTATC
>WNFX01003390.1_pt1 | contig 43271 bp, 32 predicted proteins | sample 5400111 | NCBI WGS metagenome assembly WNFX01 (sample SAMN13153363, study PRJNA577476) | soil metagenome | isolation source: 40 cm soil or saprolite under grassland replicate 1 | place: USA:California | collected 2016-06-15
GAGGGCTCCTCAATTGTATGCTCTAGGCATGGATAATAAATTGTACCAGGTCAAGAACAACAGCCTGTTTTTCGTGCCTGTCCCTCTCCCTGCCGATACTAAGGTCCTGGATATTGCCAGTAATGGGTCTCAATTGGTTCTGTTGACGGTGCAACCGATGAAAGCGGGTGCCTCAACGTCAAACAACATCTATACGCTCAACCTGCTGTCACCTGATCAAGCAAAACCGGATCACCCCGTTTTTGATGCCTTCTCTAAGATTGATCCGCGGCTGGTCAGGGCTAACCAAGTACCTACACTCATTACTGCTGCGGGAACCGATGTCTATGTGGTCTTTGGCTCGAACACCGCCCAAACATCGACCTTGATTATGGACTACTTCCCCAAAGCGAATATACCACTTGCTCAAACGGCAGCCAGTACGCTTTCGTTCTCTAATACTGTTATGAGCGTCACAGCTTTCCCCAATCATGAGCTTTTTTTCCTGTTAGCTGGTGGTTCGGTGCAGAGTATTCAACTGACTGGTGGAACGCAGACTCAGCCAGCAACAAGTGTGTTAGTGGACAATCCTCTTGCGCAGCCGCTTCCCGTGAGCGCAAAGGCCTTTACCTGGCAAACACCTGTTCCCACGATCACCCAGGAAGGCACAAAGGCATTGGCTGTGCCTGGAACGTCTTCACCGAGTTCTTTAGGCGCAGGTACTGTCAACGGTGAGCAGCACCTGTACATTATGGATACAGCTTCTCACCGTATTTTGGACTTGAAGACGATGAGCGGTGGAAATACCGGGACCCCAACCACTGGGGTCACCCCGACATCAACAACGACTGGTGGAGGCGTTGCCACGAATAATTCGACCGTGACGCTCCACCTGGCGCAACAATATGTTTCACCCACTTTCCTTACCCTGCCCAGGAGTATAGCTGTGGATGCACAAGGTTCGCAGATCAATGTCTTATCACAAAATACTTCGTCCATGCTTGCTCTCGTCTCTTTCCACACCAACCCTCAAAATGTTTGTGCGTAGTAAGTGGTTGGAAGTGTTTAGCATCGTAGACTTTTTCCATTCATCCTCATCAAAGTAAGGAGCATGAGAATCGTGGCATATGCAGTACATTATCGTACCCATACCTGTGGTGATTTAAATAAAGATGCAATTGGAGAACAGGTTACCCTGGCTGGCTGGGTGAATCGACGCCGAGATCATGGAGGGCTGGTTTTCCTGGACATTCGTGATCGCTATGGGATAACTCAGGTCATCTGTGATCCAGAACGTTCCGCGGAAGCGCATCGCGTCGCTTCAGAGGTGCGCTCCGAGTACGTTGTACAGGTCAGCGGGAAAGTGGTGCCTCGCCTGGCGGGGGCAGAGAACCCAAACCTATCTACTGGAGCTATCGAGGTAGCCGCTGAACACATCGAGATATTGAGCCCTTCCCGTACAACACCTTTCCCCATCAGAGATGATATTCAGGTCGACGAGTCTCTGCGCCTCAAGTATCGCTACCTCGATTTACGGCGCCCTTCAATGCGCGATAATATGATACTTCGCCATCGCGTGGTTAAAGCCATGCGCGATTACCTGGATGAACGTGGTTTCCTGGAGATTGAGACACCTATTTTAATGAAAAGTACCCCGGAGGGAGCGCGAGACTACCTTGTGCCAAGCCGGCTCTATCCCGGAGAGTTCTATGCACTACCGCAGTCGCCCCAGCAGCTCAAGCAGCTCTTGATGGTTGCCGGATTAGATCGCTACTTCCAGATAGCCCGTTGTTTCCGCGATGAAGATCAACGCTCGGATCGCCAGCCGGAATTTACCCAGCTCGACGTCGAGATGTCCTTTGTGGATGAGGAAGACGTCATGAACTTAATCGAAGGGCTCCTGATCTTCTTGATCGAAGAGACGACGCAGAAGCGCATCAAGCTGGTACCTTTCCCGCGTCTTAGCTTCTCAGATGTAATGGATCGCTACGGCACAGATCATCCTGATCTCCGCTTTGACCTGCCACTAGTTGAGATTTCGGACCTCGCGCGGGCCGGGAATTTTGGCGTTTTCCAGAGTGCCTTAGCTGCTAACGGTATGGTGAAAGGTATTCGCGTTCCAGGAGCAGGTGGTTACAGCCGTAAAGAAATCGAAGAACTCACGGAATTCGCTCGTATGCTGGGGGCTAAAGGCCTCGTCTCGCTGGCGATTGGCCCCACCGGTGAAGTGAAGTCACCGTTGATAAAATTCATGTCTCGCGAGGAGGTGCAAGCGATTATTGACCGTCTCCAGGGAGAACCAGGCGACCTGCTGCTTTTTGTTGCTGACAGCGCCAAGGTCTGTAACGATGTCCTCTACCGATTGCGCGGAAAGTTAGCCGAGCGTCTCAATCTGATCGACCCCAACGAGATGGCGCTCTGCTGGGTGGTTGATTTCCCACTGCTGCATTTCGATGAAGAAGGGCAGCGCTACGAGGCAGAACACAACCCGTTCTCCGGCATGGACGAGGCTCATGTTGCCCGCCTCGACACAGATCCTTTAAACATTCGCGCCAAGCAATACGACATCATCTGTAATGGCTATGAAATTGGCGGTGGCAGCGTTCGTATCAACATTGCGGAGATCCAGAAGAAAGTCTTTTTACTGATGAAACTGCACGAGGAAGAGATCGAAGAGCAGTTTGGGCATATGCTCGAGGCCTTCGAGTACGGAGCCCCTCCTCACGGCGGTATCGCTCTCGGCGTCGATCGCCTGGCGATGCTAATGGCAAATGAAGACAGTATTCGCGAGGTGATCGCCTTCCCCAAGACGCAAAGCGCTACCGATCTCATGATGCATGCGCCCTCGCCAGTTGAAGAAAAGCAACTGCGAGAGTTGCATTTGTGCGTGATACCCGAGGAAAAGTCATAGTTCGATACCATGCAAAACTATTGACAATGCTCTGCCAGGGTGCTATAATCCACGGCATAGAGAGAGGTATAATCATCCATGATCCCGTAGCTCAGTTGGATAGAGCGACAGTTTGCGGAACTGTAGGTCGTAGGTTCAAATCCTATCGGGATCGCCATCCATGAACTTTTAGGCGTCCGATCCCTCATGGTAAGAGAACGGGCGTCAATTTTTATGCCCAATGAATGCCCACATTTTCTATCTGCCCGCCCGGTTAGCCTCACCGGGCAAGGGTACCTGCTCTCCTGAAGCGAAACGCCTCTTGTGATTTCCATTAAAGACGGTCGCACCGCCCCTTCCATACACGCTCCAGGCCCCATCTGACCTGACCAGCGCCGTTGAACCATCAATACCGACAAGGGTTAACTTTCTTTTAGCCAACGTCATCGTGGAGGTAAACGCAGCAGGTATTTCGTCAAAATGGGGTATGACAATAATCCCAGGCGCGATACCCAGTGCCGGAATGGTGCGCCACAATTGCGGGAAGTCGAAGAGTTCCCCACCCAGTACCATAGCTCCCGCTGAACAACCGGCCAGAATGCCGCCGGCCGCCAGCACACGCATGATCGCTTGCCAAGCAGCAGTGTCCTTCAGCGTCTCAAGCAGGTAGCGTGGCTTGCCACCGGAGAAATAGACAAAGTTCGCCGCGGCAACCCGTGCTACGATGCTATCATCGTCTGCGTCCCCGCGTTCAAGAAGCATGACTGCTTCGGCGGATGCACCAAGTTGAGAGAAGTGATCTATGCCCAATTTTGCCCAGTGTTCAGGAACACCCGGGCCATCAGGGGCTGACGCGGTTGGAAGTACCACGACATGAGGTGTGCCATCGACGCGCTCAAGTAACATCGCATCGACAGGTGCGATTGGTGGAAGAAACTCACCCGCGCCGACCAGCGCGAGGGTCCCCGGAGTCGGTACGCCCATTATCTATTCCTTCAACAAAGTGTTATTTGTAATGTCATCCTCTACCATTCTACGCTACAAGGGATGTTTAATGTCAAGGTGTCGTATGACACCACGCTCGCCGATATTCCTACGCGATGCAGGCTATCAGAATATTCAGAAAACCTACATATATTTATTATGAACGATTTCTCCATCGGCACTGAAAGCCATCTGAGCTCGTATCAGAAATTGAGAGTAGCAATCAAGCTTTTAGAACCATTCATAATACCCTATTACCTCTTGACCCATTCTGACTGAGAACGGAACCCGCCGCAAGCCACGCCGTTTCAACGGCAGTGGGAAGGCGGGTTTCTCGTTGGCTTGAGCCCTTCTCGCTTGACAATTGGTAAGCATTGGTATATCATGCTTACCCATGAAAGAGACGAACAGAAACCCGCTGATCCGGGTTCATCCTTCTACCCGGAAGAAGCTCAAGATCATTGCAGCCCACTATGAAGAGAGTATGCAAGATACGGTTGAGCGACTTGCACAGGCGGAGATGGAGCGATTACAGAAGGGAGGACAAGCCGATGGACCATGTCCGGCACGTCAAGATCGGCAAGACAGCACCCCTTGATGAACTCGCTCCTACGTGCGGGCACCTCTCCAGCAAGACGCTCGTCTTCTTCTGGCGCAGTGTTGGCAAGCAAGGCGTCTGGCTTGCGCCCAAATACCTGATGCACTTGTTCACCTTTGCATGCAAGGTATGCCCATCATCAGGAGGAAGGGAGTGAGCAGTCTCATGGCGAAGGCGACCAAAACCGTCAAGCAACTCCTGAGCCATAAAGCGGCTCACGCTGTCTATTTTGCTGCAACAAAGACCTTGTTCAACCAAGTCACTGCTTTTTATTTCGACGTGATTGTGGCACATCCAGCCATCCTCGATCTCTCGAGTCAAGAGGCTCTCACTGCCCTAGAAAAGCTCACACATCCGACCAAAGACAATCCTGGTCCGGTGATGCCCTTATCTGATGTGATCCCCGCTGCTCTTCCTGCTCTGTTCCGTCGTGCTGCCATTCATGCCGCACTTGGCTCTGCCCACTCGTTCTACACGCGTCTTGAGAAATGGCGGAAGCAGAAAGAGAAGACGAGAGCGCGTGGCAAGAAGTTTAGCATCCGCCCACCAGTGCCGCCACGCCGTTGGAACCGATCAGTCACCCTGTATGCAGGACAGTGGAAAGAGCGCACATCCACCACCATCATGCTGAAACTCTGGACAGGAAGCAGTTGGGCCTGGATCAAATGTGGCCTTCAAGGGCGTAATTTTCCTGAGGAATGGGACGTAAAAAGCCCAACACTGGTACAAGACGGTCCTCACTGGAACCTGTACACCGCTGTGCAGAAGCAGTTTGCCCCGCCTTCCAAAGCAGAATATCAACTCAGCACCAATTCAGAGACTCGTCTGTGTTCAATTGATCTTAATATCACTGAGCATTTAGCCGTGTGTAGCATCCAAACGGTCGAAGGCACGGTGGTTGCGACCCGCTTTCTTGGGGGCGGAAAGCAACTCCACGGTCTTAGGAAAAGACAGCTAGGAAGGGTTGCACGAAACCGGAGCAAGACAGGCCTCATTGCAGAGGGCGAACGAGACAATGTGGCATTATGGTCAAAGATCCGGGCACTTGATGAGGAAAGCGCCCATCAGGTGAGCCATCGCATTGTGGAGTTTGCCAAGCAGCATCAAGCCAGCATCCTCGTTTTTGAGCATTTGGGACACTTCAGGCCCCAAAAAGGCAAGTACAGCCGGAGGGGAAATGAAAAACGCTCGTACTGGTTACGGGGGAAAATCTTCAAATACACGAAATACAAAAGCTGGAACGAGGGGGTTGTGACGTGCCGTGTCAGCCCGAGAAATACGAGCAGAGCATGTGCTCGGTGTGGCGCGTTGGTTGCTCGTTACGATGCAAGGAAGCCAGCAGAAGACTACACCCCTGGTGCACCACTTGTGTCTTGTCCACAGTGCCACATGCATGGCAACTCCGATAGAAATGCTAGCCTTGTCATTGGCCAACGCCTGCTTGCTCGTTCCCACCAGACCTCATCTCAGGAAAAGCCTCAAGCTCCTCTGCTAACAGAGAGGCCCGTGAAAACGGGAGGTGTTCGTCGTTCCCAAGACGCCAAAGGCAATGGAAGGCCATCTACCAACCTTGCTGGGCATGGAAGGGCGAACGTGCAGGGCACCGCACAAGATAGATCAGCGAGGATGGTTGCTGATAGATCAGGTATTCCTCGTCAACTACGGGTGTTCAATGAGTCGTAGCCACGCTACATCTACTCGAACAGTCGCGTATTCAGGAGTGCCGAAAGAAGCCGCGCCACTTCTAGTGGCAGCGGAGTGTCACATACTCCCTATACTAAAACCCGGTCAGTCCATAGTGGTCCATAGTGGTCCTTAGTCGTCGATTTCAGGGAAATGCCACGGGATGCGCGTTATACACATTGAGCAGAAATCGTCCCTCTTTCCATGGAGAGGGAAGAAGTGATAGAGAAATTTGTGAAAAGCATTGTGCGCTGGAGACCGTTTGCTTTATTTGCCCTGGCATTGTTGGGCCTGGCTTTGCGTCTCTACGGTTTGAACTGGGATCAGGGCAACAGTTTTCACCCTGACGAACGGCAAATTCTCTTTCACGTCACCGCGCTCTCCTGGCCAGGCAGCCTGGCACAGTTCCTCGATCCAGCCAATTCGCCGCTCAATCCGCACTTTTTTGCCTATGGCTCCTTCCCGCTCTATCTTTTAGCAATTATTGGCAACATCCTGTCTCATTTTTTCCCTGATAGACTTTGGCCCTTTTGTCGGCTGCTCTGGTGACCTTTACTCCTCTGCAACTCCAGCTTTCGCACTTTTACACTGTTGACACAATACTCCTGTTCTTCACAATGCTCACGCTGCTGGCAAGTGTTAAACTGGCACGGACGGACGCCCTCATTCGCTGGTTATTGGTCGCGGGCCTTGCGTATGGTCTCGCCCTCGCCACAAAATTCAGCGCCGCGCCTTTAATAGTCCCGATCATAGTTGCTTTGCTCTTGCGCTGGCGTAAACTCGGCCTCGTTTCTTCCCTGGCCTCATTTCTCTTGACGATCGTCATAACTACAGTGACATTTCTTATAGCCATGCCCTATGCGTTGCTTGACAGGGTGAACTTTGTCCAGCAACTTAGCGCACAAGGTGATTTAGCGCGTGGTTACCTTGATCTACCCTACGTACGGCAGTTCGCAGGTACCATACCTTACCTCTATGAAATCCAGAATATGCTTTTGTGGGGAATGGGAGTGGTGCTTGGCCTTGCGGCGTTCGCCGGACTACTCTGGCTCTGTTGGCGCGTCTGGAAGCGCGATGTCCTGTTGTGGCTTGTCGTCCTTTCCTGGGTACTTGTGTATAGTGCCATTACAGGGAGTTTCTATGTCAAGTTCATGCGCTACATGCTGCCGGTCTACCCGTTTCTCGCGCTGATGGCTGCTGCTCTATTGCTCGCGCTATTGCAGCGGGGAAAGGCGGTAACTCAGCCCTCTCAACGAAGGATTGCTACAATTCTGCCCATGCTGGCGATCGCGCTTGTTCTGCTGGGAACCATGTTTCAAGGATTGGCCTTGCTCAATGTCTACAGCCAGCCGAATACGCGCATCCAGGCCTCGCAATGGATTTATAATCACGTGAAGCCTGGCAGTGTACTCACGTATGAACAGTGGGACGATCCTCTACCCGTTACGCTCGGTAGCCATACTCCTGATATCTATCAGCAGGCCACGTATGCTGGCGCCAATGGACAGCAGCAGACCGGGCTCGACCTGTACGGGGATGATACGACCGATAAGGCGAGGCAACTGTCTAATCTCTTGCCTACTATCGATGTTATCACCATGGCGACCGATCGCCTGGATAAATCTATTCCTCGCCTGCCATCTCGTTACCCGCTGACAATCCACTACTATCAATTGCTCTTCAGCGGTCAACTCGGTTTTCACCTTGCAGCGCGTTTTGAGAACCACCCCAACCTTTTTGGGCTGTCCCTCGATGATAGTAGCGCTGACGAAAGCTATTCGGTCTTCGATCATCCGACTGCGCGCATCTTTGTGCGTGACAATCCCTATCCATATACGTCCGGGGAGCTCTTTCAAAAATTGCTGGATGGCATGCAGTTGCCTCCGGCCGGTGCGAATCTTTCTGGAATAGACCGCTCCCTGTTGCTTACCTCTCAACAAATCGCCGACAACCAGCAGTCGCCTCCTTTGGGGACGCAATTTCCCGCGGATAGCATCTCCAATGCAGCGCCAGTGCTCTTCTGGTGGCTGGCCCTTACTGCATTGGGTTTGTTGACGTTTCCCCTCGCTTTCTCGCTTTTTTATGCGCTGGCGGATCGGGGCTATATCTTCAGTAAGACGCTCGGTATGCTCCTGCTGGCATATCTTGCCTGGCTTCTTGCAAGCCTCCACGTACTGGCCTTTAGCCGCGCCTCACTGCTGTTGGTTGTGGCCATTCTGCTGCTGTGCGCCATTGTAATGTTCACCTGGCAGCGTCAGAAGATCACGCGCTTCCTGCGCCAACACTGGCGCTTAGTGTTACTGGAAGAGAGCGTTTTTACCCTAGCCTTCCTGCTTTTTGTGGGTATTCGCTCCCTCAATCCCGATTTGTGGAACCCCTTCATCGGTGGAGAAAAACCGATGGAACTGGCGTTTCTTCACTCCGTGGTGCGCAGTTCTTACATGCCGCCCTATGATCCCTGGTTCGCGGGCGGCTACATTAACTACTACTACTATGGCTATGTCATTGCCGCTGCATTGATCAAACTCACGGCGATCGTCCCTACAACCGCCTTTAATCTGGCCATTCCCACCCTCTTTGCTCTGACTTTCACAGGGGTTGTGTCCCTGGTGTACAGTTTTACACGTCGCTTCCCGATCGCTCTTCTCGGCGGCTATTTCTCGGTTCTGATCGGCAATTTCGACGGTTTTGTGCAACTCAAAGCACAGGTTGCAGCCGCACTGGCGCATGCACCACTCCCCATGTTTGATTATTGGCGCAGCAGTCGTGTCATCCCCTTCACTATCAATGAATTCCCATTTTGGAGCTTTCTCTTCGCCGATCTACACCCACACGTGATCGATCTTCCGATAGCGGTCCTCATGTTGGGCATTATAGCCGTGCTGGTCCTTCCTGGCGAAGAGGAGGTTATGGCAGGTTCTTCACAACATAGGCGCAAGTTCTTTTTATACCTGCTCGCCGCCTTTGTCTTTGGAACGATAGCCTGTGTCAACACCTGGGATATGCCAGTATATGCCCTGCTGTTTATCATGGTGTTGATCGTACAAACGATCCTTGAGAAGAGAATGCCCCCAAGGCTGGAAATCTTCGTGTCGCTAAGTTTCTGCCTTTTAACAGTTATCCTGCTGTATGCTCTTAGCTATCTTTTCTACTGGCCATTTTATGCTTCCTACCAGCAACTCTATGTGAATGGCCTTGGACTGGTTCAGCAGGGAAGCACATTGGCTGAATTCCTCACCATATTCTGCCTGTGGATATTCCTTGCGCTCAGTTTCTTCTTGCTGGAACTGTATCGCTGGCTGAACGCGAGAAGCAAGATTCTCCCCGAAACTCGGCGTATCGCCGGGTACATACTGTTATGCGCTGTGGTACTGACCTTTGTCACGCTACTCGGATTGAGGACACTCTTACTTGCGGCGCTCGGCCTTGGTATCTTCCTTTTCGTCGCGTGGGGCATCGATGGAGGTGCGCCATCCAAATCATTCAAAGCCATCGTTTTGCCAGTAAAGCGGTCGAAAATTGCACCAACTACCGTCCAGCTTGACTACACAGCGCGGCACACCTCGGAGGCCACGACGCGCTTCCTATATGTGATGCTGCTAATGGGGCTGGGTATTACCCTTGGCCAGGAGATCGTTTATGTGCGTGATTTTTTGGATGGTGGTGACTATTTCCGCATGAACACCGTCTTCAAGTTCTCGTTGCAAGCGTGGCTTTTCTTTGCCATTGGCGGCGCGCTTGCAGTACAACAATTATATAAACGCCTGGCTGGTTTTATACGGCTGGCCTGGTCGGTGAGTTTCATCGTGTTAGCGCTGGCATGTTCAGTCTTTCTCTTTGAAGGGTCGATTGCGCGTATCAGTGACCACCAGGCATGGGTCAATGCGTCTCCACAACAACCTGTGCAGAGCGCCAATTATATTCCGACGTTGGATGGGTTCGCCTTTGCCCGTACCTGGTATCCCGCTGATGCAAAGGCAATCACGTGGCTCAACGACCATGTCGCGGGGACGCCCATTGTACTGGAGGCAGCTGCCCCCGTTTCCTATCGATGGTTCAACCGTATTTCGGTGTATACCGGCTTGCCTGATGTTCTGGGCTGGCCAGACCATGTTAGTGAGCAGCGCTACAGTGAACAAACGCTCAATCGTGTCGCCAACATTAACATCATCTATTCGACATCCAATTCGTCTGCAGCCATTGAATTGTTGCGCTATTATCATGTGCAGTATATTTATGTCGGACCATTAGAACGACAAATATATGGCCAGCAGGCGTCGCTCGGGTTGAGTAAATTTGACCGCCTGGTGGGCAGTGTAGTGCGTATCGTATATCGTACAAATGACGTAACCATCTACGAAATGCTGTAATACCAGGATTGACCACCTTTCTTCGTCTCTATAGTAGAAATAGCACCCAGATGGTATACTAATGGGAACTTCTGACAGCACAAATACGTCTAAGATTGGTGTAGTGCCATACGTAAAATCACTATCCCTACAACGTGTTTTATAGTGGCGTCAAAATTTTACTAGAGAGATTCAATGGCCGAACTACTACAAATGTGGGCTATGGTCGAAGTGCTGGGTTTCGTGTGTCTGCCGCTCACTATTACCGTATTTCATAATCTACCAGACCGGGGATGGGCCTTCAGTAAAGCTATTGGTACAGCGGTTCTGGCTTTTTGTGTCTGGCTTCCATTGATGTGCCTGAGTGTCCTGCCTTTCAGCCAATTCTTTATAGCCGGCATCTTTCTGCTCCTGCTAGCAGGCAATATCATTGGCTTTTTAAAGGTGCGCCAGACTATTGCAAAAGTGGTGCGCGTCAATGTTCCCTATATCCTTATCAGCGAAGCGGTCTTCGCGGGCATGATGTTTTTACTGGGCTGGATACGCTCGTTTGTGCCTGATATCCGCTCATTCGAAATGTTTATGGATGAAGGCTTTATTGCTGGGATCATGCGCAGTCCCCATTTCCCTCCCAACGATATGTGGTTCGCAGGCTACCCCATCAACTACTACTATTATGCTCACTTTACTGCCGCGACCCTGGGGAAATTGCTCGGACAGAGCCCTTCGATTGTCTTTAACACAGGGATATGTATGTTCTTTGGTTTGACTGCCGTGAACCTGTTTGGCGTTACCAGCAATGTTGTTTCCTGGGCGCAGCATCTACGTAAGCGTGCTCATTTGAACAAAGTCACTGAACCCCAACAACTACCCGGTACAAGCTATCCATCGCTGCTTCGTGCCATTCCCTATGGCTTTTTGACCATGTTGATGGGCCTGGTCCTCGGCAACCTGGCGGCAACACAGCAATGGTGGGAGCAACATGGCGACTGGACTCAATTTAACTGGTTCAATCCATCGCGTGTCGTCGATAGAACCATCAACGAATTCCCGGCTTTTAGCTTCCTGCTCTCCTGCTTTCATGCGCATGTTTTAGCGCTGGCCTTCACCATAGTAGCTATAGCGCTGGCGTTCAACCTGTTCCTGGAACAGGAAGGGAGGGGTCTGCGCGTCTTCGGTCGTGGTTGGAAACTCCCTATCACTATGGCAACGACTGCCCTTATCCTGGGCGGTCTCTTTGCCATGAACGGCTGGGATTTTCCCACCTATGTTGGTTTGACGGTAGTGTGTATTGCCTTCCAGCAATATTTAGCTCACCGCTCTCGCTTTCGCTTGGAACTCCTGCTGGATATCTTTACGGTCTGCGCCGGGCTGATCGCGCTCTCATTTTTAATGTATGTTCCCTTCTATTTCACCTTTATTTCACCATCGCAGGGATTGGGTGTGGTTAGGCCTGCTGATCGCTCCCCGCTCGCAAATGAAATACTGATCTATGGCATGTTCGCTTTTGTCTTCCTCTCGCTGCTGCTGGCCACCGTGTTCAGGCACCCGTTTTTTACCCGTAGCACAGCTCATTCTGAAGACATTGTAGCTCCTCAACCTGCTCGCCTTCCCAGGTTCAATAAAGGCGTCATGAGTGTCCTGCTCGTTATTGGGGTAGCGCTGCTCACCTTATTCGCGCTACGCAATAGCGCGACATTTGTTGCAGCAGGCAGCATTGCTGCGCTGGGCTGTATCGCGCTGTTCTATAGTCTGCGCGACCGTTCTCAGGCATTTATCCTCTTGTTGGGCAGTACTGCGTTCGCTCTCGTGGCTGTCTGCGAAGTATTCTTCTTGAAAGACGTTTTCGCGGGCGGAGAATTTCTCCGTATGAACACCGTTTTTAAATTCTATTTCCAGGCCTGGGCGCTGCTCTCTATCACCTCGGGCGCTGGAATCTACTTTATCCTGGAGAGCTTCCGTCCAGCGGTAGTCACCTCAAATGGGCTGCGTTGGATGCAGCAAGGCGTGAAGGGGCTCTGGATGGCGGGCCTGTTGCTGTTGTTACTGGCCAGCGCGGTCTATCCTCTCGTGGGTACATATGCGCGCACAGATCATTACATGCAGGGCACGAATAGCCTGGATGGTATAGCCTATCTGCAAACCTGTAAAGTTCCCGATTGTGATTATGATACTTCTGGCGATTATTACGCGATTCGCTGGCTCAATAGTCATGTGAGCGGCGATCCCGTGATTGTGGAGGCTGTGGGAGATGACTACACGAGCTATGCGCGTATTTCAGCGTTTACAGGGCTTCCCACACCGATGGGCTGGGTGGGACACGAATATCAGTGGCGCGTAAACTGGCTCAATAACGGCCTCAACGCCGCCGATTTTGAAAATCGAAAAAGCGATGTAGACACGATCTATACAGACCCACATCAAAGTGTGGTGATGAACTTACTCACACGTTACCACGTTCAATATCTATACGTTGGGCTATTAGAGCAAATGAAATATCCCACAGCAAACTTGCATCGTTTCAGTTCATTTTTGCATAGTGTTTATTCTGCTAATGGCGTGACAATATACCAGGTCGGCTAAAACCTGCCATTGTTTCCCGTTCATAGTTTCAATTGTAGGATGGCGTAGTGGCACCATCAGAGGTGCTCAAGGAGGCGATCTTTGAAGAGGTTTGAGACTGGTAAAAGCTCCTCAAACTCCGACGAAGCCGCCTGTACGCGAGCGACTCCTGGATTGGGCCCCTTTCTTGAGCGTCTTCTTGCTGGGTGCAATCTTGCGCTTCTGGGGTCTGGGTGATAAACCGCTTCATCATGATGAGAGCCTCCATGCCTACTTCTCTTTACAGCTTTTGCATAATATGGAAAATTGGTTGGGCTGCTTCAGTCCAGGCGCTTCCTGTTATCATTATGATCCGCTGCTGCATGGTCCGTTCCAGTTCCATTTCATCGCACTTGTCTATAAAATTTCCCAACTGGTGGGCGCGCCAGACAATGGCGTGAACACGACGACGGTGCGCATCCTTGCTGCTACCCTGGGTACAATCATTGTCTGTTTGCCATATTTCTTGCGCGATTATCTCGGCAAGTGGGGAGCCTGGCTAGCCTGTTTCCTCCTCGCGGTCTCGCCCAGCATGGTCTATTTCTCTCGCTTTGCCCGCGAAGACATCTACATGGCCTGCTTTACCTTGTTGTTGGTCGTTTCGGTTGCGCGCTACATACGCGATCGCAAGATGCGCTGGCTCCTTCTCGCCGCCCTGGCTCTCTCATTATCCTACGCGACGAAAGAAGCGACATTTTTGACGGTGGCTGTCTTTGGCAGTTTCTTCGGTGCCCTTGTTGCCTGGGAACTTGGGCTGAGACGGCCTGTAAGTTCAAGGCTCTCTCGTGAGGATGCTCCCTGGTATGTTCCTCGTACTGCTGCTCCCATTGCCCTGGCAGTCTATTTTATAGTGCTTGGACTGGTAGCAAAGTTTTTCTTCGGCTGGCTCAAGGCCTTATCCATCTATGTCACTGACCCGAAGAATACTTCCACGGCCGATCTCTTTGTCCAGGGTTTGAAGGATAGGACAGTTGAGATCGTTCCCTGGATTGGCATCATCCTTGGCTGCTACGTCCTCTTCATCCTGGGGCGAGAGATGTTCGGCTATAGCCCGCCTTCTGGGAGGCGTGGCCTTATGGCGAAGGTTGACCCGGAACGACAGCCTGTTTTGGACACTATTGTAACTATGCCCTGGACGCACTGGTTCTTCGCCGTTCTCGTCGGCTGGACAATATTCCTGGTCTTGTTTACCGTCCTCTTCACCAATATTAAAAATGGGATTGGAGATGGCATCTGGCAGGGCCTGTACTACTGGATACAGCAACAACAGGTGGCGCGCGGTGGACAGCCCTGGTACTACTATCTCTTGCTCATTCCTCTGTACGAACAGATCGGTGTTGTCTTCGGGCTTATTGGCGTCGTACGCTGCCTCATCCGACCGACGCGCCTTCGCCTCTTCCTCGTCTACTGGTTCATTGGAAACCTCTTCCTCTACTCATGGGCTGCCGAGAAAATGCCCTGGCTAAGCATCCATATCACGATGCCGATGCTGCTGCTGGCAGCTATTGGCCTGGAACCGGCAGTGGTGACATGCTACAACCTGGCGAAAAATGTCTTTGCCCGTCGCTCCACGGAGGGGTTACCGGCAAGAGCGGAAAATGTAAATGCGCCTGCCGGAGCTCCCCGATTGCGCCCACGCCTGGTCGGTATTACCGCTATCGTAGGCGTTGTCATGGCGGTACTGTTGTTGTTGCCGACTGTACATAATATGTACGAGGTAACCTACGTTCATCCCGCTGATGGACCCCATGAGATGCTGGTCTATGTGCAGACGACCACCGATGTTAATGTAGTGATGGCAAAGATCGATGCGCTCGATCAGAAATTGTATCACGGGAAGCACCTGTTGCGGATCGGCTTGATGAACGACGCGACCTGGCCTTTCGCCTGGTACGTCAGGGATTATACCAACGTCTGTTTCAACTATCCCGATAATTGTGCGTACCCGGCCAACTCCTATCCCGTCATCATCGCAGGTGGGGACAATCTCTATAACGCTGAATCTCAGTATGCCGGTCCCGGTAAAAACTACCTGTTTAACCAGTATCATATGCGTACCTGGTGGGATGAGGGCTATAAGCCGCCTCCCTGCGTTCAAACTACTACAAACAAGTGTACTGACCAGCCAACGTGGGGTGGAGTCGGAGTTGGCCTCTGGCTATCCTATGGAGATACCCCACCTCCCGGTGCGAAGTTCAATCCCGGCCTTGCCGCTCAACACATCTGGCAGTGGTGGTGGCAGCGTCGTGCCATTGGTGATACCGGCGGCTCGTACGATATGGGCCTCTTCATCCAAAAAGGCCTGAGCGAGACACCATAGAGGTGTTAGCGCCCGAAAGCCTCGAATAATCCTTTCAGGAATGAACCAGCACAATCTTTCCCAGCGTTTTACCTGCTGCCACTCGCCGATGTGCTTCGGCAGCCTGTTCGACGGGCAGCGTCTCTGCGATGATGGGCGTTACAGCGTGAGCCGCGATCATTTCCAGGATGTGCCGCTCGTTCTCTGTGCCGGCGTGCACCATTCCACCGCCGATAATATGCACCCGCTTGAGCCTGCATTGCTGCGTATCGATGGTAGCTTGCTGTCCGCCAAGGTTGCCGACAAGGACGATACGCCCATCTGGCGTACATGACTCGATACTTGTCTGCAGGGTGGTGCTGACGAGCTCGATCACCAGGTTGACGCCATGTACATTGTTCTGTATGACCTCTGCCACGTTCTCTTCCCGCTGGTTGATAACCATATCAGCCCCTAAACGACGCAGTTCAGAGACTTTTTCATTGCTGCTCGTCGTTGTCACTACCCAGGCGCCGGCCTGCTTGGCGAATTGGATGGCCCATATACCAACGCCACTTGAACCCGCCCAGATCAAGACCCGTTCCCCTGCTTTAAGGTGACCAATGTCAAATAAACTGCCCCAGGCGGTTGAAGCGGTGAGGCCGGCCGCTACCGCCTCTTCAAAGGATACTCCCTCGGGGATGCGCACCAGGTCCTCAGCTGGAACTGCAATCATACTGGCATAGCCGCCTCCGCCAACAGCTCTAGCGGCGCGAGTGGTCATCACCCTCTCCCCGGCATGAAATCCCTGGCTGTCCTTGACGACTATACCTGCCGCTTCCAGTCCTGCTGTGAATGGCAATTTGTCAACGGGACGGCTGCCGTTGCGCTGGAACAGATCAAGCCTGTTCACCGTGGTGGCCTTGACCTGGACCAAAACATCGCCTGGGCCAGGGGTAGGGTCAGGGACTTCTCGAACTTGTAGGACGTCTGGATCACCATATTGAGCAAACTGTACTGCTTTCATCTATTATCTCTGCTTCCTCAAATGTAGTAAAACGTAGTTACAACATCCTCGTACCTGCTTCATCGCAGCAAGTTTCACTCTCGACGCATCGAGAGCCAGCGCTTTCCGCTCCACAGGCGAATTTGTGTCCCGACGAAGCCACAACCGGGACATCCGTTAGCAAACGGAGGGCTTCAGTCCTGATGTTGAGGGTTGCATTCAAATCTCGCTCAGTGATGACACCGCACTGCTCACATACCCACACACGCTCATCGAGCGTCAAGTCTTCCTTGATCCATCCACAGGCGTGACAGGTTTTACTTGAGGGATACCACTGGCTCACCAGTTGGACGTAGCCGCCATACTGCTCCGCCTTGTAGAGAAGCTGACGCTTCACCTCAAAGAAACTAGCATCGCTGACTGCTTGCGCTAAGCAATGGTTGGACAGCATCCCTTTCGTATTGAGGTCTTCCAGGCCAACCAACGCATATCTTCGGGCAAGAGAGGTCGTCATCTTGTGCAGGGTATCTTGCCGTTGACAAGCTATCCGATAGTGCGCTTTTGCCAGCTTTCTGGCATGCTTCCCCCAATTCTGGCTGCCCTCTCCTTTGCGAGAGAGCCCTTTGCTTAAGCTCTTGATACGCCCTAAGGTCTGGCGGTAGTGCTTTTGGTTTTCAAACACGACCCCATCGCTGCACGTCGCCAAGGTCTTAATGCCCAGGTCTATCCCAACAGCCCCACCGTTATGAGTTGGTACGTCATGTTCCACCTCCACCGCAATGGAGACGAACCACCAGCCTGCGCGAGAGGAAATGACCGCGCTCATGATCTTCCCTTGCAATCGTAGTGCTTCGGTCATGTTCACCGCCCCAAGCTTGGGGATGCGTATCGTCTGCCCAGCAACGGAAAATTTATCGTTGGCAAGGTAGAAACTCAATCTGTCCCGTTTCTTGCTTTTGAAACGCGGGAAGCCCCCTTCCTCCCCATCCTTGCGTGGATGTTTGAGCTTGGGAAGCGTTCCTTCCTTCTTCATCCGCCAGTAGTTGTCAAAAGCCTGTCCCAGATGGCGAAACTCTTGTTCGGGAGCACATTTCGTGACCTCAGAGCACCAGGGGAATTGTTCGCCTTTGATCCGGTTATACTCTGCCTTGAGGTCTTTGATCTTGGCCCATTTGCCCTCGGCACGGGAGTCTTTCCAGCGAGCAAGCGCCCAGTTATAGGCATGACGGGCAACCCCGCAGGCTTTGCGAAAATACACCTCTTGTTCGGGAGTTGGATGAAGCCTGATGACATGCGAACGCTTCACGTCAGGAACCTCCTTTCTCCTCTTTGTGCAGGGCAGCATCTGGCTTTTCCTGCTCTTTCTGAAGACGAGCCAGTTCTTGCCGTGCAAGCCGATCAATCGTCTCCACCATGCTTTCATGGGATAAGACCGAGACCAATTTGAGCAGATCGCGTGTGGTTTTGCGCACACGCAAGACGGTATACTTTGCTGTTTCCATGCATACATTCTATGCCTTTGTATGCATGCTGTCAAGTGATGAAACGTGGTTTGAACAAACACATTTGAGTTTGTTTTACCACGTTTTTAACCACTGTTACTCACTCCTGTCGTAGGTTTTACGGGGAAAGGGTATATGCTGCCCCATTGTATGCACATCCTTCGCCGATTGCAAAGTGTGCCGTTGTGGACGCAGCGCAAGACTCAGTGGAAAGATTACCGAGAAGTACCAGTGCCACTTTTCGCATGAAGAGAAAGAATAGGTTCATAACGCCTCAATTCGTTTCTTTGCCGGGGAAACACTTGCAATTAGAACAGGAATTCTATATAATGCAGGTGTACAAAGGAAGGTGCTCATGAAAGAAATAACACAACTCGCAATCATACCAATCCTGGTAGCAGATCAAGATGAAGCCCTCCGCTTTTTCACCGAGAAGCTTGAACTTGAAAAACGTACCGATGTGATGTATGGGCCAGATATGCGCTGGCTCACCGTCGCGCCCAGGGGACAAAAGAAACCAGAGATTGCCCTGGCAAAGCCGGATCCGTCACTTCCAGCAATACAAGTACAGAACAGTAGAGAACGTATTGGACGTTTCAGCCAGTATGTCACATGCGTATTTGCTACCGATGACTGTTTGAAAACGTACCATACCTTGCTTGCGCGGGGAGTCTCATTCTTGAGTCCTCCAACCAAAAAAGTCCATGGCACGGAAGCCGTCTTTGAGGACCCATACGGCAACCTCTTTGCCTTATTAGAACCATCGCCAGAGGCCCATTCACGCTACAGAAATCAGAATATCAGTACAGCGGCATGACATCCCGAATTTTTGCTGGGAAGGGGCTTTGGCCAATGGGAGGATGTCAACCCCAGCGAATCAGCCCCATATCATGTTTCCCACCCAAAGCCGGATGACTGGGCAATACCCGGACACCGTAGCCGATGCTGCCGCTCTCGGTGGGCTTCAGACGAGCTTCATAGCGGAACGAACCGTCCTGCTCCTTCTTAATATATTCCATCGGCAAGACATGCTCCGGAATAATCACGTCGTCATGCGCCTCGCCATAGACCACTTCTACGCTGAAATCCCCCGGTTGGAGCTTATCCGCGCGCACCCAGGCGCGCACATTGATTTCCTCACCCAGACTCAGCTGACCATCGTGCTGTCCTTCCACGTAGAGCGCTAAACCTGGCCAGCCTACCTTGATCTTCTCTTTCCAGTCAGCCAGCACTCGCGCTTTGGCGTGCATGTTCTGCTCAATCTGCTTCCCTAACTGAATTGCGGGAACGTAGAAGCGCGTTGTGTATTCCTTCACCATCCTTCTCATACTGAATTGGGGAGCGCAAGTGCGAATAGCTTCCTTCATCGTCGCGATCCAATGATGAGGTATGCCGTCAGCACCGCGATCATAGTAGGTTGGGACAATTTCTTCCTCAAGCAACTGGTACAGCGAAAGGCTGTCTGCCTCTGCCTGTACCTCTGCATCGTGGTATTCGCGCTCTTCGCCGATGGCCCAGCCGTTCTTGCCGTTGTAGCCCTCTGCCCACCAGCCATCGAGGATACTACAGTTCGGCTGACCATTGAGCGCCGCCTTCTGACCGCTGGTGCCACTGGCCTCGTGTGGACGGATAGGATTATTGAGCCAGAGGTCCGTACCCGAGACCAGGTAGCGGGCCATATCGATGTCATAGTTTTCCAGGAAGATGACCTTGCCACGGAAGGCATCGCTACGTGAGAAGCGGTAGACCTGCTCTATCAATGCCTTTCCTGGCTCGTCGGCCGGATGCGCCTTGCCAGCAAAAATGATCTGAACGGGGTGTTCTGGATTATTGAGCAGCCGGTGTAGGCGCTCAGGATCGCGGAAGATCAGCGTTGCTCGTTTGTACGTTGCAAAGCGGCGCGCGAAGCCGATCAAAAGAGCATTGCTATCGAGCATGTGCTCAAATTCGGTGATCTGCACCGCTCCTTCACCCAGGCGCAGGTGTTGTCCTTTCAGGTGGCGGCGTGTGAAATCAATCAGAGCCTCTTTACGCTGTAGATGGGTCTTCCACAGTTCTTCGTCAGGTATGTCGCTCAGGCGATTCCAGAGCTCGGCATCATCTACGCGCTCTTCCCAATCCTCACCAAGGTAGCGTTTGAAGAGCGCGTTCATCTCCTCTGAAATCCAGGAGGGAGTATGTACGCCATTGGTGATGTATTCTATAGGCACCTCTTCGGCATCGATACCTGGCCACAAGAACTGCCACATCTTACCCGAGACAGCGCCATGTAGCTCACTCACTCCGTTGTGCTGCCCGGTCAGGCGAAGCGCCAGCACCGTCATGCCGTAGGTCGGACCCCAGCCATGGTCCTCACGCGCGACCTCCATGAACTGGTCACGCGTCAGTCCGAGCTGGCCCCAGTAAGAACCAAAATACTTGTCGACAAGGTCGTAGCTAAAGGTATCGTTTCCCGCGGGAACAGGAGTATGCGTCGTGAAGAGCGAATTTGCCGCGACTGCTTCGCGTGCCTGGTTAAAGCTAAGCCCGGCAGCAACGAGTTCCCGGCACCGTTCCAGGTTCAGGAAGGCGGCGTGCCCCTCGTTGAGGTGCCAGGCCGCCGGAGAAATGCCCAGGGCACGTAAAGCGCGTACGCCGCCAATGCCCAGCACAATCTCCTGAGAGATGCGCATCTCGCGGTCACCACCGTACAAACGCGCAGATAGCTCACGATCAGGCGGTGCATTGGGAGCCACGTCCGTATCCATCAGGTACAAAGGAATACGTCCTACCTGCACTTTCCATACTTTCGCGTGAATGTGTCGTCCAGGTAGCTCGACTGTAATCATAATTTCATTGCCATTGGCGTCGCAGGCTGGTATCGCTGGCGCTTCCGAAAAATGGAGTTTGTCGTACGCAGCCTCTTGCACTCCTTCGCGAGTAATGCTCTGGCGGAAATACCCCTGCGGGTAGAGAAAACCTACCCCAACAAAAGGTAGGCCGAGATCGCTGGCTTCCTTACAATGATCACCTGAGAGTATACCAAGGCCACCGGAATAGATGGGCAGTGATTCGTGCAGTCCAAACTCGGCGGAAAAATAAGCGATGACGCTATCGCTTAGTTCAGGATAAGTTCGTGAGAACCACGTTCCATGTGCCGCGGGATGCATATAGGCATCGAAGTTACTGAGAATCGTGCCGTAGCGCTGTAAATAGCCGGCCTCGTTTGCCGCGGCTTCGAGCCGCTCTGGCTGCACCTCGCTCAGGAAGCGCACCGGGTTATGTCCGACATTATCCCATAGATCAGGATCAAGTGTGCTATACAGGGCGCGTGCCTCTGGATGCCAACTCCACCACAAATTATATGCAAGTTCGTATAAACGGTTGATGCGGGCGGGCATGATGGGAAAGACCGTCATGCGACCATGTACTTTCACAGGGTTAGGTATCCTTTCTTCACATATCGATTGCTAGCTTCAGTATATCTTGCCAGGGAATATGAGGTCAACTCTGGCCGTGCGGTCGTCCCTCCTGATTGCCTTTACCGCGAAATTGTTCTATACTGGACAGGCTGCATCAGATGATGTAGACTCAGCACAGCAATCCCTGTTGAGAGAGGCGGTAGCATGGTAAAGAAGCAACCTCAACTTTCTGTGAGGAGCGACTCCACAACACAGTGGTTTCGTGTAACAAGTGGAGTTGTGGGCGGTATACTGCTAGGTTTGGCAGGGCTATGGCTCGCCTGGTTGTTGCTTCACCAGTTTGCTGGAAACACGATACCAGCTCCGCCAATTATTAGCGCTTTCCCTACTAGTCCAACAGATAGTCAAATTGCTTCCCTCACTGCTGAAGGGATTACTCTTGGTCATCCCAGTCAGACACCCGCGTTGAGCCAGCAGCAGGCATTGCTGCTCGCCAGCCAGCTTGAGCCGGGTGCTGCCAGCAAATCCAAAACGACCGGTGCTCGATATGTGTCGTTGAGTTATCCTGACAAGAGCACTCCTGCTGCTCATCCCAATTATCACGATGTGCCAACCTGGATGATAGTGTATCAAAGAATCCCGCTCGAACCAGCTGACGCATCGGTCGACCCTACTCCATTTTCACGTTCGTCCTACGACCTCTATGTTTTCTTAGATGCGAATAGTGGAAAAGAACTACTGGCAATACAGGTGTAGAGCAGGATAGACGAGTCTGTAATTCTAGTTGCCCGGGTAGATGTCTATAAAATGACTGAAGCATTTCCAAATGACACACCACAACAACGCGCATTTAGAGCATTTGAAACCCTGGTTGCGGGCGAAGATATGGCCATCGACCTATCCCTCGCGGCGCTCTTAATCGCCAACCTGGAATATCCCGAACTCGATATTGCGCACTATATGGCACAGCTCGATTCGCTGGCAGAACGTGTTCGAGCGCTGCTGGGTTTGACCGGAGCCGGTACCCTTGAGAAGCTCCCGGTAAATATGGATGTATCGGCCGTAATTGCAGCCATGAATACAGTACTTTTTGGCCAGGAACATTTTCATGGCAATACGCAAGATTATTACAACTCGTCCAACAGCTTTCTTAATGAGGTGTTAGAGCGACACACAGGCATCCCAATCGCGCTTTCACTGTTGTACATGGAGGTTGGCCGGAGGGTGGGAGTGTGGTTTGATGGTATAGGATTACCGTTTCACTTTGTAGTGGGGTGTCGTTTTCAACAGAAGCGCATCTATATTGATCCCTTTGAGAGCGGACGAGTATTGAGTGAGCAGGAGTGTCGTAGGCGTGTGCGCCAGGTGATCGGGAAAAAAGATAAAATACCTACCCAGTGGTTCGAACCTGTTAGCCGGAAATATCTGCTCATCCGCATGCTCAACAATCTTAAGCACATTTATCTCCATAGTGAAGACTACGCACGAGCGCTGCGCATTTGTGACTGCATTCTGGTACTGGCTCCTCGCTCTCCGCAGGAACGACGGGACCGTGGCGTCATCTATCTCCAACTCAAACGCTATGGTCGAGCTCTAAGCGACCTGGCAGCTTACCTGCAGCTTGCGCCTCTAGCAGAAGACCATGATGAAATACAGCGCCAGGTCAAGATGATACGGCAGATCCTGGCCATGATGAACTGATTGTCGTTCCTGAAGCTAGTGCCACTCAGCTTTCCTCCATCTTAATCCACCCATGCCTAAGCGCGTGCACAACAGCGGCAGTTCGGTCGTTCACCGATAGCTTCTTGAGGATAGACGTAATGTGATTTTTTACCGTCTGATCGCTGATTTTGAGGGATTTCGCTATTTCCTTATTGCTGTTTCCCCGCGCAATATAGTCCAGTATCTCCACTTCACGGCTTGAAAGTGGTGAATACAGGTCTTTTGCCGGCGATGTTTCCTCTTCAACGGCCAGTTCCCTGAAGGATTTCAACACACGACTGGCGAGTTGGGGTTTAGAGAGAACATCATCGTTGATCAAATATTCCCCGACGCTCACTTTGCGTACCGCTTCTGTGAGTTCATCCGGTGTAATATTGCGCGTATAGTACGCGGATGCGCCGACCTTGATAGACTGAAATAGACGTTCCTCGTCTTCTGAGGGGGTCAACATAATAATGGCCAGTCGTGTCGTAATATGGCGCATCTGGCGAGCCATTTCTAAGGGGTCGGCAGAATTGAGACTGGCATCGAGCAGGACGACATCGGGATTTTCTGTGCGTGCTATTTCCAGTACCTCATCAGGGTCGGTAGAATCACCAACAATGATGCAATCACCCATCTGCTCAAGCGTAGCACGAATACCCTGACGGAACAGGGGCTGCTCTTCAACAATGATCACACGTATCGTTTCCATCTAATCAAGTATTGCGGTGCAGAAACCCCTGCATTGACGCACGGGGAAGAAGCGCCGCTCCTCCTTCTATATTCTTTCATGTAAATAGTGAAGAATGCCCAGAGAAATGTATTTAAGGAAGGAATAGGCTGTATCCATTGAAGTAACACACTAGCTGGTTTTCACTGCGCGCCATCTAGCATGTTAGCGTGTGTAATCTAAATGCGTTCCAGGCGGCGTAAAGTAGAATTGATGCCCATACGCAAGCTCTCGATAACGCCTTGTCCTGTCACCGCTACTGCTTCAAAGCTCGGGACGCGATACGGATTCAGATACTGCTCCAGCACTGACACGGGTAGTATCTCTTGAAGGTCGCGCTTATTCCATTGCATAACCAGGGGAAAATCTGTAACATCCTTGTTCATACGTCGCAGTTGCTCTTGCAACTCGTTCCAACTTTCGATATTCTCTTGTAATTTGCTGGCCTGAGAGTCTGCTACAAAGATCACACAGTCGGCCCCCTTCAGGACAGAGATACGTGTCTGCTGGTAGAGTACCTGTCCGGGAACGGTGTAGAGTTGAAAGCGAATATTGAAACCATGCACCTTGCCAAGCTCAAGGGGGAGCAGGTCGAAGTACAATGTACGCTCCGTCTCCGTATCAATAGAGACCATATCACCGACGTCCTGTGGGTTAACTGCTTGATGTATGTAATGTAGATTTGTCGTTTTACCGCACAAACCAATGCCATAGTAAACGATCTTACAGTTAATTTCTCGTTTGGCCATGTTTATTAGGGACATATGTAGTTGCTCTCCTGCCCGCTCGTACGCGCCACTTCCTATTTTGCCTGTCGTTTGAAACTCGTGGAACGAGTGGCCGCTCCTTGATACGCAACAGTATACAGCATTTCACTCATATTGACAATCAACTATGGAGCGGCCGCTAATGCAAGCCATTGACGAATAAGGCAGAAAAGACTAGACTTACGGCAAAACTTAGTAGAAATGCATAACGTATAGATAGATAAGGTGAGGTAAGTAGTATGCCAGCTGAAACTCAAGATGCTTATATTGAAACAGATTTCGAGGTTGTCATAGGCCTTGAAGTACACTCGCAACTCCTGACAAAAAGTAAAATGTTTTGTACGTGCAGCACAGGCTATGCCAATGCTGCCCCCAATACCCACGTATGCCCTATTTGTATGGGCATGCCTGGCGTCCTGCCGGTCATCAACCGGCAAGCCATAGCCTATACCATCATGACGGCTCTTGCCCTTAACTGCAACATCCCGGCCTACTCAAAGTTCGACCGCAAGAACTATTCCTACCCTGACTTGATGAAAGGCTATCAAATCTCGCAATATGATGTACCGCTCAGCAAAGATGGCTACCTCACGGTCGAGCGTAATGGTCAAACACGGAAAATTGGTATCACCCGCGTTCACCTGGAAGAGGATACCGCGCGTCTCCTGCACCACGAAGGCTATAGCCTGATCGACGTTAATCGCTCCGGTACGCCACTGATGGAGATTGTCAGCGAGCCAGATATGCGTTCTCCTGAAGAGGCGCGCCTGTATATGCAGAAGCTGCGCGAGATACTGGTCTACCTCGGTGTATCTTCTGGACGTATGGAAGAAGGGAGCCTCCGTTGCGATGCCAACATCTCCATTCGTCCACGTGGACAGCAAAAACTAGGGGTAAAGACCGAGATCAAAAATATGAATAGTTTTCGTTCTGTCGAGCGCGCCCTTGAGTACGAGGCGCAGCGGCAAATAGCGATGGCGCGCGCTGGAGAGACGATTCATCAAGAGACACGCGGTTGGGTAGAAACGAAGGGTATCACGGTATCGCAGCGGAGCAAAGAGCAGGCGCATGACTACCGTTACTTCCCTGAACCCGACCTGCCGCCGCTTTTGATCAGCCGGGAGTGGGTTGAAGAGTTGCGTGCGGCTCTGCCTGAGTTACCCGATCCTCGCCGGGCCCGTTACCGCTCTGAATTTGGCCTTTCGGCGCAAGACGCGAATGTATTGACGGAAGAGAAAGCGCTAGGTGATTACTTTGAGCAAGTCATGGCTGCTTCAAATGTCAGTGACAGCAAGGCGCGCGCCAAAGCTGCCAGTAACTGGCTGCTCAGTGAAGTCGTCCGTTTGCTTAAAGCGAACGCTATCACGATACAATCTAGTCCTCTTTCACCTGCCTCCCTGGCAAATCTGCTTGATCTGCTCGACAAAGGGCGTATTAATGGCACGCAAGCCAAGGAAGTACTGGATGAGGCCTTTACTATCGGCGAACTGCCCGCGGCGATCGTCGAAAAGAGGGGTCTGAAGCCACCGATTAGCGACCAGGGTGAGCTCAATCGTGTAATAGAGGGGGTGATAACGAGTAATCCCAAGTCTGTACATGACTACCGTGCTGGCAAGACAAATGCCCTGCAATACCTGGTAGGTCAGGTTATGAAACAAACTCGCGGCCAGGCAAAGGCCGAAATCGTACAAAAACTCTTAAAAGCACAACTGGACGAGGACCCTTCAACGTAAGAAGTGGCCCGTCCCTAAGACAAGGAGAAAGCAGACATATGCACGAAGAAGTGAAGTCTGCCGCAATAAATCCCTATCACATGGCGGTTCAGCAGTTTGAGTTAGCCGCTGACAAGCTCAACCTCTCAGAAGATATGCGGGAAATACTGCGCCAGCCCAAACGCGAACTTACTGTCAATTTCCCGGTCCGCTTAGACAACGGCCGTATCAAGACATTTACCGGCTATCGTGTTCAACACAACGTGAATCGCGGCCCGGCAAAAGGTGGTATCCGTTACGGTCCTGATGTAACCCTCGACGAGGTCAAGGCGCTGGCAATGTGGATGTCCTGGAAAACCGCCGTCGTTGGTATCCCCTATGGCGGCGCGAAAGGTGGTGTCATCTGCGACCCCAAGATAATGAGCCCGGCGGAGTTGGAGCGTCTGACTCGCCGGTATGCCACGGAGATATCCATCATTATTGGGCCGCGGAGCGATATCCCCGCCCCCGATGTCAACACGAACTCTCAGGTGATGGCCTGGATCATGGATACCTACTCGATGCATGAAGGTTTCTCCAGCCCCGCTGTCGTCACCGGCAAACCGCTCTCTATCGGTGGTAGTGAAGGGCGCAATGATGCGACCGCCACCGGCGTATTATTCGTGACCCGTCAGGCCGCAAAGCGTATTGATATGCCTTTGCAGGGTGCTCGTGTTAGCATTCAGGGCTTTGGCAACGCCGGCTCCATCGCTGCACGGCTCTTCCATAACGAGGGTTGTAAAATAGTAGCCGTGAGTGATACTCACGGCGGTATCTATAACGAGTCCGGCTTTGAGCCATCTTCTGTCTTGCGCCACAAACAGGAGCGGGGAAGTGTAGTTGGATTCCCTCGCGCCCAGGCGGTAGGGGTGCATGATGTATTGGAGGTTCCCTGTGATATATTGATCCCCGCGGCTACTGAAGGGGTTATCACAGCGGCTAACGCTGATCGCGTTCTGGCGCGTATTATTACCGAAGCCGCCAATGGGCCGACTACCCCGGAGGCGGATGAAATCCTCTTCAAGAAGAACGTCGTAGTGATTCCTGACATTCTGGCCAATGCTGGCGGTGTCACAGTCAGTTACTTTGAGTGGGTGCAGGATATTCAAAGCTTCTTCTGGAACGTTGAAGAGATTACTCAGAAACTAGAAGTAATCATGAACCGTTCCTTTGCTGCTGTTGCCGATAAGGCGGATCAGTACTCCTGTGACATGCGCCTTGCCGCCAATATGCTGGCTATCTCTCGCGTGGCTGAAGCGACACAGGTTCGTGGAATATACCCCTGATCTTCAATTTCATTGGAGAACAACTGGTTCAAAACCAGCACTACCGGTCCTTTGAGTAGGGCCGATGCTGCTGGTTTTGAGCGAGCCACGTTACAACTCTTCTTAAAATCCGCGCCGTGAATCGCGCTTTCCAGGCTTTTTCACAGGTGGCTTGGGAGGTAGCTTGGCTGCCCCTCCTCTGGGTTTAGGTTTCTTCTTACCGCGGCCTGCATTCCAGTTCATATCATCTTCATCCTCGTCCTCATCGAAGAAGTCTTCTTCATCTTCAAACTCGTCTGCAGGAACTTCCTCAGCTAACAGTTCGTCATCGGTAGAGTCCAGATCCATGTCAGGGATTTCAGTATCCTCTACAACAATATTTGGTATCTCCTCATCTTCGATTTCGTTATCCAGGTCCGTCTCGTCGAAGGCGGGTTCCGCGTACTCGTCAGCATCGAATTCAGGTTCGACCTCAGGATGGGCAATCGTTTCTTCGTAATCACTGGCGATAGCTGGACTGCTATTTCGCCCGGGCCTGCGAAGAGCGACATTGTCCAGCTCCAGCTCTGGTTCAAATGTGTCCGCTTCGTCATTTGGTCTGGGGCCGCCAATTGTTCTGCGTCCGGCGGCTATATCAAGCCAAAACTGGGAATAGTAATGAGGCCGATCTGAATCTTTCTCGCTTTCTTTTCTTGTCATTGATCAGCTCTACGGTGCGCCATAGTTGAAGATCGGCTTCAACTACTCCCCAGACCTTTTCCAGGGGGGAGGCACCGCTCCTCCTTTCGTTACGGAGTGCCGCTGCTGTTGGGCACACCATGTACAGTACGGAAGCCAAGGGCTTCCCGGGTTCGTGCATCCTCTAAGCACTAGATATATTCATACTCTGTCGATTTAGGGGAACTGCCTCTCAAGCATAAAATTCCACCTATCTCATAATAAAAAGATTGCTCACAACTGTCAAGACGTATATTTACGATGAAGATTGGCCTCTGAGGCGTCTTTAAGGGTTGTCAAGCCCCTAAGTGCATGAAATTTCGTTTGAGATGTTTGCTTGAAAATACAAACGACCAATATAATATTAATATGGACTATTGTTCAGACCCTTTGCAGCCTTTTTCGGCGTCTTGTTTGTATATATATACATGGCAATATACAACGTCAATTGGCACCCACCCGTTGCGTGATGTCTTACTTGCGTTCAGGGGGGGCCGAAATCGTAGTATTGGAGGAAATCATTGACAAGAATACTCGACAGTATTGAAAGCCCGGAACAATTGCGTGCCTTGACAACAGAGCAAATGCAGCAGTTGGCAGAGGAAATTCGACGCGAAATCATCGAAAAAGTTTCGGTAAAATTCATAAACTATTGACAGGCCGCCGTGATCGTTTTCACACTATCCGCCAGTTTGGTGGTCTTTCTGGCTATCTCCGCCGTGAGGAGAGCCCTTATGACGTTTTTGGCGCCAGCCACGCCAGTACATCCATTTCAGCAGCCCTTGGCCTGGCGGCTGCCCGCGACCTGCGCGGCGAGCAATCCAAAGTTGTCGCTATCATTGGTGATGGCGCCTTGACCGGTGGTATGGCATTGGAAGCTATTAATAATGCTGGCAGTTTAAAGAAAAATCTCATCGTCGTCCTTAACGATAATGAAAAATCGATTTCCGATAACGTCGGCGCTATACATCACTATCTTGGGAAAGTGCGCCAGATGCAGACATCCAGGAGCTACCAGCGGCTACGTGAGATGGCGAAGGGATCAATTGAAAAACTGCCGGTGGTGGGAGATAAAGCACGAGAAGCAGCTGGTCGGGCCGAAATGAGCTTCAAGAATTTTGTCTTACATAGTAAAAGCGGCATGATCTTTGAAGAACTCGGCTTCAAGTTTTTTGGCCCGTTTGACGGGCACGATATTCCTCTCCTGCTGGATGTCTTTGAGAATATCAAACAGATTGAAGGGCCAGTGATGGTCCAGGTGGTGACCAAGAAGGGCAAAGGTTGGGAATACGCGGAAGAAGACTCGACCAAGTGGCATGGACCCGGCGCTTTTGATTACACGACTGGCATCATCAAGAAAAATGCGGCTGATCCACCGACCTATACCGATATATTTGCTAAGACATTGGTGAATCTGGCAGAGGAGGATACATCTATTGTCGGTATCACAGCCGCTATGGCTGAGGGTACTGGCTTGAAAAAGATGCACCAGCGCCTCCCTGAGCGGTACTTCGATGTAGGCATAGCGGAACAACACGCTGTCACTTTCGCTGCTGGTCTTGCAGTGGGCGGTATGCGGCCCGTTGTTGCCATTTATTCGACGTTTATGCAGCGGGCTTATGACCAGGTGATTCACGATGTATGTATGCAGGATTTGCATGTCGTGTTTGCTATGGATCGGGCGGGCATCGTTGGCGAGGACGGACCTACCCAACATGGTGTGTTTGACATAGCGTTTATGCGCGCGATACCGAACATGAAGGTTATGGCGCCCAAAGACGAGAATGAATTACGCCATATGCTCTACACCGCTCTCTACATGGATGGACCTGTCAGTCTGCGCTATCCGCGTGGCAAGGGGATTGGCGTCCCCCTGGATTCCGATCTCCATACATTGGAAATTGGCAAAGCGGAGCTGCTCAGTCCAGCTACACTTGAACTGGCGGAACGGCAGGAATGTGCCATTCTCGCCTTTGGATCAACCGTCGCACCGTCAGAGGTGGCAGCAAAAGAGCTCGCAGAAGAAGGCATCTCTGTCGCGGTCGTCAATGCTCGTTGGGCCAAGCCGCTCGACGAAGAACTGGTCATCCGCCTGGCAAAAGGAACGCGCCGCCTGGTCACCATCGAAGATCACGTCATGGCGGGGGGCTTCGGCAGTGCCGTGCTGGAGCTATTAGAGCGCCGGGATATACATAACGTTGATGTGAAAGTGGTTGGCTGCCCCGATAAACTGATTGAGCATGGCGCGCCATCGATCCTGAAAGAGCTGTATGGCCTGTCGTCCTCGCATCTCAAGGATGTTGTGCGCGATATGGTTCGCTCTGAGTCGAAGGGATATGAACTGGCCCATTAGGTTAGACGGGAGCGAGCAAATAATGAGGAAAGGAGGTTCCGTGCTCACGGAACCTCCTTTCCTCATTATTTGCTACTTCATACAATCTGGCCGTCTCGCATCGTAATAATACGGTTCGCCAGGTTGCCTACTTCTATTGCATGGGTGACAATGACAAACGTCTGACCATGCTCCCGGTTCAGGCGACAGAGCAGATCTAAGATCTCCTGAGCGTTTTCGCTATCCAGATTTCCAGTCGGCTCATCTGCCCATACGATGGCTGGATCGTTGGTCAGGGCGCGAGCAATCGTTACTCGCTGGCGTTGCCCCCCTGAAAGTTCGGCTGGACGGTGCCTGGCCCTGTCCAGGAGTCCTACCCGTTCTAACATCTCGAGGGCGCGCCTGCGTGCCTTTTTAGCGGGAACTCTGGCGATAAGCATCGGGAGCTCCACATTTTCCACTGCCGAGAGCACCGGAAGGAGGTTGAAATCCTGGAAGATAAACCCCATGTGTCGCGCACGGTAAGTTGTCCGTTCATTGTCGCTTAACTCGCGCAGATTGTCGCCCTGGATGAAAATGTTCCCCTCGTCGATGGTATCCAACCCCGAGAGACAGTTCAACAACGTCGTTTTGCCGCAGCCGCTCGGCCCCATAATAGCAACCATCTCACCAGCCTCTACCGCCATATCGATACCATTGAGCGCCTCTACACGCAGTTGTCCGCTGCGGTAGATTTTCTTTACCTGTTGTGCCTCGATAATCAATGACATTCCCGTGTTTCCATTAGAATAAACCAGGTGTGATTTCTTCACATCCTCAAAATTTTCTTGCTAAATAGCACCGATTATGCTATACTTCTGAGTTAGCGGGAGGCAAGAATCTCCCGCATACATGTGATTATGGTAATCACATGCTAAGTACACACGCTCTTTGAACAGCGGAAACCCTGGTACTCCTGAGTTCCATTGTAAGGATACTACAAGATTTGAGGATACTGCAATTTGCGTTGATATGAAGAGAGCGGAGGATCAATAAGGGAGGATCCATTTTTTGGCAAATATTATCTCAATGAAGCAGCTTTTGGAAGCCGGCGTACACTTCGGGCATCAGACCCGTCGCTGGAACCCCAAAATGCAGCCCTTCATTTTTATGGATCGCAACGGCATCCATATTATCGATTTACAGCAGACGGTAACACGTCTCAATGAGGCCTACAAGTTTGTTGAGCAGCTTGCGGCCAATGGCGAAACCATCCTCTTTGTGGGCACAAAGAAGCAAGCACAGGAAGCTGTAGCGGAAGAAGCCAAACGCTGTGGGATGTACTATGTCAATCAGCGCTGGCTTGGTGGCATGCTCACTAATTTTCAGACGATTCAGTCGCGTATTCGCTATCTTCGCGACCTGGAAGCCCGTAAAGAACGCGGCGATTTCGAGCGCCTGCCCAAAAAAGAAGTGCAGCGCTTACAGGATGATATGACACGCCTGGAACGTATTCTTGGTGGTATCAAGGACATGCGACGTCTGCCGAGCGCGCTCTTTATCGTTGATACACGTAAAGAACGCACAGCAGTCTTAGAGGCTCGCCGCCTGGAAATCCCCATCATCGCTCTTGCTGACACCAACTGTGATCCCGATGAGATGGATTATCCTATCCCTGCCAACGACGACGCTATTCGTGCCGTTCGCTTGCTGTGTGCCAAAATTGCGGATGCAGCCGTTGAAGGGCGCCGCGAACTGGAGGCCCGACAGAAGGATAGCGAGCCGAAGGATATTGAGGGCGAAGCGGGTGAGCCATCGGAGACACCGGTGCCGGAAGTGAGCGAAGCTGAACTTGCGGCGGTTCCTCCTGCCTTACCGGCTGAGGAAGCAGAATCTGCCACCCCTACCCCTGCTGATTCTGAACTCGTTGCGGAAGAGGCGCTCTAAAAAAGGAATTTTCACTGGCGGGAGGTAAGAGGAGGACCCGGTGAAGAGAAACTTCACGCCGGGCCTTCTGGCCTCCCGCCTCTTACTGTATCTGGCGGTACGTGCGTAGGGGCGCAATGCATTGGGTACTGCGGTGCGGCCCCTCCGTCCACCATGTATCTAAATCGTAATAGAGGAAAGACCAAATCTATCCTGGCAATGACATATACAGAGTTATACATTTTTGTCAAGCACTCGGATACCAAAAATATGGACAGAGGTCACTGTACTTCTAACCGTCATCTGAGTAGAATACAACTGTAAGATTGAGGAGACAAAGAAACGTTATGAACTACGCTGCGGCTGACGTAAAGAGGTTGCGCGAGGAGACAGGCGCGACATTTGCTGATTGTAAAAACGCTTTGAGTGATGCTGCAACCTGGGAAGAGGCCCTCAAGCTTGTCGAAGCGAAGCGCGATAAGAAAGCACAGAAGATGCAAGTGGCGGATCGCGAAACCAAGCAGGGCGGTATCTTTTCCTATATCCATCACAACCATAGCGTGGGAGCATTGCTTGAACTGAATTGCAGTACAGACTTTGTGGCGCGCAGTGAGGCCTTCCGCAAACTTGCCAGTGAACTGGCTTTGCAGATTGCCGGAGCGCACCCTGCTCCCAAATATATCAATTTTGAAGATGTCCCGGCTGAGGTCATCGCGCAGGCTCGCAAATCAATTGAAGAAGATGACCCTTCTATGGCACGCGTTCCTGCTGACAAGCGCGAAGAGGTCATTAATAATAAGCTGAAAAAGAATCTTGGCGAACAGGTATTGATGATGCAACCATGGGTGAAGGATGATACGGTCGTCGTTGGCGATCTGGTGCGTAAGGTGATTGCTGATACTGGCGAGAATATTGTACTGCGACGCTTCAGTCGCTTTGAACTGGGCAAGTAGCGCATAATGGCGGAAGCCTCCACACTTCCGCCGGGGTCTACTGGACCTCGCTAACGCGTCTACAAGGCTGTGTCGCATGGGAGTACGAAAAATAATGTCTCAAAAGACTTCGTCCCTTACGTATAAACGTATCCTGCTTAAGTTGAGTGGTGAGGCGCTCTGTTCGCAACATGTCGGGTTTGGTATAGATGCTGAGATGGTGCGCCGCATCGCAAGCGAGATCAAGCGCGTGCATGATTTGGGTGTAGAGGTGGCACTTGTTACTGGCGGTGGCAATATCTGGCGTGGGGCAGACGCCGCCGCGACAGGTATTGATCGCGCTACTGCCGATTACATGGGTATGCTAGCGACCGTGATGAACTCGCTGGCATTGCAGGATGCTATGGAAAAGTTGGGTATGGTAACTAGAGTTCAGACGGCCATCGAAATGCCGCCAGTGGCTGAACCGTTTATTCGCCGTCGCGCGCAGCGTCACCTGGAAAAGGGACGTATCGTGATTCTGGCTGCAGGAAGTGGTAATCCGTTTTTTACGACTGATACCGCTGCTGCTTTGCGTGGAGTCGAACTCAATGCCCAGGTTTTACTGAAAGCGACAAAAGTGGATGGTGTCTATGACGATGATCCCATGCGTAACCCGGATGCCCGCAAGTTCGAGGAGTTGAGCTATATGCGGGCGCTGAATATGGGGCTAAAAGTCATGGACAGCACCGCGCTTTCACTATGCAAGGATAACCACCTTCCAATTGTGGTTTTTGACCTCAATCAAGAAGGTGCTTTAGAAGCTATCATACGTGGTGAGAAGCGTGGTTCGCTCGTTCATGATATGGAAGAGCCCTGGTGGGATGTACGCTAGGGGCGGCTCTGGAGCCGCTCGGATTACAGGGGCACCCGTGAGGAGTGTCCCTATAAGGGAGCATTGCAATGGCAGGAGATATTTTCGAGGATGCAGAACGACGTATGCAAAAGGCTGTTGAGGCCCTGCGACAGGATTTATCCGCTATTCGTACTGGTCGCGCCAGTGCGGCCCTGCTGGATCGCATCCAGGTCGATTACTACGGGGCTCCAACTCCGATCAACCAGATTTGCCAGATTTCCGTTCCAGAGGCGCGCCTGATAGTCATTCAGCCGTATGAACGGAGACTGCTTATCGATATTGAAAAGGCAATTCAAAAATCTGATCTGGGTATCAACCCCAATAATGATGGACAGGTTATTCGCCTCAATATTCCTCCTCTCAATGAGGAACGCCGCCGCGAAATGGTGAAAACTCTCCATAAAAAGTTGGATGAACATAAAGTTGCGATTCGCAACGTACGTCGTGACGCGCAAGACAAGTTACGTGATCGTGAAAAAAAGAAAGAAATTACCGAGGATGAGCTAAAACGTAGCTCCGAACGGCTACAGAAGCTCACCGATCGCTACATTGACGAGATGGAAAAGGTCGGGAAAACCAAGGAACTGGAAATTCTGGAGGTCTAAATTTTGGCCAAGATACAAGATCTCTTTTCCTCTTCACAGGGGAAAAGAAAGGTGCAATCGCAGGCTATTGCGGATTCGCTGTCGACATCAGAGCAAGCTTCTCGCTCACTCCGCCACCTGGCTATCATTATGGATGGCAATGGGCGCTGGGCGACCAAACGTCACTTTCCTCGCCTGGCTGGCCATAAGGCGGGTGTAAATGCATTACGCCGGGTTGTTGAGTGTGCTACTGATGAGAACATCGAAATGCTGAGTGTGTATGCTTTTTCAACCGAGAATTGGGGACGGCCGCGTGCAGAAGTTGATGGTCTGATGCGTCTCTTCTGGGAGACAATTCGCTCGGATTTGGAGAAATTGCATCGCGATGGTGTGCGCTTGCGCCATCTTGGCCGTTTACAAGACCTCTCTCCTGATATTCAGAAAGCTGTACAGGACTCCGTTGAGCTTACTCGCGACAATACCCGCATCGGCCTGAACGTCTGTTTTAATTATGGTGGACGTGCTGAACTGGTGGACGCCATTCGTCACATCATTGCTGATGGACGTAATCCTGATACCATAACGGAAGAACTGATCAGTTCCTACCTGTATACACGCGATCTGCCAGACCCGGACATGGTTATTCGCACAGCAGGGGAAATGCGTGTCAGCAACTTCTTGCTGTGGCAATCGGCCTACAGTGAATATTATGCGACGCCAACACTGTGGCCTGATTTCGGACGAGAAGATTTACGCCAGGCTTTAGATAGCTACCATCGCCGGCAACGACGTTTTGGCCGCATTGCTGTTCCTCCGACCACTGTCGCGCAGGGAGAATAGATGCTTGCAAGGCGCAACTGAAGATAATCCACCATCGGGTGCACAGAAGAAGACTAACAGGCAATGGCGTATTTCTCTCGGTCAGCGCTGGCTGACCGCAATTATTGCTATTCCTCTCGTGCTTGTCGTTGTCTGGTTTGGCGGTTGGTGGGCATTCGCTGCTGCGCTGCTCGTCGTCCTGCTTGGTACCCTTGAACTTCATAACATGATGCTTCATTCGGGGCATCGTCCACTTATTGTAGTAAGCCTTGGGCTGAGTGTCCTTTTCCTTGTGGCCGCTATGTTTCCAATGGAACGCCTTCTGCTACTCCAGATCGGCCTTGGCGCTGCCGTTGTGGTCTCTCTTCCCTGGCTCTTCTTTCGAAAAAAACTTGATGGCGCACTGGTGGACTGGGCGCTCACCCTGTCTTTCTCCATTTATCTTGGCTGGCCGATGAGCTTTTTTCTATTGTTACGGGGCTATGAAGCTGGAAGAATCCCCGGGGCAAATGGCGCCTGGTTTTATTTGCCCAGTGGCGCCTGGTGGGTACTCGTCGTTTTACTGGGAACCTGGGGTTTTGATGCTGCTGCTTTTTTTACCGGGCACTATTTCGGCAGGCATAAACTCGCTCCCAGTATCAGCCCCGCTAAAACATGGGAAGGAGGCTTTGGAGGCATGGTCCTATCAATCGTGGCTTCCTTGCTCATTACTGTTATACCCCTGGGGGTTCCCTGGTATCTAGCAATCGTGCTGGGAATTCTAATTGGAGTAGCCGCTGTCTTAGGTGACCTTGCAGAGTCCCTGATTAAACGTCAGACCAATGTCAAGGACAGCGGAAATATTATGCCCGGGCACGGAGGAATGCTTGATCGCATCGACAGTTTATTGTTTGTGGTCATTGTCGTCTATGTCTTCTCTCAGTTTGTGGGGAAATAGGTCCTTCAGGCGCTGCTCTCGCCTGCTTACCGCCTGTGGCAGCAAGAAAAAGAAAGTAGTGGAGATGGGAAAGGACCCTCGTGATCGCCCGCGCTGTATGACCCGTGCTATAATGTAGAAGAAAGTATATCTCTTTGAGAGAGTAACTGAACCTAAAAACTATGCCAGGCAAACAAAACGTATATTTTGATATGTGATACTATGTGCGAGTTTTCCCAGTAGTTAGAAGAAAAGATGACTCAATTTCCCAAAAACATTGCTTTACTCGGTAGCACGGGCTCGATCGGTCAGCAAACGCTGGACGTAGTGCGCCGTTTTCCTGAATATTTCCGTATTGTAGCCCTGGCTGCACGAAGTAATGTTTCGCTGCTGGAACAACAGGCGCGGGAATTTGAACCTTCACTGGTTGCCTGCTTTGCAGATACACCATCGGTAGAAGCTGCTGCCCGGGCCGCATTTCCCAATGTAGTGCTCGGTGAGCAGGGACTATTAGAGGTCACGACACATCCACAGGCAGATATCGTTGTCGCCGCTACCTCCGGGTTGATGGGGCTTGAGCCAACTCTCGCAGCTATCCGGGCGGGGAAAACTATCGCTCTTGCAAATAAAGAAACGTTGGTCATGGCGGGCCACCTGGTCATGCAAGAAGCGCAGCGCTCAGGTGTGTCCGTCCTACCGGTAGATAGCGAGCACAGCGCCATCTGGCAATGCCTTCGCGGTGAGCAGTCGAAAGAGGTCAACCGTTTACTACTCACGGCTTCTGGCGGCCCTTTCCGTCGTTCTACACTTGAACAAATCCGTTCAGTGACGGTGGAGCAAGCCCTTGCACATCCTACATGGCGTATGGGTCCCAAGATTACGGTAGACTCTGCGACGCTGATGAATAAAGGCCTGGAGATATTGGAGGCGCATTGGTTCTTTGGAATTCCATATGAACGTATCGACGTAATTGTTCACCCTGAGAGTATCATTCACTCTATGGTCGAGTTTGTCGATGGTTCGCTCAAAATGCAAGCGAGCTTGCCGAGTATGCATCTCCCCATCCTCGATGCCTTGAGTTATCCCGCGCGACTCAATACTGCCGGGAAGGGACTTGTGCGCGAGTTACACTGGTCAGATGTGGGCCAACTCAATTTTGAAGCGCTTGATGAAACCCGCTTCCCCTGCTTTCGCCTGGCTCTGGACGCGGCCAGGGGTGGAGGAACCTATCCCAGTGTCCTTGTGGGAGCGGACGAGGAGGCCGTTGCTCTTTTTCTGGGTGGTAAGATCGAGTTCTCGCGTATCGCGGAACTGATAGAAGCTGTTCTGGAGCAACATCGATCCGTAGAACAGCCAGATATCGCTGCGATTTTAGAGGCAACCGCCTGGGCGAGACAAGCAACACGTGAAATAATTATGTCGCATTTTACGATATAAATGAACGAGGATATGAAGCATTATGAATAACTGGTACTTGCTAGCAGCCATTCCAGTCTTTGGGTTGCTCGTGCTTGTGCATGAATTTGGTCACTTTATAACGGCAAAATGGGCGGGTATTCGTGTCGAAGAGTTTGGAATAGGTTTTCCTCCTCGCATAGTGGGGCTCCGCCAGCGCGATGAAGGGGGATGGGAGGTCATCTGGATGGTGGGGAAACGGTATGAAGAGGATACCTATGGCTCGCGGAAGCAGACTCCGTTTAGCGGCACCAGTGGCGGCGTGAGCGCACCAGATACTCCCAAATCTAATCATACCATTTATTCCATCAACCTTATTCCCATCGGTGGTTTTGTGCGTATGCCTGGAGAGAATGGGGATATCAACGACGAAAGTGGCAACTACGACTCGCAGAGTTTTGCTGCAAAATCAGCTGGCAAACGGCTCATCGTGCTAGTTGCCGGTGTCACCATGAATGTATTGTTAGCAATGGTATTATTCACCTTTGCCTTTGGTTTCGGCGAACCAAATCTCGTTCCACAGATCGGCAAGGTCGTTCCGGGTTCTCCCGCTGCGACCGCCGGTATACGTCCTGGTGATACCATCGTCTCAGCTAATAATCAACCTGTCAAATTTTTCTCCGATCTCCAGTCCATTGTAAATACCGAACTTCAGGCCGACAAGAATCAACACGCGACAGTGCCGGTCACCTTGCAGATCCGGCGCCTTGGTTCGGCAGTACTCATCTCGACGACGGTGAATGTTCGCGAGCATCCACCGGCAGGTCAGGGGCCTATGGGGATCGAGGCAGGTGGAAAGGTTGTCTTTGACAGTATACCGGTCTGGCAAGCTCCTCTTAGAGGAGTACAATACACCTTGCAGATAACGACAGACTTCCTGCGGGCTATTGGGCAGATGATTACAGGTGCTCTCCCGTTTCAAGTCGCAGGACCTGTAGGTATAGTAAGAATCACAGGGGAAGTTGCTCAAAGCGTCCCTAGTGAGGGCTGGTGGCCTATACTTAGCTTGACGGCGGTATTAAGCCTGAACCTGGCAATTATCAACATATTGCCTTTCCCCGCTTTGGACGGCGGCCGCGTCGTACTTGTGTTGATTGAAGTTCTACGCGGTGGCAAGCGGCTGAGACCGGAAGTCGAAGGCATGATTAATTTTGCTGGTATGCTGATGCTGCTTACCTTGATGGTTGTGATCACATTTTTTGATGTTAGGAATTTGCTGCCTTAGCGAAGCAAATCAATGGAGTAGTAGAGTTATGCGACGGAAATCCCGGCAAATTCATGTCGGCAATGTAGCTATAGGGGGCGATGCGCCCATCGCGGTTCAATCCATGACAACCACCTACACGCGCGATGTAGAAAGCACAGTAGCACAGATCCATCGCCTTGAAGATGTTGGCTGTGAAATCGTGCGAGTAGCTGTGCCTGAGAAAGAGGATGCCCTCGCTATTGGCGAGATCAAAAAGCGAATCCATATCCCGCTGGTGGCCGATATTCACTATAAACACTCGTTGGCTTTGGAAGCCATACGTCAAGGCATAGATTGTGTCCGTATTAATCCAGGTAATCTGATTAACGGCCGTAAGTCGCTTGAACAGATTGTGGCCGCGTGTAAAGAACGAGGCATCGCTATGCGCATCGGCGTCAACTCAGGTTCGATTGACGCTCTCGATCAGCGAGGGCAAATGCAGCGTATACAGGTCCGTCTGCGCGATGATGGTGTGTTGGAGCGTACCGATCCGACCGAGGCTCGACGTATAGAGCGTGAGCACCTGGCAGAGCGTATGGTCACCAAGGCACTGGAGTATATTAGCTGGTGCGAGGAACTGGATTTTCACGAGATCAAAGTCTCGCTAAAATCCTCCACCGTACTTACCGCGGTAGAAGCCTATCGCCGCTTCGCACAACGCTCAGATTATCCCTTACATCTTGGCATTACGGAAGCTGGAACTCTCATTACAGGTTCGGTAAAATCATCTGTTGGTCTGGGGTTGTTACTCGCCGATGGCATTGGTGATACTATACGAGTTAGCCTGAGCGCAGAACCAGAAGAGGAGATACCGGTGGCATACGAGATCTTACGATCTCTCGAACTACGTAATCGTGGTGTCACGTTTGTCTCCTGCCCCTCGTGTGGACGCGTCGAGATCGATGTCATCCAGGTTGCCAATGAAGTAGAGAAGCGGCTTTCCAAAGTCCAGACTCCCATTCATGTCGCAGTCATGGGCTGTGTCGTCAATGGCCCCGGAGAATCGCGGGATGCCGATGTAGGCCTGGCTGGCGGCAAAGGTCGAGGGGTAATCTTCCGCAAAGGTGAAGTGATAAAGACCGTTCCCGAAGACCAGTTCCTGGATGCTGTTTTGAAAGAAGTGGCGAGCCTGTTGCCTGAACGCGAAGCAAAGCTGGTATATCCAGAGGGCGGGATCCAGGAAACTGCTGGCCACCATCGCACCCGCACAGAAGGTATGGGACTTCCCATCCTGAAATCCTAGCTACGCGACAAACACCGCGCACAACTACAATAGAAAAGCGACTTCACGTGAAGCCGCTTTTCTTAGTGGGCGATACAGAACGTCGGATACCCCGTAGCTTGCGCGCGAGGCTCGCATCAGGACTCCCATCGCAATTCTGCGTATCGCTCCAACCTGGAACGCTTTGCAGCTTTGAGTTCACTGTCCGACGCATCCGGGCCACTGTTGGACCCTGGGACAACCGACAACTGCCCCGTCTGTATCCAGTCCTGCCGGACACAGAACGTGCGCATCGCAATATTACGGGCACCGACCAGATCAGCATGCAATGTGTAGGCTCGACCGCTACGAAGCCTGTAGGTACACGCGTGGTTCTGGCAGATGAAAAGCAGTCCCTTATCTGGACGGTTCTTCTCATCTCTGTAGCCACACATCGGGCATGCTTTGCTGGTGTAGCCCGCATCGACTTTGATCGCTATCGACCCTGCAAACGTCGCTTGGTACATGATGATATCATGTAACTCAGCAAACGCCCATTTAGACACATGACGATTAGCTCGACGCTGTTTCGGCGTTAGTGGAAGGATTTTGTTGCCCTTACGCCTGTATTTACGTCGTTTGGTGCGTTCTCGAATGCCTGTCAGGTCTTCTAAGCCGATGAATGCCTGTGGGTGCTGCTCAATAATAGTTTTTGCAATGACATGGTTGACATCCAGCTTGAACCGTCTCTCTCGTCCACTCAGGGACCGTAAGCGTCGCGTTGCGGAACGAGTGCCTTTACGCTGAAGCCTTTTCTGCAGCCGGGCAAAGTGGTCTGCTTTTGCCCGTACTGCTTTACCTGGAAAGAAGTGTTGCTCTTCTGTCATGGTGGCGATGGTTGCAAGATAGCGTTGCCCAACATCGACGCCTACAATGGATCGTTGTATGTCTGGTGTTGGATCCACAATGTCGCATTCAAGTGCAACCAGTAAATAGAATAGTTTGCGTCGTTTATCATACCAGAGTCGCGTTCCTTTAAAAGTTGCTCCCTGGCGGATGAGCGCAACATGTTTCTCATAACCCTGGTAGGGAATGATCATACGTCTCTCCAGCGTCCTGATGCTAACCTGCTGTTCGGATTTGAAACCGTAGTCGTAACCAAAGTTGTAAGTAACTGTGGGTGACACATACTTAGGGGGCTTGTCAAGACCTTTAAAACGCTTCCTGGTAATCTTGTTTCTTCGGTGTTCTGCATTCTTTCTGGTTTTCGTCCACAGGCCTTTGTATGTTACCCCAACTTGACGGATGACATTATTGGTCATCTCAGAAGGCAACTTGAATCGTGTGCGAATATCGTAGTACGTCCCCTGGTGCAGCCGCTTTTCATTTGATGTTTTGCCATGCTCAAAAGCATACTGACTCACATAATTAACTGCGTCACGGTACGCCAGTTGGATCTGGCGTAATGCGTGATGCTGTTCTGGTGTCGCTAAAAGCTTCAGTTTGGCGGTGATTATCTGTCGCATTGACTTCGACTTTTCCTTTTTGCATGCACGGCTATCCTGCTTCCTGAATCACCGACGGTGAGACAACAGGCGGTTCGGCGTTGCGCGCTGTATCGTCGCTTGTATCACTCTTCCCATGCCTGCCGTTCCCCTTGCGTAGCGGGGAAGATATACCTACCCCGTTTCCTGAGCTGACCCCCGATGCAGTAATTCTAACGAAAATGTCGGCGATTGCTCTTTCTCCACACGCTTCCTTGCTGTAGTATTCTCCCAGAGCAGAACAAAAGCGGAAATGCGCTAAGTATCATCCCGCGAGGCGGGTCGTCCAGCCTGAAACGCGTTTCAGGCTCCAAGAGTGCCAACCGCGCTATTACGCAGAGTGAAGCAGGACGAGGAGTGTGAACCTGGACCGTGCGGCAAACAGAGGGCCATTCATCCCTCGCATATCGGCGGGGGCCTTCTGGGATATCTTCAGGGAGTCAGGCCACTCGATGTTTTTGCACCTCCAGAAGTGGACGACGCCCACCTGGCAAATGTGGAGAAGTATTGTTCACGCGTTCGTAGAGAAATGCCAGATCATGGTTGTATTGTCGTTCGTTGAACGGACGCAGTTCGACATGCACCGTGTACGCGCTTGCAAGCACAATGGCACCGTCATGTCATCATTGGCGAGGCGCGGCGTGAAATGCAGCGTCGGCATCGTCGAAAGGTCCTTGGTTGGCTTCATGAGCAGTTCCAATCAGGCGTCCAACCGGACGCCTTGTATGAGCTTTTCGCCGCCTGAGGCGGCTCAACCAAAAAGTGCAAAGAAAGAGAGAAATATTCAGATGTGACGAAACTCTGATAAAGCCGGTTCATGTGTAGCCAACATCAAGCAATACTAGAGCTTTCACGAAACCTGCGTCAGAACCAGGGAGTGAAGGTTTTTGGCAATTGGTACAACTAGACTGAGATGAGATCGAAAAACACAGGGAGTGAAGCTTTTTTGCAATCGACACGAATAGACTTGGACAAGGCCCGTGAAACTGTCAGGAAGAAAACGGTTAGCGGCAGTGGAGGAGGGGCTTCGCTGTTGATAGGCAACTGGCGTGAACCGCTGCGTCTCACTCTAGATACATCAACGTGAAAAAAGCTTCACCAGGAAGTGAAACTTTTTGCTCGCTGGCGCAACTAAAGTGAGATTTATCCGTTTGCACTGATAGCCCTCAAGCGGCTCCTGCAAACACCTGGAACGAATTGTGATATCCGGCCTTGTCTCAGTCTAGCCGCGTGAATG
>WNFX01000518.1_pt1 | contig 43194 bp, 37 predicted proteins | sample 5400111 | NCBI WGS metagenome assembly WNFX01 (sample SAMN13153363, study PRJNA577476) | soil metagenome | isolation source: 40 cm soil or saprolite under grassland replicate 1 | place: USA:California | collected 2016-06-15
AGCACCAGCGGCTCCAGCCTCGTATCACCCATGCCACCAGCAGACCGCGGGCCAACGGCCTCGTCACCACCAAGCCGGGATCTGAAACAAAACACGACTCACGTGGTGATGAGAAAACCCAAGACCGGGACACTAGGCCACTGCTGGCGCTACGCCGATTACGCGCAGACGTGATCAGCTGGACCCAGTGAATCTGGCGCTGGGCCTCGCGCTGATCGCGGGCACTGCGGTGAATCCGGGCGCCATCGCGTGGCTGCCGGGATTCCGGGTGCTGCTCACATCCCTCATCCTCGCCCTTGCGGCCGCCGCCGCCGGCTACCTCGACGAGGCGGCGGGATGCGGCCCATGCGGGCATTAACGGGGTCAGTTTCGGGATGCGGTTCACCGCGCTAGGCGTGATCGTCACCAGCACCCAGCTGAACGGTAACCCCGGCCACCTGGGCCCGGCGGCCGTACTCGCCTGGCCGGCATGATCGTGGCGAACCCGCCTGGCCGCCGCTCATGGCCGCGGCCAGAGCCAGGCTGCGGGACGCGGCAGGCCGTTCGTTCGGTGCCACAGTTACGCGTTCGTGGCGCGGATCTCAGAGATGCCGGCTGCTGGCGGCTCGTGCCTGCTCTTCACGGGGGCTGTCTTGCTAGCCGGGTCATTCGGCGGGCGGCGACGCTACCACGGTGACGTCGATCAGTTCGAGGCCGAGGCTGGTGATCCGCTGCATGAGTCCTTGGAGGGCGCCTTGATCCGGGCATTCGGCGCGCAGCGTGGTCGTGTCCGGGCCCACGCTGATTTCGCAGTCGTCAAATTCTGCCCGCACTACCGGGCCCGCCTGGCCGGTGAAAGTGATCTCGTATGTTCGTGCTTGCACCACTTTGCCGCCTCGCAGCCTGCTCGGGCCTGCGTCCTCACCTTCCGGAGGTGACCAGCGGTCCGTGGCTAGGAAGAACGTCCCCAAACCAGCGTAAGAGGGCGGCTGTCAAGTGGTACCGCGGGATTTCGTTGTTGATCTTGCTGGTGGCGCTGGCCTGGGGGTCTTGCTACGGCTGGCGCTTGACCGGGCTGGCGTGGAGGTAGCCGGGTCCGTTACGGGCATGCCGGAACCCACCCGGCGAGAAGAGGATCTTGCCCGGGTGGTGCGGGTGCTCCGCGGCCCTGGGCTTCTCGCTCTACGTAGTGCAAGCGGGCTCGGCCGCGGAAGGCCTGCCCCGACAGCGTTCAACCGAGCTGGGTGAGAAGCCCCGGGCGACCAGGGGAGAGCTGCCCAGGGTTTGGGACGAGGTTGGTCCTCGACGTAAAGGCGGGCTCGCTCTCCCCTCATCTGGGGGTTGGCCTAGGGCACCGGGGTGCGGCACGGATGAGGTGGTAAGCGCTGGTCAGGCAGCCTCCGGCTGGTAGCTGGGGGCAGCCTGGGCGTCTTTGCGGCCGGCCGCCACGGCGGGATCCCAGCAGGTGCCGTGGACCACCAGGGAGTAGATCCAGCGCAGCAGCGCGGCGGCGCACGCTACGCGGGCCTTGGCGCGGCGGCGCCGGGCCGCCTCGGCAGCGGAGGTGGCATGCCCGGCCCGGCCGGTGCCGCCGGCCTGGGCTTCGGCGGCGGCCTGGTCAGCGGCCTGGGTCATCGCCGCGTACTTCGCGGCCATCACGGGGTTGTGGATCAGCATCGGCCATACCGCGCGCCACACGGTCAGGCGCAGGCCCGGCCGGCCGCGGCGGGAAATGTGCGCCTCGCCGTCGAAGGCGCCCGAAGCGTTATCGGACGGGGACAGCCCCGCGTGCTTGACCAGCGATGATGACGTGTCATACCGGTTCGGGTCCCCGGTCTCGGCCAAGATCGCCGCCGCCCCGGCCGCGGTCAGCCCCGGGATCTCGCCCAGCCGGGCCAGCCCCAGGCCGGCCAGGCAGGCGACCATCGCGGCCTCGGTCTCCCGCTGCTGGGCGCGGGCGCGCTGCAGGTCGCCCAGCTCGGCGGCGATCCGGCGCAGCAGCCCCCGCCGGTGCGCGCGCACCACGCCCTCCGTGCTGGTCAGCGCGGTGAACACAGCCCGGCACACCGGGCCGCAGACCCGCTGCCCGCCCCAGCCAGGCACGGCGGACCGGACCAGGGCGGTAAAGGCCTCCAGGCCGAGGGCAGCCAGGTTCTCCGGCTCACCACCGCACCGCGACGTCACCACCTGCATCGCCGCCAGCCAGGTCACCGAGTTGAACGGCTGGGCGCACGCCTCGGCCGCCACCGGCCAGGCCACCGACAGGAAATCCCGGACCCGCTGCACCGACGCGGTCCCCGACGTGATCAGCGCGACCCGCCGCCGCCCCAGGTGCCGCAGGTCCGCCCACACCTCATCCAGCTCCTCGGGAACATAGCAGTGCAGCTCAGCAGCCAGCCGGGCGATCATCACGCAGTCCGCCTCATCAGTCTTATGACTGGTGAAATCCTGCTGCTGGCGGGCGATATGAGAGACCAGCGGCTGCACGCACACCATCGGCAGGCCCCGCTCCGCGCACAGCCGCTGCACCTGCAGCCACCGCGGCCCGGTCGGCTCGCACGCCACCGTCACCGCCGTGAACCCCTTCACCCTGGCCTGCCCCGCGGCCCAGTCCAGCGCCTCGCCCAGCCGGAACGCCTTCACCCGCACCGTCTTGCGGGCCAGCACCCGCACATCATGATCAACCACCGCGATCGCCTGCTTCTCATCCGCCAGGTCAATCCCGATCACCGCGCCATCACGCGGCAGCAGCCCGCGAAGCCGCTCACGCCGCGCGTTCCGCCGCCGGTCCCCCCGCGTCATGCCGCTACTACCCTTGCCCACAGGACGTCCTCTCTGGCTGCGTTTGGGACACCAAGCCCGCACTATCGCACCAGGAGGACGTCCCTGCATCAGCAGGCTCCGGCAGAACAGGCGCCTCCAGCGCTTCGTCCTATTACTACGAACCAGCGCAACACCTGGCGAGTCCGCCCGGTACCTGGCTCGCGGAGTCCTCGCTGCGGCCCTGGCCGGGACGCCGGGAAGCTGGCGGGCCGTGTCGGGCTACGCTCATCCCGGACGCTTTGATGCCGGTGACCGGCGCGGGCTTAGGCGGATGACGTCCCAGGGCCGGCATGAGCGCGCTTCCCGCCAGTAACAAGAGCCTGTCTGGCCTGGCCGGTGCTCGTGGTGCTGCCTATGATTGTCAAGCGCAAACGGGCGTGGGCTTCCGCGTTGGCGGTGGGCGGAATTGCGGGGGGATCTCGTGGCACAACGCTCGGCGACAGGGCGGGACGGCCCGCATGACCCACGGTTCGCGCGGGCGAAATTCCGCCCGGCGACCCTGCCCACGACGCTCGTCACGAGGTCCGCGCTGCATGAGCGGCTGGCGGCGGGGGCCGGCCAGCGGCTGACGGTTGTGGTGGGGTCGGCAGGCGCTGGCAAGAGCGTGCTTTTGTCGAGCTGGGCGGCGGCCCGGGAGCCTGGCGTGACGTCCTGGCTGTCGTGTGATGAGGCTGACGCGGATCCGGTCCGTTTCTGGGCGGGCTTCATCGAGGCCCCCCGGTTTGCGGTGCCGGGGTTCGGCGCCGATGCCGGCGAGCTGCTCGCGATGGACGGCGTGATGTCGGCCGATGTCACGGCCTCGATCGCGAACGACGCCGCGAGGCTGCCGGACGGGTCGGCGGTCGTGGTTGACGATTTCCACGCTGCCGCGGCCGCGGCAGCCAGGAACATGACCGATCTGATCGAGCGCTGGCCGGCCAAGACCGCGCAGCTGGTGCTGGCGAGCCGTGCCGATCCGCCGCTGCGGTTGCACCGGCTGCGCCTGTCGGGAGAGCTATGCGAGCTGCGGAACCGCGACCTGTACCTGTCGCTGTCTGAGAGCCGTGCGCTGCTGGCGAACTTCGGGGTGCAGGTCGCCGATGCTGAGCTTGCCGTCCTGCACCAGCGAAGCGAGGGATGGGCCGCGGCCGTGCAGATGGCCGCGCTGAGGCTGCGCGGCACCAGGGACCCGGTTCGGGTGGCGCGTGCGCTGGACGTCCGCAGCCACGCGATCGCCGAGTACTTCATCTCCGAGGTCCTCCAGCAGCAGCCACCGGAGGTGGCACGCTTCATGCTCGAGACCTCCGTCCTTGACGAGCTCACCGCTGATAGCTGCGCAGCGGTCACCGGCACCCAGGACGCGGCCGCGCTGCTGCGCAGCATCGACGCGGCCAATCTGTTCATCGCGGCGCTCGATGATGAGCGGACGACCTACCGGTATCACCATCTGGTGCGCCATGTGCTGCACGCCGAACTGCGTGCCACGGACCGGGAGCGGGAGCTGGCGCTGCAGCTCCGGGCAGCGGAATGGCTGGAGTCCACGGGTGACACGCGACGGGCGACCCGGCACTTCCTGGCGGCCAGGCAGGCCGACCGGGCGCTTGGCCTTTTGCAGGGCCGGGTCATCACCGATTACCTGCACGACCCGGCGCTGCCGCCACCGCTCGACCTCACCGGAATCGACCCCTCGCTGCTGGCGGGTGCCCCCGAACGGCTGCTGGCCGCGGCCGCTGACCTGCTGCTCTGGGGTGACTGGGTTCGCTGCGGCGAGTATCTGGACCTGCTCGAGCGCACCCAGCCGAAGAGCCCGCCCGATTCCGGGCTGGCGGCCAGGCTCGCGGCCGTGCGATCAGCGCACTGCATGGTCACCGGTGAAATGGACCAGGCGGTGCGCCTGGCCCTCACCGGGCGGGGCATCGAACAGCGGAGCATGCTCGACGATGAGTGGAATACCGGCGTGTCGATGGTCTTGCTGCGTGCCTACACGTGGCTGGAAGACTTCGGGGCGGTCGACCGCGAGGCGGCCGCTGCGCTGGCGATGCCCTCGCTCGCCGAGCCGGCCAAGCTTGTGGTGGTGCGCGGGGCGCAGGCGCTCGCGTGGTTCGGGGCCGGCCGCCTGGCCCAGGCCGCTGATGCCGCCGGCGCCGCTGATGCCGACGCCAGGCGGCTGGGGTTCGACCAGCACCCCTTCGCAGTGGACTACCTGCGCGCTCTGGCGGGCGCCGCACTGGAGCGGCGGGACCTCGACGCCGCGGAGCAGCTCACCGAGCGGGCGCTGTTGATATCCGAGCATTACCGGCCCGCCTTCACCTATCTCGCCCTGCTCGACCGGGCCGAGATCTGGGCCGCCCGCGGGCAGGTCCGTGATGCGCTGGCGACGGTGGAGGCGGCGCGGATCGTGCTGGCCGGAACGACGCCTTCACAGCTCGCCCGGGCCGACGAGCTGGAGGCACTGTTGCGCCTTTCGCTCGGCGACCTGCGCACCCCGGCCGAGCTGGCGAGCGGCCTGCCCGCGACCCGGCGCGGCTTGCTGCTGGCCAGGGTCGCGCTCGCCGCGGACGACCACCACGCCGCGCTCGGGCACCTGGAGGAATTGCCGCCGGCGGGCTTGACGCCACGAGCCGCGCTGGTCCGCCAGGTGCTCCTGGCCGCTTCCGCTATCCAGCGACGCGACCCCAGGGCAGCCGGCGTCGTGGGCGGCGTGCTTGACACAGCCCGCCACCAGGGCTACCTCAACACGATCGTCACGACCGCGCCCGAGGTGACCCGCTACCTGGTCGAGCACTCCGCGCAGGTGCGGCCCGAGCCGTTCCTGGAGCGGATCATCGTCGCGGCCATGGAGGCGCGCGCCACGGACCCGGGCATCTCGCGATCCAGCGGCCGTCTCACCGAGCCGCTGACCGCTGCCGAGCTGCGGGTCCTGAAGCTGCTGCCGACCACCACCTACCTGCAGATCGGAGCCACCCTTTACATCTCCCACAACACGGTGAAAAGCCACCTCCGGTCGATCTTCCAGAAGCTGGGGGCATCAACGCGCGCGGAGGCGATTGAGCGTGCCGTGGATCTCCATCTGCTCTGAAACCATCCTGCGCCAGGAAAACGAGTTTCGGCATCTCGGCCAGCCAGGGCCTGCGTGACAGCCCGCAGCGCAGCCAGCCCGCAGTTCGGGGAGCACGCCGAGCGGGGCAAGAAAACAGCCGCCGCGCAGGTCTTGCAGCCACGGACTTTCCTGGCGGCGGCGCGGGCGATGACACCGATCGCTCCCTTCCGGCGCCGCAGAACAGGCCAGCTTCCCCAGGTTGAACGTCCGCGCCGCAGGGCGGGCCGGGAGGGCCGAAGGGCAACTCCCCCGGGCAGGCCTCTCGCGGCCGTTCGCCGCCTGCCGGTTCGCATACGGCACGATCACCCTGATGCGCGTCCTGATCGTGTCCGGCCGATGGCAGCAGCTGAGATTCCGCGACGTCGTTGTCGTGATCGCCGGACCCGCCCTGGCCATGTTCTTGTCTCACCTGCTCGCGTAATGCTGGGCAGGCAGGCAACTCGCTGGACACATCCGACGATCGCCGCACTGCGACCGCCCGCTGGAGCCGCTGGCCCCAGGCAACGCCCCCTCTACGCCCGGCACAGGCCCGTCCGGCTACCGGGCCGACGCGGGCCGACGGCCGAGACCCCGCACCTGCCGTTGACCACGCGCCGCCTCGGCACGATCGCGCCGCATAACCGGCTTGATAGGCGCACCGGAACTGCATGGCGGGTGAGAGACTGCTTGACGGCTCGCCGGGCAAGCGGAGGGGACGGCATGCGAGGAACGGGCACGTGATCCTCGCCGCGGTTGCTGCCGAGGCGCCGGCCGGGACGTTCACCGAGCTGATGGATCACGTTGCCCAGGGTTTCGAGGCACTGGGAGCGGCGATCCTGGTAGCCGGCGTGACGTGGTCGTTCGTGCTCGCGGCGGTGACCTTGCGGCGGTCCGACCGGCCGGCCAAGGCCTACCTGGTACTGCGCCAGGCATTCGGCGGGACCCTGCTGCTCGGACTCGAAGTCCTGGTCGCCGCCGACCTGCTGCGCACCATTGCGGTCGCGCCTACCCTCGACAACGTCCTCGTGCTCGGGCTGATCGTGGCGATCAGGACGTTCCTGAGCTTCTCGCTGGAAACCGAGATCGAGGGCATCGCGCCGTGGCGGCGTGCCCTGATCAGCGGCGCGGGGACGATCCGCCGGGCCTCGGCCAGCGCGCTGGAATCCGAGACGCCGCCCTGACACCGGGTAGGCAGACCGGAAACCGCGCCCGGCCTGAATGACGCCGCCAGCTCAGCGCCGGCAATCCCCCGAGAGCGGGCTGGCGGCTCGTACCCGCGAGAAACCCTTACCGGGACCACTGGCAGCGGGCGCTGGCGCTCCACCGCTTGCAGATCGCGTTCGCGCGCGGTGCCTGGGACGGGCGTTTGATTATCCGCATGCCGGTCGCGGTGAAAACAGTGTCGAATGCGTCGGTGTACTTGCTATCCCTGTCCCTGATCAGGAATTTCAGACCGTTGGTCCACTCGCCAAGGTTCATGAGCGCTTTCCGGCCCGCTGCACCGTCCAGGCGGCCGGGTGGGCACAGCCGAACGAAGATCAGGTAAAGAAGACGGAAGGTCACGAGATCTGATCCTGCCCGAACCGGGCCCTGCCGCAGGTCCCCTGATCGGTCCAGGAGCAGGAATCCCAGCTCGGGTGCAGGATGACACTCTTCACGGCACCCGCATGCTCAGTCGTCGATCTCCTCCCAGACCGCCTGCTCGTCGTGTTCCTCCCAGTCGGCGCCTGGAAGCGCGATGGCCCAGCTCGTCCATGTCCCGGCCGGCCGGGCCAGGGTGGTCCTTACCCGGGCGCGGACGGACATACCGGGCGTGAGCTGCACGGGCGAGCGTAGCGGGGCCGTCGTCATCCCCCAGTGCGTCGGCGGATCGCCGGGTCCCACGGACAGCGAGATGCCGGGCGCGAGTTCGGCGCTGAACCACAGCGCGAGCGCGTTGGCCGTTCCGTGGCCGCGGACGGGCAGCACCATCTCGGCTTCGTGCGGCGCCTGCGCCTGCCCAAGCGGGATCAGGCCCGCGTCCGTCGTCCACAGCTGACTCGCGTCGGAGCGCCGGTCACCCGCCTCCAGGTGATGGAAGGTGCCGGAATAGAAGATCTCGTTGACGGTCTTGTCGACCAGGTCGTCGAACCTGAGGCCGTACGGGTTGTCCCGCAGGAACTCCACCATCTGCGCGAGATAGCGGTCGTGCACCAGCGCGGCCCACGCCATAACCAAGCGGGGGATCATCACCCCGCCCGGCTTGAGCCAGCGATCACGGGCGACAATCACCGGAACGAGCATCCCCTCATCGATCCCGAACCCGCCGAGCCACTCCGAGACGATCACATCGACACGTTCCGGCAGCTCGACGTCCGTGACCTCGCCATGGATCACCTGGACGATCTCCGCGACCCCGTTCGCGGCAGCGAGCTCGTGCGCCAGGACGGCGGCCGACGTCCGCTCCACCGCGTAGACCCGCGCAGCACCCGCCCGCGCCGCGAACACGCTCAAGATGCCACTTCCGGCCCCCACGTCAAGAACGACGTCACCGGGGCGCACCACCGAATCGATCGCACACCGGAACGCGCCCGTGCGGACGCGGTCACAGATCATCGTCCGGTGTACCTCGAACTCCGCATACATCGGGTCCGGCGGGTTCCTGATCGGCGTCCGCACGCCAGCATCGTAGGCCCGCCGGGTGACTGGTGACCTCGCCGGCGTCAATGCACGCCGGGAAAGCGGGATCGGTCAGGAATTACGCGTGGATGTAGTCCGGGACCGGGAGCGGCGGATGACGGCGGGCGCGGCGGCCAGGCAGCCGGGGGTTGCTGACGGGACGGCGACGTTCGTGTGGACCCGGGTGGGCGAGAGGCCGACCTGGCCGGTGTTGCGCCGGGAATGTCATCGGCTGTCCCCGGGGGAGATGTTCGCCGCCTCGACGGCGCCTCCACCTTCGCCACCCATGCGCACCTGCCCGCAGACATTAGCCAACACTGGGCGAGAACCTCCTCGCCGTCCTCCAACTCTTTCGCCCAAGGACCTTGGCCGCCGCCACCACCACCGTGGGCGGGACCTGGACGCTCACCCCCGACGAGCGACCGGCGGAGGCGATTGTCCACGTGCACGGCGGACCTCAGAGCCTCTGCCCCCGAGGGGCACGCAATCGAGCGTGCGCGTGACAGAATGCGGATAGTTCGCGTCGGCTGGTGATGCGACGACGGACGCGCACTGTCCAGGCAGACGCAGGTCGGCCGAACGGGAAGGAGTTGTCCATGGGGTTCAGACGACGGGTAAGGCGGCGGGCGCTCGTTGCCGGGGCGGTGGGCGGAGCGGCGCTTGTTCACCACGAGCGCAGGAAGGCCGAGGATCAGGCCTACGACCAGGCGCCTGCCGATGACCAGGCACCTGCCGACGACGGCCAGGACCAGGCGCAATATGCGCCCCCTCCGGCGGACCCGGCCGACGAGATCGAACACCTTGCCCAGTTGCATACCTCGGGCGCGCTCTCCGACGAAGAGTTCACGGCGGCCAAGGCGAAAATACTCGGGACCTGAACGCATGCCGGATTGCCAGAAGATGCTCAACAGATCGATTCCCGGCGGGAACAGAGGGCTGAAATGAGTGGATCGCGCAAAGAGGTGCTGTCGGACGCGCTCAAGGCCGAGGTCGGTGACGCATCGGTTGATCTGGAGACCCTGTTCACCGATGACGTCGTCGGCTGGTCGCCGTACGTCACCGTGTCAGGGCTGACAGGGCTCGCTGCCCTCTCCGCCCTCCGTGAGGCAGCGTTCTCCAACGTCGTGATCACGTTCCGGGGACTCGACGAGGTGGGCAACAAGGCGTTCGCCGAATGGCTCGTCGAAGCCGATCACACCGGGCCGCTCGTGCTTGGCGAGGATGCCGTGCTGGAAGCAACGGGACGGCACCTCCAGTTGGCCGGCGTCACCGTGGCCGACTTCCGCGACGGGAAGATCCGGTCCTTCCGGACGTACTTCGACGACCTCTCGCTGATCGAGCAGATCGCCGGCGCCTGAGGGGCCGGCCGCTGTGGAGTTCCGCGTCGAGGATCATCCGGATCCGCTCGACATCGACGTCCTCGAAACGCAGATCCGTCGTGAGGCGTCTGCCGCCATGGGACTCGGCGACGAAGCCGACCTGGCGATCTTCGTGCGCGACGCTGGCACGGTCGTCGCCGGCATTAGCGGGTGGACCTGGGGCGACTGCTGCGAACTGCAAAGCCTCTGGGTGCAGCCGGGTCTTCGCGGGCGTGGCCTCGCTACCCGGCTCCTCGCCGCCGCCGAAGCCGAGGCGGCGGCGCGCGGGTGCGCCCAGACCGTCCACTTCACCTACGCCTTTCAGGCCCGGGCTCTTTATGAGCGGAACGGCTACGAACTAGTGGGCTGCGTCGAGGACTTCCCCTCAGGAACCGACGTCCTTTGGTACCGCAAGCACCTGGGAGGTCGCGCGGATAGGCGCTGAATAGAGCCCTTGTGCCCTCGTCCCCTCGTACACCACGTAGATGGTTGTGGCAATCGCTTGTGCGTGCCGGCAATCCCGTCCAGGGCTCTGACCAGCAGGTTGCTCTCCCCTCGCACAGCCATGATGCGTCTGGGGCCACCACGCCGGTTCCGATCATCCCGACGAATACGCCGGTCCACCTGATCCAGTCAGCCTCTGTTGGTCCAACCGCGTCATGCGGCGGGGGTAGCAAGGGTCGCTGACTTACAGTCCCACGTAATGGCATTCCTGGACACAGGGTGCGAACCACCAGCGCGGCCGGCGGGTCCGGACCGGCGAGGCCACCCTTCCGGGGTGAGGCGCGGTCATGACGCTTGTGCGCATTCTTGTTTGGTGGGCGCCCGGCTGGAGGCTGCATGGCCGGTGACTTCCGGAGCCGCGGCTCGAATGGAAGTGGGAGAGGGACAATGGCGGATTCCTTCGTTGTGATCATGGCGGCCTACTCCTCCACGGGGCCGGCTCAGCAGGACTTTGACGCGCTCGTCAGGCTGGTCAAGGACAGGACCGTCGCCTCGGAGGGCGTGATCCTGGTTCAGCATGACGCTGATGGCCAGGTGCACGTGACCCAGACCGGTGATCACCTTGGCCGCAAGGGCCTGGGCTGGGGCGGCGGTGTCGGCCTGGTGATCGGCTTGTTCTCACCGCCGCTGCTGGCGTCCGTTGTAGTGGGCGGGGCTGTCGGCGGGCTGGCCGGCAAGTTCGCCAGGCACAAGGTGGACACTGGCCTGGAGAAGGGCCTGGGGGACAAGCTCGCCCCGGGCACCGCGGCCGTCATCGCGGTGGTCGACGGCGATGACCGGCTGGCCGCCGAGCAGGCGCTGGGCGGGTCGCTGGCGAAGTCGGTCGCTGCGATGGGCAAGAAGGGCGCGCGGGAGCTGAAGGCTGCGCTGGCGGAGGCGGCGGGTAAATTCAGCCCGGACCGGACGGTGCTGCCGATCCCGGACCGCAGTTTCGGCGGGGCGATGGGGCGCACGATCGATCAGTCGGTGCCGGACTGGACGATGATCCCGGGGCCGAAGGCGCCCGAGGATGCGCCGAACGTGCTCATCGTGCTGATCGACGACGCCGGGTTCGGCAACCCCGACACGTTCGGCGGGCCGATCGCCACCCCGAACCTCACCCGGGTGCAGCAGACGGGTCTGACCTATAACCGCTTCCACGTGACCGCGGTGTGCTCGCCGACCCGCGCCGCGCTGCTGACCGGCCGCAACCATCACCGGGTGGGCTTCGGCTCGATCGCCGAGTACCCCGGCCCGTTCCCCGGCTACACCGCGGCGCGGCCGCGCAGCTGCACCGCGCTGCCGCGGATCTTGAAGGAGAACGGCTATGTCACCGGCGGGTTCGGCAAGTGGCACCTGACCCCGGACAACGTCCAGGGCACGGCCGGCCCGTTCGACCACTGGCCGCAGGCGTGGGGATTCGATCACTGGTGGGGGTTCTTGTCCGGGGCGGCCGGCCAGTACGACCCGATCATCACCCAGGACAACTCCACGCTCGGCGTCCAGGAGGGCAAGGACGGCGCGCCGTACTACTTCCCGGATGACCTGACCGACAAGGCGGTGGAGTGGCTGCATGGCGTGCGGGCGCAGGACGCGGCCAAGCCGTGGTTCATGTACTACTCCACCGGCTGCGCGCACGCGCCGCATCATGTGGCCAAGGCCTGGGCCGATAAGTACCAGGGCAAGTTCGATGACGGCTGGGATGCCCTGCGTGAGCGGACATTCGAGCGGCAGAAGAGGCTCGGGATCATCCCGGCCGGCACGGAGCTGACGAAACGGCCGGACCTGTTCCCGGCCTGGGACTCCCTCTCTGATGCCGAGAAGATGCTGTACGCCCGGCAGATGGAGGTGTTCGCCGGGTTCTCCGAGAATGCCGACTGGAACGTCGGCCGGCTGCTCGATGCCATCGGGGAAATGGGTGACCTGGACAACACGCTCATCTTCTATATCTGGGGGGATAACGGCTCCAGCATGGAGGGCACGGTCACCGGCTCGTTCAACGAGATGACCTTCCTCAACGGCGTCGTGCTCGACCCCGCCCAGCAGATGGCCCTCATCGACTCCTACGGCGGCATCGGGGCCCTGGGCGGCGATCACACGGCGCCGCACTACGCTGCGGCCTGGGCGCATGCCGGAAACACGCCGTTCCAGTGGGGCAAGCAGATGTCCAGCCACCTCGGCGGGGACCGGGACCCGATGGTGATCGCCTGGCCAGGCCGGATCAAGTCCAGCCGCGAGCTGCGCACCCAGTTCACCCACTGCATCGACATCGGCCCGACCGTGCTGGAGGCCGTCGGACTGCCCGAGCCGGCCACGGTCGACGGGATAGGCCAGGAACCGATGGACGGCACCAGCTTCGCCTACACCTTCGGCGACGCGCAGGCCGCCGAGCAGCATACGGTGCAGTACTTCGAGATGTTCGGCAGCCGCGCCATCTACTCCGATGGCTGGTGGGCGTGCACGAGACTGGACAAGGCCCCCTGGGACATGGCGCCGGAGACGATGAAGAGATTCGCCCCTGGCGTGTACGACCCGGAGCAGGACGTCTGGGAACTGTACTACCTGCCCGACGACTTCTCCCAGGCCCGCGACCTGGCTGCTGACCATCCCGGCAAGCTCGCCGAGCTGCAGGAGCTGTGGTGGGCCGAGGCCGAGCGCAACCGGGCGCTGCCGCTACTCGGGGGGTTCTCGGTCTTCTTCGGCATCCTGCCGCCGCTGCCCACCATCACCCGGCTGACGTTCGCCGGCGATGTGCAGAACGTCCAGCGCGGCATGGTGCCCCGCGTCTTCGGGCGGTCCTACGCCATCGAGGCCGAACTTGACGTGCCCGAGACCGGCGCCGAGGGGGTGCTGGTGGCCAACGCCGACTTCATCGGCGGTTTCGGGCTGTGGGTCGACCACGACGGGATGCTGAACCACACCTACTCGTTCCTGGGGGTGGAGACCTACAAGCAGACCTCCACCGAGAAAATCCCGGCCGGCGCGGTAACGGTGAAGATGCTGTTCGAGGCCGACAAGCCCAAACCGGGCACCAGCGGCACCGTGACGCTGTGGGCCAACGACCGGCAGATCGGCGAAGGCCGCATCGAGCACACCGTCCCGGTCGCCTTCTCCAGCTACGCGGGCATGGACATCGGCCGCGACAACGGACTGGTCGTCGACCTCGCCTACGAGGACAAAGCCCCCTACCCCTTCACCGGAACCGTGAAAAAGGTCGTCTTCGACCTCAAGCCCGCAGCCCACGAAGACGAGAAAGCCCTGCACGAGCACGCGCAGATGCAAGCCGTCGGCCACGGAGCCGCCGGCTGAAGACCGCAGAAATGATCCCGGCAACCACCGGCACCTGGACTCGGTGCCCGGCAGCGCCCCGTTCCACAACACCGGCTCGGCTCCCGCACCATTGACTGCGGAACCGGCCCATGGTGGAATCCTCGCCGCCGGCCACGTCCAGTCATGCGGCGGCTGCCAGGCTGGCTGCGAGTGCATGGCCGAAGCCAGGTACAGTCGGTCGGTCAGCTGGCAGGGCTGGCGCCGCGCAGAACTGGTGAATCTGGCCGTCCGCGCCACAACTAACCAGCCAGCCGCCCGCCCGCCCCGATTCGGCGATCCGGCGTCACGCCGGGCCCAAGATCGGATCACGCTCAGTGACTTGCGCTGGTCCGCGCCCGGTGCGCAAGTATCCGCCGTTATGGGCGGCCGCGAGATCGAGGTCAGGCGCACTGGCGACCGCCCAGACCTGGTTATTCTGCGCTCGTGGCCGGTCATGCGTGTGAGCGCACTTTCATCGCGTTGTTCAGCTGAGGTCGGCCCATGCCCGATAGGCGGTTTGGAGGGCCGATCTGCGGGCGGGGCTGGCAAGGACATCGACGTTGCTGGCCCACTGCTCAATGGATCCGACCCCGGTGGTCAGCCTGGTCACCTGTGGGTCGGTGATATCGGCGAGTAGCGCTTCGCAGACCGCTTGATCGACGGTGCGGTAGGGCCGGTCCCAGAAGCGGGTCACCGCGCATGCAGGGCCGGCAGCCCGCGTGCCCGTTGTGCGCCCCGGAGTACCTCGCAGGCGCCGGAGAGGCCGCTCTCACGGCCGCGCCAGCCTGGCGCCGTCGCGGCTGTCGTGAGCGGGCCCGCCAGCTCCGCTGCGACAGGCAGCGCCTGGAACGCGGTGCCCCGCCATTTCGCATAGGGCGGCCACTGGCGAGACAGGGCGAAGGCCAGCCACATCAGGTCGCCGGCCAGCCGCGCGCTAAGCAGCCGTGAGCCGAACTCATCCCCGCGTTCGGCCGTGCGGCCGATCATCGGCATCTCCTGGCAGAGCCGCTGCCAGCCAGCGGCGAGCACGTACCGTTCGATGTCCGGCGGATACCAGGCCAGCATCGCGCGAACCTGTGCTAGTTCGGAGGTCCGGTCGGCGAACACCGGCCCGGCCGTCACCTCGAGCACACTTTGGCCGGTCAAGATCAGCCAGTCCAGCACCGACAGCCCGCCGGCCGGGTCGATGCCCAGCCGGCTAGCCGCGAAGCCGGCCACGGTCGCCACCTCGACCTTGTGGGACAGCGAGGGGTCCCAGGTAAGGGGAAACCTCACCGGCAATCCCCGGTAGGACTCTGGCAGCTCCCGGTCCAGCAACCCGCTGATCTGCGGCACCGCATCACCGTCGGCCCCATCGACCAGCAGCGTCAGCCGGCACCCCCAGTCGTGATCGCGGCTCATCGCATCATCGAGGCCCAGTACCTCCGATCCCGGGCCAAGCCTCCCGGCCGCGTACCGCAACCTGGGCATCGCCTCAGTCAGCAACGGCTCCACAACATCGGCATGGAACTGCCGGGCCAGCTCGGCCCCGGGCGGGGCACGGTCATTCCACCAGCTGACCAGACATGACCGGGGCCCGGCCAGCCATTTCCAGCGCCACCCGCGCATAGCCGCGATCAGGTAAACCCGTGACCATGGGCGCGAACCGTCGATGGGATGCGCCGTGGTAACCGCGACCGTCGGCAAGCTCAGCTTTGCCATGGCCCGCAGCGGCTTCACGCTCAGTAACGAACACTCGGCCCGACTTGACGCACACTGCCACCGATCGGTGCGCGAGGACGGCTTGGCGCTTGGGCGCACCGAATGGGCGATTCTGCGCCGCTGCCTGCGGTCAGGATCTTGTCATCAACACGACGCATAGTCGGCAGGGAGGATCTGTCTCGCCGCCGACCGGCTCTGGAGATCCTCCCGGTTCACCTAACGTAGCGAAAGCATGGCTGCGCAGAGGAGATGGCCACCGCTCAAGCAGGAGCCGCTCGGATTACCGATTGGCTACCAGTTTGGCTGTTCGAGAGCGAAGGCAGTGACACAGCCGTATCCCCGGCCGTGCAGTGCCCTCCTGACCTGCATCGGCTTCAGGCCGGACAAGGACCTTAAGCTTCGTGCAGGATGCTGAGTTGCAAGCACTCAGAGATCATTTTCGAAGATCGGAACATGCCTTTGACCTGCGGAAACGTGGAGCTAAGGGGACTCGAACCCCTGGCCTCTTGCATGCCATGCAAGCGCTCTACCAACTGAGCTATAGCCCCTCGGAGCGTCCGGCCCATCGGGCCGCAGCGCCCCGCCAGTGTACAAGAAGCTTGCGGACTGCCGTCCCGCGCCTGCGGGTCGCTGACCACAGCCGCTGTGGCTTACTCCAGGACAGCGCCCAGGCTCATCGGGCGCCAGGCCCAGCACGAGGGTTCGCTCAGGGGCTTAGCTCCGATTCCGAGCCCACCCCTGCGCCCGGACCACGCCTGGATCCGCCATCGCATCCGGCGCCGACACCGGCACTGGCTCCGGCAGCTTGCCCACGTTGTGTTCCAGCAGCCGCCAGCGGCCGGCTCGACGGCCGAGTACTGACCACGCGCAATTCGCGAGCGACCCAAGCACCTTTACCTGTTCCGGCAATCCCAGCAGGCGTGACATTCCCATGCCGATCGCGGCTCCGTGGCTGACCACGACGGTCAGCGACCCGGCGGGCATGCTGTCCGCGATCCGCTCGAAGGCCTTGGCCGCGCGGTCGGCGACTGCAGCGGTCGGCTCACCTTCCGGCGGCGACCAGGTCTGGTACTCCTCCGGGTAAAACTGCCGGATCTCCTGGTCGGTCAGCCCTTCCCAGGCGCCACCGTGCCGCTCCCGCAGGTCCTTGTCCAGGTTCACCGGCAGGCCGGTCAGGCGGGCCAGCGGCTCGGCGGTGCTGGCCGCACGAGCGAGGTCGGAAGAGTAGATAGCGGCTGGGTTCAGCGCGGCGATCAGCCGGGCTGACCGCTGCGTCTGCCGCACGCCGGCCGCGTTGAGCCCGACGTCGCTCTGGCCCTGGAAGCGCCGCTCCAGGTTCCACTGCGTCTGGCCGTGTCGCCACAGCAGCAGCGTGACTGGCCTTTCGGCCTCACGATCCGGTACCGGACCAGCCGCACGATCCGGTCCGACATCCTCGCCTGCCCCTGGATCCGCGCCGGGATCAGGAGCCGCCGCCGTCAGCGGGAGTCCCTGAGGCGAGGACCGGCACCACCGGCACCACCGGCACCATTGACACCGCGGGCACCGCGCAGTCCACCGGAGACGCCAACATCGCCCAGCAGGCCGACTCCCCCCGCGCTCCCGGCGGTGCCGGGACGGCCGACGATCACGGGCTCGGGCAGCGGGATCACCGGGCAGTCCTTCCACAGCCGCTCAAGCGCGTAGAAGACGCGCTCCTCCGCGTGCTGAACGTGGATGACCACGTCAAGGTAGTCCAGCAGGACCCACCGGCCTTCGCGCTCGCCTTCACGGCGCACGGGTTTAGCACCGGCCTTGCGCAGCCTGTCCTCGACCTCATCAACGATCGCCTTGACCTGGCGATCGTTGGCTGCCGAGCAGAGCAGGAACGCGTCAGTGATGACGAGCTGCTCGCTCACGTCGTAGGCAATGATGTCGGTAGCGAGCTTGTCTGCCGCGGCACCCGCGGCAATCGTCACTAGCTCGACTGCCCTGTCAGTGGCGGTCACGTGTGCTGCTCGTCCTCCTCCGCTGAGCCTGTTCCCCTACCATCGCACAATTAGCGCCGGGGTTCGCGCAAGTAGCGCCGGGGTTCGCGCAGTGGCGCCGGGCCTACGCAGGCCAGTTCAGGGTATCTCGGCGGCCCGGGTGCACAGGCTCACCTCGCGTGCGACCACGGCGAGCAGGCGAGGGCGACGAGGCGGGCCGGGGCGGCGGCGGTGCGGCGGCGCCCGTTAGGTCAGGTGCTCCCGTCCCGGTACAGACCACGCTTTGCGATGTACTGCACTATCCCGTCGGGCACGAGGTACCAGATCGGCTCGCCGATCCTGACCCGGTCCCGGCACGCGGTCGACGAGATCGTCAGGGCCGGGATCTCAATCAGGCTGACCCGCTCGTCGGGCAGCCCGGCGCCAGACAGCCGGTGGCCGGGGCGGGTGCACCCGACGAAGTGCGCCAGCTCGAACAACTCATCCGCGTTCTGCCAGGACATCAGCTGATCCAGCGCGTCGGCACCGGTGATGAAGAACAGCTCGGCGTCCGCCCCCCGGGCCGCGCGCAGCTCATGCAGCGTGTCGATCGTGTACGTCGGGCCGGGCCGGTCGATATCCACCCGGCTGACCGAGAACCGCGGGTTGGATGCCGTCGCGATGACCGTCATCAGGTAGCGGTCCTCGGCCTGCGACACGACCCGGTCATCCTTCTGCCAGGGCCGGCCGGTCGGCACGAACACGACCTCGTCCAGCGAGAAGAAATGCCCGACCTCGCTCGCCGCGACGAGGTGGCCATGGTGAATCGGGTCGAAGGTGCCGCCCATCACGCCGATCCGCTTGGCGGGTGATCCCCCAGCGTCCATGTCGAGAGGGTAACGGGCGGCCATCACCCCCTGCGAGCAGCCTCCCCGTCGGCCGCCGACGGGCGACGGCCGACCGGCCACGGCGGACCGGGCACGCCCGACCGGCCACGCCCGACCGATGGCGGCCAACGCCCGCCATATGGCCATTGCGGCGTCATGCGCGGGTTGCCATACTTTGCCCGAACCGAGCGCCCGCAGGTACCGGGCGCCACGGCGGCGACCGCGACTCCCTGGAGGAGAAATGCCGAGCGGATTAGGCCGGATACTGACCAGCCATGCGGGCAGCCTCCCGCGCCCAGAGGACCTGATCAAGCTCAACCACCAGCGGGCAGCCGCTCACTTTGCGGCCGCCGGCGCCGCCGCCGACTCCGCGACCGCCCGCTCTGCAATCGCCGACTCTGCGACCGCTGGCCTCGCGGCCGGCGGACCGGCGGCCGGCGGCCGCGCGACTCCTGGCTTCGCCGCCGGCGCGGCCCCCGACGAGCAGGAATACCAGCGGAAACTCAGCGCCGCGGTCACCGAAGTCGTCGCGCGCCAGCAGCAGGCCAGGGTCGATCTGGTCAACGACGGCGAGTACGGGCATTCGATGGGGCACCGCTACGACTTCGGCCCGTGGTGGACCTACGTATTCCAGCGCCTCGGCGGCCTCGAGATGGTCCCGCCGAGCCAGATCAGGCCCCCGCGGATCAAGCCGAGGGAACCCGGAGACGTCGTTCTTTCCACCTTCCCCGAGCGCAGGGACTGGGTCCAGTTCGCCGAGGCCTACGGCGACCCGAACTCGGGCGTCGCGCTGCCCAACCGGGAGAACAGGCCGACCGTCCCGGTCTGCCGGGGCCCGATCAGCTACCGCGGCGAAGACGCGCTCCGCGGCACCATCGCCAACTTCAAGGCCGCGCTGGGCACCGCCGGGCTCGCCGAGGGGTTCCTGAACGCGGTGGGGCCGGCCAGCTGCGCGCGATTCGCCAACGAGTTTTACGAGTCTGACGAAGAACTGCTCTACGCCTGCGCGGATGCCATGCGCGCGGAATACAAGACGATCATCGACGCGGGCCTTGTCCTGCAGATCGACGATCCGGCGATCGCCGAGAACTGGGATCAGATCAATCCGGCGCCGACGGTCGAGGCCTACCAGCGCTTCACGATGATCCGCGTCGAGGCGCTCAATCACGCGCTCAGCGGACTGCCCGCCGAGCGCATCCGATTTCACCTGTGCTGGGGCAGCTGGCATGGCCCGCACGTCACCGACCTGCCGATGGCCGACATCATCGGCCTGCTGCTCTCGATCAACGCGAGCGCGTACTCCTTCGAGGCCGCCAACGTCCGGCACGAGCACGAGTGGAAGGTGTGGCGTGATGTCACGCTGCCGGACGGCAAGGTGATCCTGCCCGGCGTCGTCACCCATTCGACGAACGTGGTCGAGCACCCCGAGCTCGTCGCCGACCGGATCGTCCGGTACGCGGAGATCGTCGGCCGGGACAACGTGATCGCGTCCACCGACTGCGGGCTCGGCGGCCGCGTGCACCCGCAAATCGCCTGGGCCAAGCTCGGCACGCTCGCCAGCGGCGCCGAGCTGGCGACCCGGCGGCTCTGGCGCTGAGCCGGCCCGGCGTGCCTGGCCGCCCGCCCGGCCGGTGAGTTAGCTTGTACCGGCATGACGTGGCAACCGGAACTTGACGAGCTGCGCCGCCGGCGGGCGCTCGCGGAGCGGATGGGCGGGCCGGAGAAGATCCGGCGCCAGCATGACGCTGGCCGGCTCACCGTCAGGGAACGCATCGCGGCGCTGCTCGACCGGGGCTCGTTCCACGAGACCGGAGTCCTCGCGGGCACCGCCTACGACGACGATGGCGGGCTGGCATCCTTCACCGCGGCCAACTTCGTCGCCGGGACCGGCCGCATCGCCGGGCGCAAGGTCGTCGTCGGCGGTGACGATTTCACCATCCGCGGCGGCGCGGCGGACGCCGCGATCATCGGCAAGCAGATCTACGCCGAGCGGCTGGCGAACGAGCTGCGGCTGCCGCTTGTCCGGCTCGTGGAAGGCACCGGAGGCGGCGGCAGCGTCAAGATGCTGGAGCAGATGGGGCACACCTACGTGCCCGTCAACCCCGGCTGGGACCATGTCGTCGACAACCTGTCGGTCGTGCCGGTGGTGGCCGCCGGCCTCGGGCCGGTAGCAGGCCTCGGCGCCGCCCGGCTCTGCATGGCGCACCTGTCGATCCTGGTCGAGGGCACGCCGGGTATTCGGCGTCGGCGGCGCCGGCCTGGTCAACCGCCACCGGCTGACCCGCCGCTGGGCCTGGCCGTCCGCCGACTGGGGCTCACTGCCGGTCGAGGGCGGCACCGAGACCGCCTACCGGGCCGAGCTTGAGCGTGCCGACGATCCCGCCGCCACGCTCGCCGCGATCAGGGAGCGGCTCGACGCCGTGCGCAACCCGCTGCGGACCGCGGAACGATTCGGCATCGAGGAGATCATCGACCCGCGCGAGACCAGGCCGCTGCTGTGCGAGTGGGTACGCGACGCCTATGCCACGGCGCCCGCCAGTCCCGGCAGGCCGTCCTTCGGCACCCGGCCCTGACCGGCACGCCGGGCCGGCGCCCGGCGTGCTCGGACACTGCCCAAGCACTGGTGGAACGGATTCTCAGTCGGCCAGCGCGCCCGGATCGGCCGGCACATCGATGGCGTGCTCCCGCAACGCCGCCAGGGGCACCACGTCCAGGGCGCGCTCGTGGGTAGAAGCCAGCACGACGTACGCCGCGGCGCCATCGCGATGCGCCCGCATCCAGTTCGCCGCCGTCACGCACCAGCGGTCCCCCGGCACCAGCCCGGGGAACTCGTACTGCGGCACCGGGGTGCGCAGGTCGTTCCCGATCCGGCGCTGATGCTCAAGGAACTCGTCGGTCACCACCGCGCAGATCGTGTGGCTGCCCCGGTCCTCGGGCCCGGTATTGCAGCAGCCGTCCCGGTAGAACCCGGTGACCGGGTCGGTGCCGCACGGCTCAAGCTCGCCGCCCAGCACGTTGCGCTCGCCCATCAGCCCAGTATCCCGCAACTGCCGGGTCAGGTCCGCCGTCACGTGCCTCGGCCTTGCCCGGTGCACCTACGATGGCGGGTATGACCTCTGTGCCCGACCGCTCCCGGGTGCGTCTCCCCGGTATCAGCTCACGTGCTTACGAGCATCCCGCCGACCGTTCCGCGCTGGTGGCGATGCGCAAACTGACCGGGTTCGACGTGCTGCTGCGCCGTCTGGCCGGACTCTTCAGTGATCGCAGCCTGCGGCTGGTGTTCCTCGCCAGCGGCGTCAAAGCGTCCCAGGACCAGTTCCCGCAGCTTTACCAGATGCTGCTGGACGGCTCCTACGTGCTGGACCTGCCGTCCGTGCCGGAGCTGTTCATCAGGCAGGACCCGCTCGTCAACGCGATGACGCTCGGCACCGACAAGCCATTCATCGTGATCACGACCGGCATGGTGGACCTGTTCGACGCCGAGGAGATGCGGTTCGCGATCGGGCACGAGCTCGGGCATGTGCTGTCCGGCCACTCGGTGTACCGCACGATGCTCTACCACTTGATCAGGCTGGCCGCCCGGGTGGCCTGGATGCCGATCGGTTACATCGGGCTGCGCGCGATCATCTGGGCGCTGGAAGAGTGGTACCGCAAGTCCGAGCTGTCCTGCGACCGGGCAGGGCTGCTGGCCGGCCAGGACGTGGAAGCGGCCCGCCGCGCGCTGATGAAGACCGCGGGCGGATCCCGGATGTCCGAGCTGAGCCACGACGCGTTCCACGCCCAGGCACGCGAGTACGACGCCGTTCCTGACGTGCGCGAGGGCCTGCTGAAGCTGCTCCAGCTTGAGGGCAACACGCACCCGTTCGCGGTGGTCAGGTTCGCCGAGCTCGACCGGTGGGCGGCCGAGGGCGAGTACCGCGACATCCTTGCCGGGAACTACCCGCGCCGCGAGGACGACGCCGACGCGTCGGTCAGCGAGGAAGTCAAGGCGGCGGCGCGCTCCTACCAGGAATCCTGGAGCCGCACCTCCGACCCGTTCGTCGGCATGGTCCGCGGCGTCGCGGAATCCGCCGTCGGCGCCGGAGAGCGCCTGTTCAGCCGCTTCGGCAACCGCGACAACGAATAGGAGCCGACCGGCCCCAGGAGTCACGTATTCGGAGTCACGTATTCCTTGATCGCGGATGATTCACGGGGCTGCCACCCCCCGATGTTCCGTGATCATGGAAGCCCGATTTCGGCGACGGAGTTGATCGGCTTCAGGCCGGCCAGGACGCTCGGCGCCGGGCCGGGATGCACTACCCCGAGGCGCTGAGTGGCCCGGGTCAGGCCCACGTAAAGGTCGTTGAGCCCGCGGGCCGACTCGGCCACGATCTGGCCCGGATCAGCGATCAGCACATCGTCGAACTCCAGGCCCTTGGCCTGCCGGACCGTCAGCACCACGACCGGTTTCTCAAGATCGGGGTCCGCGCTACCCGCGGGGCCGCTTCCCGCGCCGCTGCCAGCGGCGGCGCCAGCGGGCCGGCCGTCGGCGGGCTGACCATCGGCGGGCAGTGCACCGGCGACGGCGCCGCTGAGCTCGCCGAGCCGTGCCGCGGGCACGATCACGGCCAGCCGGCCGTCGCCAGCCAGCACGGCGGCGCGCGCGGCGGCCGCCGCCACGGTGTCAGCGAACTCGCCGGGAGCCGCCTGCAGCCGCCACGGCGCGGTCCCCGACTCCCGCACCGACCTCGGCAGCTCGAGCTCAGGGTCGATCGCGGCCAGCACGTCGGCGGCCACGGCCATGATCTCGGCCGGTGCCCGGTAGTTGATGGTCAGCCCGGCCAGCCGCCAGCGGTCGCCCAGGTACGGGCCGAGCATCTGCTCCCAGGATGCCGCGCCGGCCAGGTCGCCGGTCTGCGCGATGTCCCCGACGATCGTCATCGACCTGGCCGGGCAGCGGCGCATCAGCATCCGCCAGGCCATCTCCGACAGCTCCTGCGCCTCGTCCACGATCACGTGGCCGAAGGCCCAGGTCCGGTCCGCGGCGGCCCGCTCGGCCGCGGTCAGGAACTCGTCTTCCTCGTGCCGTGCCGCCAGCCGGCTGGCGTCCACCAGGTCGGCGCCCATCAGGATCTCGGGATCGTCGCCGTCGTCCCGCGACATGATGTCGAGCACGCCCTGGGCATAGCCGACCCGCGCCCGCCGCTCGCGCTCGGCGCGGGCCCTGGCCGCCATGTCGTCCTCGCCCAGCAGCTCAGCCGCCTCGTCGAGCAGCGGCACGTCGGCCGGCGTCCACTCGCCGCCAGCCCCGGCCCGCCCGTCCTGCTCAGCCAGGCCAGTCTCCGCGCCACGCACGAGCAGGGCACGCTCGGCCGGCGTGAGCCAGGGCGCGGCAGCGGCGAGGCGCCGCGGCGAGGCGAACAGCTCGGCCAGCAGCCGCTGCGGCGTCAGCGCCGGCCACAGCTGGTCGATCGCCGCGCGCACGCGCGGGTCGGCGCGCAGTTCCTGCCGCAGCTCGGCGATATCCGCATCATCGAGCAGGTTCGCCTCGCCGAGCACGTTCGCGCCGAGCCGGCCGGCCACCAGCCGGGTGAGCGCGCTGAGCATCTCCCGGGCGAAGACTCCCCTGGCCTGGTTGTGCGGCCGGCGGGACCGGCGGGCCCGCTCTCGTGCCTTCGCGCATGCCTGCCGGCTGATCAGGTACGTATCCCGCTCGAACGTTATCTCCAGCCCGCCGGCCGGCACCTGCTGCCGGTCGCGCACCGCGGACGCGACAGCGCGCGCCATCCGCAGGCTGCCCTTGATCACGGCGCCCGCCGGCGGCTCGGACGCGGTGGCCGTGATGCCGGGGTAAAGCCCGGCCATCGTGGACAGCAGCACGCTGGTCTCCCCGAGCGACGGCAGCACCTGCCCGATATAGCGGAGGAACGTGGCATTCGGGCCGACCACGAGCACGCCGCGCTTCAGCAGCTGACGACGGTGGGTGTAGAGCAGGTAGGCGGCCCGGTGCAGGGCCACGGCCGTCTTGCCGGTGCCCGGGCCGCCCTGCACGACAAGGACGCCGACCAGCGCGGACCGGATGATGTGGTCCTGCTCGGCCTGGATGGTCTCGACGATGTCGCTCATCCGCCCGGTGCGGCTCGCGCTCATCGCGGCCAGCAGCGCCGACTCGCCGGTGAGTCCCTCGCGGCGGGTCGGGTCGGCCGCCGCCAGGTCCAGCACCTCGTCGTCCAGGCTGACGACTCTCCTGTCCCTCGTCTCGATGTGCCGCCGCAGCGTCACGTTCTCTGGCGCGACCGCGGTAGCCAGGTAGAAGGGCCGCGCGGCCGACGCGCGCCAGTCCATCAGCAGCTGCTCGTAGTCCTCGGAATCGCCGTGCATCCCGAGCCGCCCGATATAGCGGCGCTCTCCATCACGAAAGTCGAGCCGTCCGAAGCAGAGACCGTTCTCCGCCGCGTCGAACTGCGCGATCCGCTGGTTGTACATAGCGCTGAACGCCTCGCGCTCGGTCCTGGCCTGATGCGTCCCGCCGGTCTGCCGCAATACGCCGGCTAGCCGGGCTGACGTGCGTTCCCGCAGGTCGTCGAGTCGCCGGTAAAGCATCGAGATGTAGTCTTGCTCGCGGTTCAGCTCCCCATCTGACAACCAGAATCCCCTTCAGCCTCGCACCGGCAGCCCGCGCGGACTTCGGCGGCATGCCACCAGGAGCGCAGCAGCCGCGAACGCCAAGCATAGATGCGTCCGGCCGGTCCGGCGACGCCGCCGGTCCCCGCTGCCTACCGGGATTGCTCCCGCTCCTGCCGGCGTCTCGCCCGCGCTGCCTGCAGGGCGACCGCCCACCGGCTGGCCCGGGCGGCGGCGCGGGCCGCCAGCGGGCCGGCCACGGCGAGGACGAACACGTAGGCCGCGGCGAGCGGGCCCAGGTGGCTGTTCAGCCCGGCCGCGACGGCCAGTCCCGCGATCACGATGCTGAACTCGCCGCGGGCGATGAGCACCGTACCCGCCCGGATCCGGCCAGGGAGCTCGAGCCCGGCCCGGCGGGCCGCCAGGTACCCGGTGACGACCTTGCCGGCCAGGCCCACCGCGGCCAACGCGGCGGCGATGCTGGCCACCGGGAGGAGCAGGGCCGGGTCGGTCTGCAGGCCGAAGAAGACGAAGAACACCGCCGCGAACAGGTCGCGCAACGGGGCGATCCGGACCCGGGCGGAGTGCGCCAGCGGCCCGGACAGCGCAATCCCGACCAGGAACGCCCCGACCGCCGCGGACACCTGGAGCTTCTCGGCAAGCCCGGCGACCAGCAAGGTCAGCCCGAGCACCTTCAGCAGGAGCACCTCCTCGCCGGGGCTCGCCACGAACGACTCGACGACGTTCCCGTACCGCAGCGCGATGATCAGGATGACCGTGATGGCCGCCGCCGCGATCGCGAGCGTCCTGGCGCCCGCCAGCACGCCATTGCCTGCCAGCACGGTCGTGAGGACGGGGAGGTAGGCAGCCATCGCGAGATCCTCGAGCACCAGCAGCGACAGCACGACGGGTGCTTCCGCGTGCCCGGCCCAGCCAAGGTCGGTGAGCAGCTTGGCGGCGATACCGGACGATGTCACGTACGTGATGCCCGCCAGCGCCACGGCGGCGGCCGGCCCCCAGCCGAGCAGCAGCGCGCACGCCGCCCCGGGCATGGCGTTGACCACCAGGTCGATGAGCCCGGCCGGAGCGGACCGCCGCAACTCGGAGATGAGCTCGTTCGCGGTGTACTCCAGGCCGAGCGTGAAGAGCAGCAGCACCACGCCGATCTCGGCGCCGGTGGAGATGAACTCCTTGCTGGTCGCCAGCGGCAGGATGCCGCCCTTTCCGAAGGCGAGGCCAGCCAGCAGGTACAGCGGGATCGGCGAGATGCCGGCCCGGGCAGACAACGCGGCCAGCAGCCCGAGCACGGTGATCACTGCACCGATCTCGATCAGCAGCTGCGATGTGCCGTGCATCAGGTCAGGGGGATGGCATGGCGGCCGCCCGGGCTTAGGTCACGGCCCGGGCGCCTTGCGGCAATGGCGCGCCGGCCAGCAGGTCGGTGCCCGCGTCGACGACGGCGCCCAGCGCGATGCGCTGGATCCACGGGCCGAACGAGATCCTGGCCACGCCGAGTTCCGCCAGGTCCTGCTGGGACGGCGAACCAGGACGGCCGATCACGCTGACCTTCCGCTGGCCGATGCCGTCCACCAGCGCGCCGATCGTGGCGGTGTCCAGCTGGCCCGGCACGAACACGCAGGCTGCCCCGGCGTCCAGGAATGCGCGGCCGCGCTCTATCGCTTCGGCGAGCACGGCCGCCGGATCCCGGCCGGCCGCCAGCATGAAGGCATCGGTCCGCGCGTTCAGCACGAACGGGACGCCCTCCGCCTCCCCGGCCCGGACCGCCGCCGAGACTGCGGCGACGGCGTCGCTCAGCGGCCGCATCTTGTCCTCGATGTTGCCGCCGACGACCCCGGCGCCGATCGCCCGGCGCACGGTCGTCCCTGCGTCGCCGTAGCCCGCCTCGAGATCGGCAGTGACCGGCAGGTCAACGGCGGCGGCGATCCGGCCGATCGCGGTGATCATCTCATCTAGCGGAATCCGCTCCCCGTCCGGATACCCGTGCGAGGCGGCGATCGAGTGGCTAGCGGTAGCGATCGCCCGGCAGCCCGGCAGCCCGGCCACGATCTTCGCGCTGATGGCATCCCAGACATTGACGAGGACGAGTAGTTCGGGGTCGTGGTGCAGCCTGAGCAGTTCGGCGGCCTTGGCGGGCATCGTCATATCCCGGACCCTATCGTCGGGCGGCAAGCCCCTGCTTCGGCGTCCGACGGCGAGTACAGGAAGATAGCTACCGGACAGGAGGGTGCATGGTCGAGCTGAAGACCTCCGGCGAGATCGCCGCGATGCGCGAGGCGGGGCGGGCAGTCGCCGCGGTACTGGCTGCCGTCCAGGAGAACGCGGCCGCCGGGGTAACCCTGCGGTCATTGGACGCGCTAGCCCGCTCGGTCCTGGCCGAGCACGGGGCGACGTCGACCTTCCTTGGCTACCAGCCGGGGTTCGCCCCTACTGCGTTCCCCGCCGTGATCTGCTCCTCCGTGAACGACGCGGCCCTGCACGGCATCCCGGACGACTACCGGCTCCGGGACGGTGACCTGCTCAGCATCGACTGTGGCGCCGAGATCGGGGGCTGGGCGGGCGATGCGGCCGTCACGTTCATCGTCGGCACGCCACGCTCCGCTGACGCCAGGCTGGCGGAGACGACCCGCCGCGCGCTGCAGGCCGGGATCGGCGCCGCCGCGCCCGGCGCCCGGCTCGGTGACATCTCGCACGCGATCGGCCGGGTCGGCCGGACGGCCGGCTACGGGATCAATACCGATTTCGGCGGTCACGGGATCGGCCGTCACATGCACGAGGATCCGTCGCTGCCGAATGAGGGCAGGCCGAAGCGCGGCATGACGCTGCGGCCGGGGCTGGCGCTGGCCATCGAGCCGTGGTTCATGGCCGGCGGCCGAGACGGCTACCGCATCGACGACGATGGCTGGACGCTGCGCACCGCCGACGGCAGCCGGGCCGCGCACTTCGAGCACACGGTCGCGATCACGGACGACGGCCCGCTGGTCATGACGCTCCCCTGAGATCTGCCGAGCCACCCGATCAGCCGCCCGCCCGGAAAGGACTATGGTGCCGAGCCGATTTCTCTACCTGGTCAGACACGGCGAGGCTGACGATGACGACGGCGCGCTGACACAGGCCGGCCGGCAGCAGGCGATGGCAGCCGGCGACCGGCTGCGTGATATCCGGTTCTCGGCCATCCGGCACAGTCCGCTGCAGCGTGCCGAGGAGACGGCGGAACTGATCGCGGACTACCAGCATGGTGTCCCGGTCGGCCCGTCCGGCCTGCTCGGCGACTATCTGCCGCCGGTTTCCGGCCAGGCAGGCCTGCTGCCGTCCTTCACCAGGCTCATCGACGGCTATTCCCCGGAGGAGCGGGCCGAGGGGGCCGAGCTCGCCGCGGCCGCCATCGAGCGTTACGCCCGCCCGTCCGGCCGGGACGGCAGCGAGCTGCTGGTGACGCACAACTTCCTGATCGGCTGGTTCGTCCGGCACGCCCTCGATGCGCCGGACTGGCGATGGCTGGGCCTGAACCAGTGCCACGGCGCCATCACCGTGATCCTCTACCGGGCCGGGCAGCCCCCGTCCCTGGTCGCCTTCAACGACACCGGCCACCTGCCGCCGCGACTGCGCTGGACCGGCTTCCCGCCCGAGCTCGTGCCGCCGCACGCCGAGCCGGGATGACAGCGGCGCCCGTCAGCTGCGCAGCCCCTGCTGCCCGGCCAGCGGCGCCCAGCAGGGATGCGGGCCGAGCGCGGCGGTGAGCCCGTCGCGGCCCGCCGTGTTCAGCCGGACCGCGCGCGGCGTCCTGCGGCGGACCAGCCAGCCACGTTCCAGCAGGCAGGAGAGCAGCGCAGCGCCGGTTGCGCCGGCCAGGTGCGGCTTGCGCTCCGACCAGTCCAGGCAACTACGCAGCCGGGGACGGCGGCGGCCGGCCGGCTGGCTATCGTCTATCCCTAGCATCGCCAGGGCCGCGGGCGCGGCCGGGGCAAGCTCGGGGGTGCCGTCGTCTTCGCCGACGATCAGCAGGTCATGCAGGGCCACGGCCAGGCTGCCGGCCAGATGGTCGTAGCAGGTGCGGGCGAACCTGAGTTCGGCCGGGGTGCGGCTGCCCGGCAGCACGCCGCCGGGCTTGCTGTCTGGCCCGCCGGTGCCCGCGGCATCGTCAGCAGATCCGGGCACCGGCAGCGTGTCCATGACCTCAAGCAGCCCGGCCACCTCGGGGCCGGCCAGCCGGTAATAGCGGTGCCGCCCCTGAGCGTGCACCAGGACGAGGCCGGCGCTCTGCAGCCGGGCCAGGTGCTCGCTCGCGGTGGACAGCGCGACATGACTGGCGCGGGCGAGCTCGCCGACGGTGCTCCCCCGCCCGTCCAGCATCAGGGTCAGCAACTGCGCCCTTGTCGTGTTGCCGAGCAGGGCGCCGAGCTCGGCTATCCGGGATCGGCTCACCCGGCCACTGTAGGCACGAGACGCTTCGGCGCATGCCGAAGCGTCGCTGTCTACGGTGGCCGACATGACCATCTCAGGCAGCCCGGACTGGCCCGGCCCGGCCGGGCCAGTCCGGGCTGCCGGCCAGCGACGGGAGCGACGATGACAGCGAACCAGGAATTCACCGCACTGCACCATGGCGACACGCCCTTCGTGCTGCCCAACGCGTGGGACGTCGGCTCCGGGCTCTTCCTGGCCGATGCCGGATTCCTCGCCGTCGGTACGACCAGCCTCGGGATGAACGCCGCCGTCGGCCTGCCGGACGGGGCAGGGGCCGGCCTCGATGCCGCCGTTGACCTCGGCTGCACGCTGGCCAGGCGGCTGCGGGTGCCGGTCACCGTCGACATCGAGGGCGGCTTCTCCGCCGACCCGGCGGATGTCGCCGCGCTGGCGGCGCGGCTGGCCGACGCCGGGGTGGCCGGCCTCAACCTGGAGGACAGGCTGCCCGGCGGCGGTCTCCGCCAGGCCGCTGAGCATGCCGTGTTCATCGAGGCCGTCGCTGCGGCGGCACCGGGCCTGTTCGTGAACGCCCGCACCGACACGTACTGGCTCAAGACGCCCGCGCTGCCGGGGCGGCTGGGCGAGACGCTGCGCCGGGCGGCCGCCTACCGGGCGGCCGGCGCGCACGGCCTGTTCGTCCCCGGGCTCGCCGAGGCCGACATCGCGGCCGTGGCTGCCGGAGCCGGGATCCCGCTGAACGTGCTCTGGCAGCCCGGCACCCGGCTGGCGGAGCTGGCCAGTGCCGGAGTCGCCCGGGTGAGTACCGGGTCGGCGCCCTACCGGGCAGCGCTCGCCGCCGCTCTCCGGACGGCAGCCGAGGCTCGCGAGGTGCCGGCCCCGCCGGCCGGCCCGGTGAGTTACGACGAAGTGCAGCGCGTGCTCGCCGCCAGGGCTTAGCAGTTAAGTTCTTGCACGTTATAGCGTGCAAGAACTTAACTGCTGTTCGATGGAGATCAGCCGGAGAGGCGGCGGTCGGTGCCGCGCGGGCCGAAGCCCGCTCCGGTCGGCAGGTCCGGATCCCAGTCGAACACGACGGCGTTGGACTCCTCGCCGATCAGAACCTCGGCCCCCGGCTCCGCGCCCGCCGCGGCGAGCGCTTCCTCGATCCCGAGCTTGGCGAGCCTGTCGGCGAGGTAACCGACCGCCTCGTCATTGCTGAAGTCGGTCTGCAGAATCCACCGCCGTGGTTTCTCGCCGCGGACGGTGAAGCTGTTCTCGCCGGTCCTGACCACCTCGAACGTCGGTCCGGCGACCGGCTCGGGCCGGATGACCAGCCGGGTGGGCTCGAGGACCGGCGCCGCCGCGCGAGCCGCTGAGATCACGCTGGCCAGCGCGAACGCCAGCGGCCGCAGGCCTTCCCTGGTTGCCGCCGATACCTGGCAGACGGTCAGGCCGCGGGCGGCAAGCACCGGCGCCACCTGGTCCGCGCGCTCGCGCGCGGCTGGCACGTCGATCTTGTTGAGCGCGACGATCCTCGGCCGGTCACCCAGGTAAGCGCCGGTAGCGGCCTCATAGGCGGCTAGTTCCGCCTCGATCACGTCCAGGTCGGCGAGCGGCTCCCGGCCAGGTTCCTCCACGGCACAGTCGAGTACGTGCACCAGGACCGTGCAGCGCTCCACGTGCCGGAGGAAGTCGAGCCCGAGGCCCTTGCCGTGGCTCGCGCCCGGGATCAGGCCTGGCACGTCGGCGACCACGAACTGGGTCTCCCCCGCCTCGGCCACGCCCAGGTGCGGGATCAAGGTGGTGAACGGGTAATTGGCGATCTTGGGCCGGGCCGCCGATAGCACGGCGATGAGCGAGGACTTACCGGCGTTCGGGAAGCCGACGAGGCCGGCATCGGCGACCGTCTTGAGTTCCAGTACCAGCGTCCGTGCGGCGCCTGGCTCGCCGCGCAGGGCGAAGCCGGGGGCCTTGCGCCGGGCTGAGGCCAGCGCGGCGTTCCCCAGCCCGCCGCGGCCACCGCGGGCGGCGACGAACCTGGTGCCCGCGCCGATCAGGTCGGCCAGGATCTCGCCGTCCTGGGTTTTGACCACGGTGCCGTCCGGCACGCGCAGCACGAGGTCAGCGCCCTCGGCCCCGCTCCGGTGGGAGCCGGCGCCTGGCTTGCCGCTGCCTGCCCGCCGCAGCGGCCTGCGATGGAAGTCCAGCAGCGTCGCCGCGCCGCGATCGACCTCGATGATCACATTTCCGCCGCGGCCGCCGTTGCCGCCATCCGGCCCGCCGAGCGGCTTGAACTTCTCCCGGTGGATCGAGGCGCAGCCGTGGCCGCCGTCCCCCGCCTGCACGCGCACCTCAGCCTGATCAGCGAACTCAGCCACTACCGCACCTCCCATCGGTCTCGACGGCCGGACACATCGAGGGCGGACCGGCGACCCGGTCCGCCCTCGATATGACGCCTGCTTGATGGCCCCCGGCTGAGCTATCCCGCCGGCCGGGCTCTGCTGCCTACGCTAGCCTGTCTGGTCAGCAGCGACGTCCGCGACCGGCAGCACGCTGATAGCGCGCCGCCCGCGCCGGGTGCCGAACTGAACCGTGCCGGAAACGAGCGCGAACAAGGTGTCGTCCCCGCCGCGGCCGACACCGGGGCCCGGGTGAAAGTGCGTACCGTGCTGGCGCACGATGATCTCGCCGGCGCCGACGAGCTGCCCGCCGAACCGCTTCACGCCGAGCCGCTGGGCATTCGAGTCCCGGCCGTTCCGGCTGGACGAGGCGCCCTTCTTGTGTGCCATCTCAGCCCTTCTTCCCCGAGCTGGCTGCTGCCTTCCCGGCGCTGATCTTGGTGATCTTCACCTGCGTGTACTTCTGCCGGTGACCAAGCCGGCGCCGGTAACCGGTCTTGTTCTTGTAATGAACCATGTTGATCTTGGGCCCGCTGGCCGGGCCGATGATCTCCGCCGTGACCTGGTACCTGCCGAGCACGGCCGGGTCGCTGATGACCTTGTCGTCGTCGACGACGAGCACGGCGGGAAGCGTCAGGCTGGACCCGACCTCGCCGGCGAGCTTGTCAACGGTCAGGACGTCGTCAACGGACGCCTTCTCCTGCCTGCCGCCGCAGCGCACGATCGCGTACACCGTGAACTCTCTCTCCCTTATGCTGGCCCGCCGCGAGATTCGCGGAATCAGCTCGACATCGAAGCAAGCGGGCTGCTGCCTTGCGCACGGCGTGGCCAGCGGCAGAAATACCGCTGGATCTCTGCTGTGCGCCGACCACAAAGGCTACCAGACGCGGCGCCCGTTCAGATCGCCGCCGCCGGCGCCCCCTTGTGCTCCTGATCGCCGGCCAGGCTGCCGCTCTCGCCGCTTCCGTCGCCGGCGGTGCCGCTTTCCCCGGCACCGGGGCCGCCGTCTCCGCCGCCGCTGCCTGGCGTGTCCTCGGCGCGCACGGCTGGCGCGGCCCGGCGCCTGCGGCGGGCGGGACGCCTGGTCTCGGCCGGCTCGTCGTCCGGCTGCCCGGTGCCGCCGGCCGCCGCAGCGCCCTGCGCGCCGCCGCCCGGTGACGTGCCGCCTTCTACCAGCCCGGCGGCCGCCGCCGAACCACCGGCCTCCGGAGCACCGCCAGCCTCCGGAGCACCGCCAGCCTCCGGAGCACCGCCCGCGCCCGCGACGCCGCCGGCCAGACCGGAACCACCGGCTGCCGCAGAGTCAGCGGCGCGCGCGACGCCGCCGGCCAGACCGGAACCACCGGCTGCCGCAGAGTCAGCGGGGCCCGCGCCGCTGACGGCCGGACCGGAACCGCTGGCTGCCGCGACACCGCCGACCATGACCGGCCCGACCGTGACGACGGGCCCCGGTGGCCTGGCTAGCGGATCGGCGCGCGGCACAGCCTGGTCAGCCGCTCCGCCATCAACGGCCGCCGGAGCGGAGGCAGCCGCCTTATCCGGGGCAGCCGCCCTGCCCGGGGCAGCCGCCCTGCCCGGGGCAGCCGCCCTGCCCGGGGCAGCCGCCTTATCCGGGGCAGCCGCCTTATCCGGGGCAGCCGCCCTGCCCGGGGCAGCCGCCCTGCCCGGGGCAGCCGCCCTGCCCGGGGCAGCCGCCTTGCCCGGGGCAGCCGCCTTATCCGGGGCAGCCGCCTTATCCGGGGCAGCCGCCCTGCCCGGGGCAGCCGCCCTGCCCGGGGCAGCCGCCTTATCCGGGGCAGCCGCCTTGCCCGGGGCAGCCGCGACGGCGGTAGCGGCCGAGGCCGGCGACGTGCCCGCCGCGCCTGCTACGTCCGCCGCGCCCGCGGTACCCGCGACAGCGCTTCCCGCCGCCTTCGCCGCCTCCGGGGGCGGCTGCTCGCCCTTCCGGCCCCGGCCGGAGCCGCCGGAGCCGCGCCCGCCGCGGCGGCCGTTCTTGGCCTGGCCGTCTCCGCCTGCCTGCCGGTCGTCGTCCCCCGGCTTGCCGCGGTGGCCGGCCGGAGCGTGGTCGACCGGCTCGAGCGACACCAGCACGCCACGCCCGTTGCAGTGCTCGCAGGGCACCGAGAACGCCTCCAGCAGGCCGGACCCGACCCGTTTCCGCGTCATCTGCACCAGGCCCAGCGAGGTGACCTCGGCGACCTGGTGCTTCGTCCGGTCCCGTGCGAGGCACTCGAGCAGCCGCCGGAGCACCAGGTCGCGGTTGCTCTCCAGCACCATGTCGATGAAGTCGATGACGATGATCCCGCCCACGTCCCTGAGCCGGAGCTGCCGGACGATCTCCTCGGCGGCCTCGAGGTTGTTACGGGTGACGGTCTGCTCCAGGTTGCCGCCGTGGCCGGTGAACTTGCCCGTGTTCACGTCGATGACGGTCATGGCCTCGGTCGTGTCGATCACCAGCGAGCCGCCGCTCGGCAGCCAGACCTTGCGGTCGAGGGCCTTGGCGATCTGCTCGTCGATCCGGTACGCGGCGAAGACATCCTGGCCGGCGTCCCAGCGGCGGAGCCGGCCGGACAGGTGCGGCGCGACGTAGCGGACGTACTCATCCACCATGTCCCACTCGTCATCGCTGGAGATGACCAGGCTGGCGAAGTCCTCGTTAAAAATGTCCCTGACGACCCTGATGGTCAGATCAGGCTCGCTGTACAGCAGCTCCGGAGCGCTCGCCGTCTTCGCCTTCTGCTCGATGGCCGCCCACTGCGCGGACAGCCGGGCGACATCGTGCGCAAGCTCTTCCTCGGCGGCTCCCTCGGCGGCCGTCCTGACGATCACCCCGGCGTTCTCCGGCATGACCTTCTTCAGGATCTGCTTCAGCCTGGTGCGCTCGGTGTCGGGCAGCTTCCTGCTGATCCCGGTCATCCCGGAGCCCGGCACGTAGACCAGGTAGCGGCCGGGCAGGCTGACCTGGCTGGTGAGCCGGGCGCCCTTGTGCCCGATCGGATCCTTGGTGACCTGCACGAGGATCGACTGACCCGACTTGAGCGCGGACTCGATGCGCTTGGACTCGCCTTCAAGACCGCTGGCGTCGAAGTTGACCTCGCCGGCGTACAGGACCGCGTTCCTGCCCTTGCCGATGTCGACGAACGCCGCCTCCATCGAGGGCAGCACGTTCTGCACCTTGCCGAGGTAGACGTTGCCGACGTAGGACTGATGGCTGGCCTTGTCCACGTAGTGCTCGACCAGCACGCCGTCCTCGAGCACCGCGATCTGGGTCCGGTCGCCGTGCTGCCGGACGACCATGACCCGGTCTACGGCCTCGCGGCGGGCGAGGAACTCGGACTCGGTGATGATCGGCGGGCGGCGGCGGCCTGACTCGCGGCCCTCGCGCCGCCGCTGCCGCTTGGCCTCCAGCCGGGTGGAGCCGCGTACTCCCTTGACGTCACCGGATGGCTCGTCGGCCGCCGCGGTGCGGGCGGTGCGCACGTGCACCACGGTGTTCGGCGGGTCGTCGGGTGCCTGCGGGTCGGCGTCCGCGGAGGTTCCGCTGCGCCGCCTGCGGCGCCTGCGCCGGGCGGGCGCGGCGCTTCCCTCGCCGTTCTCGTCGTCGCCGACGTCGCTGACGTCGCCGTCCGCATCGGCCGCGCCCTGGCGCCCGCCGCCGCGGTCCGCGGCGTCCTCGCCGTCGTCCGGCGGCTGGCCGGCCGGCTCGGCGCCGTCGGCGGCGTTCTCGGCGGCGCCGCGGCCCTTGCCGTGACTGCGGCCGCCCCGGCGCCTGCGCTTGCCCGGCTGGCCGGCGCCGCCGTCCTCGCCGTCGTGCTCCGCTGGCTGTGCGGCGGCCTCGTCCGGGGTGCCGTCCTGCGCCGGTGCTTGCCCGGAGCCCGCCGCGGCTCCGGCCTTCCTGCGGCCGGGCGCGGCGGCGCCGGTGTCATGGCCGAGCTCCGGTGCCTGGAAGATGACGAGCGGCGGCTGGAAGCCGGACGCTGGCGCGGCTGGCGCCGTGGTACGGGTGAACTCCGGCGCGGGGACGGACGCCGACGTGCGGGCGGACCCGGTCACGTGCGAGCCCGCCGGGGGCGCGGTCAGCGGCGGCACGGTCACCGGCGGCACGGCAGCGGGCCGCGAGGCGGCAGCGGGCCGCGAGGCGGCCGGAGGCGTCGCGGCCGGAGGCGTCGCGGCCGGAGCAGGCTGGGCAGCCGGCGCGGCGGGTGGAGGTGATCCGGGCGCCGCCTGCGAGGGCTGCCCGGCGGGCGCCGGCTCTGCCGCGGGCGACCCGGTCGGCCTGGTCACTGCGCGGCGGGCGCGGCGCAGCAGCCCGCGGTTACCGCTCCGGCCGCCCCGGCCGGAGCCGGCACCGCCTTCCTCCGCCTGGCTTGCTGTTATCCCGGCTGACTGGCTGGCGTCTGCTGGCCGGTCAGTGCCGGTTTCTCTATCTTGTGGCTCGATCTCGAGCATTCGGGCATTCTCCCGTCAGGCTCCCGGGCGCGCAGGTCCGTCTCCGGACCCTCCGCGCCGCGCGGGAGCTGGTCGTCTGCGCTCGCTGGTGCCGCGTCCCCCGTAACGGCGGACGCCGGTCCCAGGCGCGTTGTCTTTTCCTGTCCCTGTGCCGCGGTCCGGCTGGACGGCTGAGTGCCGTCCGCCGCAGCCCGCTGGGGGCCTGCGGAGCCCGCGGGCCCTGGCGGGCCGGGCGCGGGCGCCGGTGCGGCGGCCTCCATGCCGAGCGGCCCCTGCGCCAGCCGCGTCACCTGCGGGGGCGACGATGGCGCCAGGCCCGCCAGCTGGCGGAGCGCGGTCAGGATGTCATCGGGCCGGACGGCAGGTGTCATGTGCCGAACAACCATTCGAAGTATCGCACATGCGGCGTCTCGCCCCTCGGCGGCACGCCAGTCTGCCTGTAGTGCTACGACGGCGGCGCGGGCGTCCAGCCGCCGGGTTCCCTTGCTAGTCAGGCGCTCTACCTCGGCGGAGCCTGCGGCGAGGAATACCTCGACCGCCCTGGCCGCGTCAGCGGGCGCCACCCCGGGAAGGACGACTTCCCAGTCGGATGCCTCAAGCCGCAGGGCATCCAGCCGACCAGCGGGCGGGGCCGCAGCGGCATGGCCGGCCGCCGCGGGCGGGCGACCCGGCCCGTCCGGAGCGCCAGCCAGTCCCGCGAGCGGGGCGCTGGTCATCTCAAAAACGTCAATCACATCAATTCCGCTCGGCAGGGCAGCATCAAGCCTGTCCCGCACTTCGGCGGATGCACGCGGCCTGGTGAGAGCAATCTCGAGGTATTCGGCCTCGCTCGCGGTGCCCGTCTGCGCTCCCCCGGCGTAAGAAATCCTCGGGTGCGGGGAGAAGCCTGCCGAAAATGCTATCGGCAACCCGGCGATTCGTACTCCCCGCTCAACGGCACGCGCGATGTCCCTGTGGCTCGCGAAACGCATCCTGCCTCTTTTAGCGTACCGGATGACGAGTCGCTGGGCGACTGGCGCCGGCGGCGGGCCGGCTGGCGCGGTGCGGCCCATCTATGCCCGGCCTTCCGTGCCAGGATTTCTGACGAGACCGCGGTGGCGACCGCCGTCCCGCACAGCCACGGCCGCCGGGGCAGCGGCCGGCGCCGCCGCCGGGGCTGCTGCCGGCCGTGCCTCCGCGCGGCCAGGAGTCACGGCCAGCGGGAGCAGCTTCGCTCCGGTCGGCCCGGCCTGGATCTCGGTGCCCATCGCCGGGCACACTCCGCATTCGAAGCACGGCGTCCAGCGGCAGTCCTCCACTTCCGCCGCCCCGGCCGGGTTGATGGCGGCCAGCCAGTCCTGCCAGAGCCAGTCCCGGTCAAGCCCGGCGTCGAGGTGGTCCCACGGCAGCACCTCGCCGTAACCGCGCTCCCTGGTGGTGTACCAGGCCAGGTCGACGCCGTCGCCGGCCAGCGCCTCGGCGGCACAGCGCACCCACCGGTCGTAGCTGAAGTGCTCGCTCCACCCGTCGAACCTGGCACCGTCCCGCCAGGCGGCCCTGATCACCTTCGATACCCTGCGGTCGCCGCGGGACAGCAGCCCCTCGATGGTCGACGGCCTGCCGTCGTGGTACCGGAAGCCGATCGCCTTGCCGTAGTTCCGGCTGGCACGCAGCGCCCGGCCGAGCGCCCGCAGCCGGGCGTCGACGGTCTCGTGGTCGCACTGCGCCGCCCACTGGAACGGGGTGTGCGGCTTGGGCACGAACGCGCCGATCGACACGGTGCAGCGGATGTCGCGCCGCCCGGTCGCCTTGCGGCCCGCCTCGATCACCCGCTGCGCGACCCTGGCGATGGCCAGCACATCCTCGTCGGTCTCGGTCGGCAGGCCGCACATGAAGTAGAGCTTCACCTGGCGCCATCCGTTGGCGTACGCCGTGGTGACGGTCTGGATCAGGTCCTCCTCGGTGACCATCTTGTTGATCACCCTGCGGATCCGGTCGGTGCCGCCCTCCGGGGCGAAGGTCAGCCCGGAGCGCCTGCCGTTCCTGCTCAGCTCGTTGGCCAGGGTGATATTGAAGGCGTCGACGCGGGTGGACGGCAGCGAGAGCCCGGTGCTGGTGCCCGCGTACCGGTCGGCGAGCCCGGTGGCGATCTCGTTGATCTCGCTGTGGTCAGCGCTGGACAAAGACAGCAGCCCTACCTCACCGAAACCGCTCTCCGCCAGGCCTTTGTCGACCATCTCGCCGATCGTGGTGACGGATCGCTCGCGGACCGGGCGGGTGATCATCCCGGCCTGGCAGAACCGGCAGCCCCTGGTGCAGCCGCGGAAGATCTCCACGCTGAACCGCTCATGCACCGTCTCGGCCAGCGGCACCAGCGGCTTGGCCGGGTACGGCCACGAGTCCAGGTCCGCCGTGGTGTGCTTGGCGACGGCCCGGGGAACGCCCGGCCGGTTCGGCGTGACCCGGCTGATTGCCCCGTCCGGCCGGTAATCCACGTCGTAGAAGCGCGGCACGTAGACGCCGCCGGCCGTGGCCAGGCTCAGCAGCAGGCCGTCCCGGCCGTCCGGGCGGCCGGCCCGCTTCCATCCCCTGATCAGCTCGGTGATGGCGAGCACGGCCTGCTCGCCGTCGCCGAGCACGGCGCCGTCGATGAACTCGGCGATCGGCTCCGGGTTGAATGCGGCATGCCCGCCGGCCAGCACCACCGGATCATCGTCCCCGCGGCCGGCCGCGGCCAGCGGGATCCCGGCGAGGTCGAGCGCGGTCAGCAGGTTCGTGTAGCCGAGCTCGGTCGCGAAGCTCACGCCGAGCACGTCGAAAGCCCGCACCGGCCGGTGCGCGTCGACGGTGAACTGCGGCACCCGGTGCTCGCGCATCAGGGCCTCCAGGTCCTGCCAGATGCTGTAGGTGCGCTCGGCGAGCACGCCGTCGCGGCTGTTCAGCACCTCATACAGGATCTGGATGCCCTGGTTCGGCAGGCCGACCTCGTACGCATCCGGGTACATCAGCGCCCACCGGACCTCGGCCGCGTCCCAGTCCTTGACGACCGAGTTCAGCTCGCCGCCGACGTACTGAACCGGCTTGCGCACCAGCGGGAGCAGCGGTTCCAGCAGTGGGTAGACCGAGTCCGCAGACATCCACCCAGGGTACCGATGGAGCGCAAGCGGACGCGGGCCGCCCGCGGCCAGCCAGCCAGCGCCGGACGGGCCTCGGCCGGCTAGCCGAAGACGGATGGGTGCCGGCGCAGTGCCTGCAGCACGCCGATCGCGATCATGTCGGCGAACATGGCTGACCCGCCGTACGACACGAACGGCAGCGGCAGCCCGGTGACCGGCATGATGCCGATCGTCATCCCGATGTTCACGAACGACTGCACGGCGAACCAGATCGCGATCCCCGCGGCGACGAGCATGCCGAACTGGTCGTCCGCCTGGGCGGCGATCCGCAGCGCGCGCAGGAAAAGGATGGCAAGCAGCGCGATGATCAGGACCGCCCCGGCGAAGCCGAGTTCCTCCCCGGCGACCGAGAAGATGAAGTCCGTGTGCTGCTCGGGTACGAAGTGCCCGGCGGTGAGCGGGCCGTGGAACAGCCCGTGGCCGAACATCCCACCCGAGCCGACTGCGATCTTGGACTGGGCGGCGCTGTAGCCGGTCCCGCGCGGGTCGGCCGACGGGTTCACGAACGAGGTCAGCCTGCTGAGCTGATAGGACTTAAGCAGGTGCAGGTGGAGCGCGGCGACAGCCACCCCGGCACCAGCGGCCGCGAGCGCGCCCAGCCAGCGCAGCCGGATCCCGGACAGCGCGATCATGCCCGCTCCCACGGCCACCATCAGGATCGTCACGCCCAGGTCGGGCTGCAGCACCACGAGCATGAACGGCACCGCCGAGCAGCCCAGAGCGGCGACCACCGCCCGCAGCCGTGGCCTGTCCTCGCCGCGGCGCAGCTCGCCCAGGATCATGGCGGTGACGCCGATGATCGCGAGCTTCGCGTACTCCGACGGCTCGAGCTGGAAGCCGCCGGGCAGCGAGATCCAGGAGCGCGCGCCGTTCACGACGCTGCCCAGCGGGGTGAGCACGACCAGCAGGCCCAGGCAGGACGCGACGTAGACGAGCGGCGTGCAGCGCCGCAGCCGCCGGTAGTCGAGCGTGCTCACCACCAGCATGACGATGAGCCCGATGCCGATGTTCAGCAACTGCTTCTTCAGGTAGGCGCGCGGGTCGGCGCCCGCCTGCAGTAGCGCGGGCTGGGTAGCCGACCAGACCAGCAGCGTGCCGATCAGGCCGAGGCCGAGGACGGCGGCCAGCAGGATCCAGTCGAGGCGGCGCAGCGAAGCGCAGCCGGCCAGGATCCGGCGGGACAGGGATCCCGCTTGCCAGGACGGGCCGGCCGCCCGCAGGCCAGCCGGACGCGCGCCCGGCAGCGGCAGGCCGCGCGGCCGCAGGCCGGCCGGGCGGACCGGGGCGAGCCCGCGATACTGGGCCCGGCGCCGGTCGCGCAGGCCGCCGCCCGGGAGACGCGGGAGGCTCATGGCTTCCGCCGGGCGAAGCCGGCGGGCGGGACAACGTGGCCGGTCGCGGTGATCGTGGGCAGCCCGGGCAGCCGGCCGCCGGGCAGGGCTGCCTGGTGGCCCTCTAGGCCGTAGATGTCGTCCCAGATCTGCCGCACCGCCGGGGCCGAGACGTCGGCGCCGAAGCCGGAGTCCGGGACCATCATGACCACCACGTACTTCGGGTGGTGCAGCGGCGCGAACGAGGCGAAGACCGAGGTGGCTATCTTGCCTTCCACCTGCGCCGTGCCGGTCTTGCCCGCGATCTGCAGCTTGCTCAGCGGGAAGCCGCCGAAGGCGGGGGCGCCGGTGCCCTGGGTGATGACATCGGCCAGCGCGTTCCTGATGTAGGCGAGCACCCCCCGGGAGACGGGCAGATGGCCGACGGCCGGCGGGGTGATCTTCCTGACGACCTTTCCGGCCGGGCTGATCAGCGCCTCGCCGATCCGCGGGCTGTACACGGTGCCGCCGTTGGCCAGTGCCGCATAGGCCCTGGCCAGCTGCAGCGGCGTCACCGTCACGTATCCCTGGCCAATAGCCGCATTCACTGCCTGGCCGGGAGTCCACACATTACCCGAGTGGCAGTCGTCGTATTCGATCTGCTGCACATAGCTGCCGTTGGCCCGGCCGTTCTTGCACCAGAAGCTCTTGTACTGCCGGTAAAATTGATAAAGCCAGGACCGTGTCGGAACGGCGCCGGTGCTCTCTTCTGGCAGGTCGACTCCCGTGTCCCTGCCAAACCCCCAGGCGAGCTCCATCTTCTGCATTTTCTGCACCGGAGCGTGCACGCTGGTGACCGTATTGGCGTTCCTGTGGTCTTTCAGCCAGATATCGTAGGCGAGCTCGTAGAAAACAGTGTCGCAAGAGACCACCAGCGCCTGGTGCAGGCTCATGTCCCCGGAATTCGACGGCGTGTCGTTGTTGAAAACGCGGCCGCCGATGGTGACCGCGCCGGGACATGCATACGGCCCGGCCAGGCTGTAGCCGGCCGCCACCGCGGCGGCGGCGGAGGTCACCTTCCAGGTCGACCCCGGCGCGTACTGGCCCTGGGTCGCCCGGTTGAGTATCGGCTCGGAGTCCTTGCTGCCGAACAGGCGGCGGAAGGCCCGCCGGGAGATGCCCCCGGTCCAGATGCGCGGGTTGTACGTGGGGTAGCTGGCCATCGCGATCACCCGGCCGGTCGTGGTCATCACCACCGCGGCGCCCGTCGAGGCTCCCGGGTTGCCGACCGCCTGTGTCCGGTGGATCGCGGCAGCGAGCGCGCGGGCCGTGTCCTGCTGCACTCTGGCGTTAATGCTGGTGACCAGGGTGTCGCCTGCTCTGGGACGGCTCTGCCTGATGGTGCTGGTGACTTCGCCGGCGGCGTTGACCGCCACTTCCTGCGATCCCGGCCTGCCGCGAAGCTGCCGGTCATAGTGCTCCTCTAGACCGGATTGCCCGACCAGGTCCACGCCGGAGAACCCGGTGACCGTCAGGTGCCGCTGCCGCACCTCCTGCGGGGTGATGGGCTGCAGGTACCCGAGTACCTGCGCAGCGGCCGTGGCGGTGCGGGCGGGATAGCTGACCACCGGCTGGACCTGCGCGATGACGCCGGGAAACTCCCGGTGGCTCTCCAGTACCTGCACCGCGAGCCGGCTGGATACGTGCTCATCCACCGGGATCGGCTGGTACGGCGACCCGGACCAGCACGGCCGCGGCACCCCGGCGGTGCACAGCCGCACCTTGCCGAGCATCGTCGCGCCGCGCATGCCCAGCAGGCGGGCCAGCTTGCGCAGCTCGGCAGCCCCGTGATGGGGCTGGCGCGACACCACCGCCATGTTCACGGAAACCACGAGGGATGAGCGGTTCTTGACCAGCGGGCTGCCCACGTCGTCCAGGATCTGGCCGCGGACCGGCGGCACGATCACCTTCCTGACCTGATCCTGCCTGGCCAGGCTGGCGTAGGCGGTGCCGGTCATCACCTGCAGGTACCAGATCCGCCCGCCGAGCCCGATCAGCAACGCCGCCACGATGACATGCAGCACCGCCAGCCGCCGCCTGGACGCCGGGATCACCGGACCCCCCCGGCGCCACCGCGGCCGATCCGCGATAGCGCTGACCGGCCGGTCAGCTTCCGGCCGGTCAGCTTCCGGCCGGCCCGGCTGGCCAGGAACGACGGCCGGCCGACGCGAACCCGGGGCTGCCTGCGGGGGAAGCCGAGCGTGCGGCGGGCGAACCTGGGCTGCCGGGGGGCAAGGCCGCCGGGGCGGCTGCGCGCTGGGCCGGGCCGGCGGCGGACGAGACCGCCCCGCCGCCGGAAGAACCTGGGCCGGCTGCGGGGCCGTGCGCTAGCCGGGCCGAGGCCGCCCGGCGCTCGCAGGGATCCGCCGCCCACGACCGCGTCTCCGCGCCGCCGGCCGTGCAGGCGCAGGCCAAATGACCGGGCCACGGCGCCGCGGCGGGGCCGGGCTCCCGGCAGCACGCCGCGAAGGCCAGCGCCGCGAAGGCCAGCGCTACCCAGCCCAGCGCTGCCCAGCCCAGCGCTGCCCTGCCCAGCGCCGTGGAGGCCATTGCTGCCCGGGCGGCTGCCGCCCGGGCCAGCCGTGCCCGGCCGG
>WNFX01003453.1_pt1 | contig 43101 bp, 40 predicted proteins | sample 5400111 | NCBI WGS metagenome assembly WNFX01 (sample SAMN13153363, study PRJNA577476) | soil metagenome | isolation source: 40 cm soil or saprolite under grassland replicate 1 | place: USA:California | collected 2016-06-15
GGTCAGCGGAGAAGTTGGCCGGGCTGAACAAGGAGAAGAAATACGGCTGCACGAACAGCATGTCGTCCGAATGCATGGCCACGAACTGCGACTCCCAGTCCCCCCGCGCCAGCAGCCCGAACAGGTTCTCCCCCAGCCCCAGCAGCAGCACCGCCGAGCCGAGTGCCCAGTTCAGCCAGCGCCGCCCGCGGAACGCCCCGGTCGCCCACACCCGGATCAGATGCAGGACCAGGAAGAAGAAGAACGCCTGCGCCGCCCAGTAGTGAGTGCCCTTCATCGCCTTGCCGACCGGGCTGGTCAGCCACCAGAACGGCCCCAGCCAGGCCAGGAGGATGCCACTGATGGTCAGGTAGATGAACATCAAGAAGGTGATGCCGCCCATGCAGTACCAGTAGGACTCGGCGTAGAACGGCGACGTCTTCTTGAACATCGCACCGAACGGCGGCAGATAGGCGAACGACTCCATCACCGCCCGGAACCGGCCGTGCTCGGCCACCCGGGCCCGATAGCTGTGCACCTCGGAGGGCGTCTCGGAGGGCGTCTCAGTTGTGTCGGGTTGCGCCATCGCACTGCCTCCACCGGCCCCGGCCCGCAGGCTCCCACGCCGCAGTCCCAGCGGCCCACAGAAAAGGCGCGAGCAGAACAAGGTCTCAACTGTTTCTTCTATACCGGAATACCGCTTTCGGCAAGAGGCTGGGCGGCACATTTCGTGGAAGCCCATACCCGGTAGGGCATATAGCAGATCCCGGACGATTGCTTCCTAATTTGGTTCGCCAGACCCGGCGAGGGGTTGGGATCCGCACGGCGGCCGGGATAGGCTTGTTCAGGCTCGGCCGATTCCGGTGAACAGATCCCCAGACGGTAACCGTCAGGACGCACCACGTCGTGCTCGGTCATCTCAGCCGCAAGGTCCATTGCGAGCGCTTCCTCTGCCGCCGGACACCGCAGACCGCCTGATGCCGCCCTTCGGGATCAAACCGTGAAACGTCTTGCAAGGAAACGCGAGCATGCGTTGGTATCCATGAATGAGCTGCGGCTCCGCGCCCGCCCGGGACCGACCTGGTCAGCGCGTGTGGCGCAGCCACCACAGGCCGACGAACGGCAGCACCAGGGGTACGAACCCGTAGCCGCTGCCAAACCCGGTCCACACCGTGGCGTCCGGGAACGCGTCCGGGACGAGCTCACTCACAATCCCGACCGTGATCACGCCGACCAGTTCGATGCTGATCGCCACGGTGGCAACTCGCCGCGAGGCGGCGTCTCCCCGGGCTAGCGACACCGTGGCGACGATGTACACGACCGCCGCGAACGCGGACAGCAGGTACGCCAGCGGCGCCTCGTGGAACTTGGTTGCGATCTGCACCGCCGAACGCCCGGTCGCCGCGAGGGCGAACAGGCCGTAGACGGCGACCAGCACCCGGCCGAACCCCCTGCTGGTCGGCCGGGCCGGTGCCCGGTCGCTGCTCTCAGCCAACGGGGCCAGCCCAGACCTGCTGCACCCGAATCACCATGACCGGCATGATCAGGAACGCCACGGCAAGGACGGCCGTGCCCGCCCGGCTACGCTCCCCCCACCCCCACGCCGCGGCGGCGGGCGGGATGGCCACGCACGCCAGCAGGTAGATGACGAACTCGGCCCGGGCGAACTGCCGGTGGCTCCCGATCATCTGGGCGATGCCGCCGATGAGGAAGCCGATGAGCAGCGCCTCCAGCGCCGCGCCGCCCGCCAGCAGCGGGGCGCCGGGCGGGCGGTTGGCCACCACGAGCACGAAGGCCCAGGCCGCAAGCACAAGCGCGACGACCATGATCGCCGTCGCATATGGACCGGTCACGACCGCGATTGTCGCATCGGTTCGGTGATCCGCCCACCAACAGACGCCAAAACACGTTCGAAGTGCCCGGCATGGGGCAAGCTCGACGGCTACGCCCGGCCAAAACCTGAGCCAGCAAGCACAAACGATGGCTGGCGTTCACCGCAGCAGGGTGCACGTATCGCCTGCGGCGGTTCGGTTATTCAGCGCGCTCCCGCCTCGGCAGCCGGGCGGGCCTGGCCGTTAGCGGCCTGACTGGCGCCCCGTAGCACCGCCAGGCGCCGCCGGTACTCCTCCTCGTCGATCTCGCCCCGGGCGAACCGCTCGGTGAGCAACCGCTCCGGCGCTGGCGGCGCAGACGGCATGGGTGACACCCGGCGCCCACACTGGCGCCGACTGCGACGAACTCGCGTGCCTGCGGACTCAGGCCTTCTTCGCTCTCGGTCATCTCTGCTGCCCTCCGTCTTGTCGTGATGGACTCACCAGTGAAGATGAGCCCTGCGGCGAAAGGGATACACCAGCAGCGTCGTTGAGGGAGCAGCCGCTCGCACCGGACACAGCCGCTAAGGGCGCCGCGGGTGCGGGTACTGCGGCGCGCGGTGTTGAAAGGACAGGATGTCCGGGTTCTGGATGACGCCAGCGCGGATCTCGATGGCCCGCCGGATGACCTGATTGGAGTCCCATGACCCGGGCCCGCCGAGCACGGCGCCCAGGTGTGGCAGCAGGGCTTCGCTGATCTCCCAGGTGGCGGAGTTCCACAGCAGCGAAGGGCTGTGGTCCACGGCGTAGTAGTGGATGTTGCGGCCCACGGTGAACATCGGGTCCGCGAACGATGTGGGCCGCGCCCAGCTGAAGCCCATCCCCACGTCGCACGACACGTCCACGATGAGGCTGCCCGGCGAGAACGCGGCCAGCTCGTCGCCGGTGACGAACATCAGCGGCGCGCCGGTGTCCTGCAGCACGCAGTTGACCACGATGTCGAACCCGGCGAGGTAGGCCGCCAGCGGCACCCGGCCGCTTTCGCCCAGCGCGTGGCACCGGCCCGGGTCACCGGCGTCGCGTTCGAAATGCACCATGCGGGCCGAGTGGATCGGCGAGGCAACCGCCGCTACATCACGATGGGTGAGCACGTGGACGTCGTTCACGCCGCACGCGTTGAGGGCGGTCACCGCGCCCCGGCCGGTCGCGCCGAAGCTGATCACGCCCGCGCGAAGCGGGCGGCCGTATTCACCGGTGGTCCCGATGAGCTGCAAGGCGTGCAGCACCGAGCAGTAGCCGGCCAGCTCGTTGTTCTTGTGGAAGACATGCAGGCTGAACGAGCCATCGGCGGACCAGTGGTTCATCGCCTCAAACGCGATCAGGGTCAGCCGCCGGTCGACTCCAAGCTGGGTGATGTCCTCGTTCTGGACGCAGTGCGGCCAGCCCCACAGCACTTGGCCCTCCCGCATCTCCCCAAGGTCGGCCGCCAGCGGCTTGGGAAGCAGGATGACATCGCAGTCCGCCAGCAGCTGGTCACGGGTGCCCAAGCCAGCGACATAGTTCGCCAGCCGCTGGTCCGGCACGCCGAAACGCTCGCCATAGCCGCGCTCGAGGTAGATGCGCCGCCGCAGGCCGGCCTCGATCCGCTCGACGTGCAGCGGGTGGATCGCCAGCCGTCGCTCGTTCTCCTTCCGCGAGCGTGCCATCACGCCAAGGCTAAGCTGATCCACGCGCGCTCCCCCTGACCGGGAATCCTTGTACAACGCCGAGCCGCTATACGGGCTATGGCGCGGCGAACTCATGACGTCGCGGCAAGGACCTGCGCCGCCACTGTTTCCGCCAGCAGCGGTGGCACCGCATTGCCGAGCTGGGCTTGGACACTGACGCGTGTGCCCACCAGCTCAAACTCGTCGGGAAAAGTAAAGAGTCGCTTGATTTCGCCCACACGCAGGCGGCGGTTCTCCCAATGGAAGGGCCCAACGTTCGGGCCTGGATGGGCCTGAATGGTGGGAGACGGGCGCAGTGGGTCAAGCTTCAGGAGAAACGACCAGTAGCGGCTGCGCCACTTGAACAAGGGCTTCGCATGGCCGCGCTCGGAGGTGAAGAAGAGATAGTTCTCACCAGGCGGGATTTCGCGGAGCAGCGGAGCGTACTGGCCGCGGTGGACCTCTTCTGGCTCGGGTTCACACTCAAGGTCGGCCAAGGCTTCACCTGCGGTGACATGCGGCGTCGTGCCACCGCCTGACATGCGGCGTTCCCACATACCCGTATGGCTCGGCTCAGGCAGCTCTGGCAGTCGGCAGCCCTTGGGCACCCCGACGATGAACAGTCGCGGCCGAACCTGCGGTACGCCGTAGTCGGCAGCGTTCAGCACCTTGGCGCGGAAGTCATAGCCAGCGTCGTCGATCCCGCGCAGCAGCCGCTCGTAGGCCGGTCGGCTGGCCTTGTTCTTGTACGTGAGCGCGTAGACATTCTCCAGGATGAAGGCCCGTGGCTTTGCCTCGGCCAGCACGCGCGTGTAGGCCTGCAACAAGCTGGCACCGGGGTCGAGCCCGGCGCGCTTCCACTCCAACCAGAACCCCGACTTGGAGAACGGTGTGCACGGCGGCCCGCCGACAAGCAAGTCTGGGCTCTGACCTCTTCTCAGCCCGGCCTGCCGCAAAATCTCACGTGTGGGGACCTGGAGGATGTCTTTGCGTATGGTCGGCGAGGCCAGGTGGTGAAAGCTTTTCTCCATGGTGAGCGCCGCATCTGTGTCGTGCTCAACGGCTGCCGTCACTCGATACCCGGCTGCCTCAACACCAAGATCGAGTCCACCCGCTCCCGAGAACAACGAGATCGCCACCGGTCCGTCAGCCATGGCAGTCAGGATCGCAGGACCGGCCGACAAAACGGGCTCGACACACCGCGGATCACCAATTACCCCCGCGGTGGCTCGTTCTGCTGGCCGCCCACTCCCGGCCCGGTGATCTCCAGATCCGGATAGACGCGCTCTCCGCCCCTCGTCGCCGTGAGTTGGCCGTCGGTTGCGGCAATCCGGTCGAGCAAGAAATCGACGACGCTGACTTCCAGTACGTTTGCCAGTGCCGCGGGCTCCTTAGGCAAACGGCAGCAGGTGTCCCTGTTCACGCAGATGCGCTTCGAGATCAGCGGCGTCAATGGCAGTCAGCGGCCATTGCGTGCTACCTGCGACGCGGAAGACGCCGCGTAGGTCGTACACGTACTCGTGGCACTGCATGCGGAGCCACTGCTGGATGTCGACGGGGATAGTCACCCGCCCAATCCTGACATCTGACAGCTGACTTATCGTGCAGTCGCGGCACAGCCTGGCAGCGACGACTAGCCAGCGAACTTCTCCAACACGCGACGGGCGACCGCCTGGGGGTCAGCGGTGATCTCGCACTCCCAAAGCCGCACCACGGTCCACCCCAGACTCTCGGCGGTCGCGGAGGAGTAGACATCGCGCTCGCGGTTGCGAACCATCTTGGCTTCCCAGAGTGCCGCATTGGGACCAGTGAACGGGGTCTTGCGTCCGTGGACCGGGCACGAGTGCCACCAGCATCCGTCGACGAACACGGCCAGACGACGGCCCGGCAACACGAGGTCGGGCGTACAGCGGTCGGCCAGCCTGCGATGGAGCCGAAACCGAATACCCTGCGCATGAAGAGCACGACGCAGCAGCAGCTCGGGTCCGGTATTGACCTTGCGGCGCCCGGCAAGATGACGCCCTTTCAGCGTGGAGGTCCAGGCTTCTCGCGGCACCTTCCAATGATGCCGCGCGGGCAACCAGCCTGGAGGTGCAGCGGGCAGGCATGGCGGACACAGGGTCGCCGCACGCACGCTCCGGCGCGGCGTCACGGAACTCAACCGGCGGGCGAGCCTGGCCACGTGGATCGGTCGGCGGTCAACATCAGCGGAGTGCTGACGCCGTGCCGGGAACTGCCGTCGGCGAGGAAGGCGGCCAGCCATCCCAGGGCACAAAGCGACCAGTCGGCGAGGGTCCCCCGGAAGGTGACCCGGTGGTGGGCGGTGCTGGGCCGTCCTTCCTCGAAGGGAATGGGCCGCAGGATCAGATGATCGTCATCGTCCAGGGAGAATGAGTCGCACACGAAGACGTCCTGGCGAATTTCCTGCACCCACTGCATGATCGCGGGCGCTGTCGCGCGGATCGACGGATCCGGCCCGCCGTCCAGGGTGACCCGCGCCGGCGCCCGCAGGCGTGGGTCACAGTCGGCGAACCAGTTGAGGGCGTTGAGCAAGGGCCACGCAACCTGAATGCCCGATCGCGAGGCGGGCAGCCCATCGGCGGGGGAGTCCCGCTCGGGCAGCAGGACCTGAAGCGCCTCCAGCCGCAGCGTGCCCAGACGCGCCACGACATCGCCCGCACAGACCAGGAATGGCTGAACCGGCAGCAGCTTCCCCGCCGGGCCGGTCAGCACCACCTGAAACCACGCGACCCGTTGAGGCTGCGGCCCAGAGCCCGGGCCCGCGTCCGCGTCATTCATGCCCCACAACCCGCCCGATGCGCCCTGTGCCGCGGGGGTGAGCCATCCCATCGCCGCCGACCTGGCGTGGAACAGGCTGTACGCATCCTCCGAGAGCTCGGCCAGCGGGTCTGGCCGCGGATGCAGCACGAGCTCGCCGAACAGCGCCGCGAACAAGGTCCTTGCGACGCCAGTAGCGAACGTAACGGACTCGATGCTCAACCTCACCCCCTCGCGGTAGCCCGGCGTCGGCCCGAGGAAATAGGGCCGCAACGTTGATTGACCCCAACGCGATCAAGTGGTTACGTAGGGTACGACTCTAGGACGTGTCAGCCCGGCCGGGCAATCGGATCAACGCTCGTCACCAGCGGCACCACGCCTTCGGCGGTCCGCAGACAGTGTGTCTCGGCTGCGTCACCACGCCGTTGACCCGCAGCAGGTCGGTGATCGGGGTCACAGTCACCTCCTGACCGGCGCTTCGGCGAGCCCGGCTGGCCAAAGTCAGACTGGCGACCTGCCTCCCGCCGCCATCGGCCGGTACCGCATCCGGAGTTGTTACGGGGCTCACTCAGAGGAGAATCATGATCCGTCCCTTACGTCACACCGTTCTTCGCGCCCTGTTCGCCGCCACGACGCTTTGCGGAGCTGTTGCGCTGCTCGCCCTGCCCGCCAGCGCGGCTCGGGCCAGCTCCCCGATCTCGGCCGCCAGCCTCGACTGCACCATCGCCCTCACCGTGGACATCCACCCCGGCATCACCCCGCCGCTGCGCCACGTCGCGCTGACCACCCACGGCTTCACCGCCACCGCTGACTGCACGGGCACCATCGGCGGGGCGACGGTCACCGGCGCCGGTGTCTTCGGCCTCAGCGAGGCCGATACCGCCGATTGCATCTCCGCCAGCGGACAGGGCGAGTTCGTACTGCAGGTTCCGACGACCGACGGGATCAAAACGGTGGCCGGCGCGTTCTCCAGCGTTGGCGCCGTCCTGTCCGGCGACATGACCGGCACGGGTGTGGTGACCGCGCTCGTGGGCGACTGCGTCACCACGCCACGCACCAGCGTGAGCGCGGTCGACACCGTCCACATCGGTCCCTGACCGGTCGGCGCCCCAGCCATTCGACTCCCCCGCAAGGGCCGTCTTCACGACAGGCCCAAAGGAGGAACGATGATTCATTCACTACGCCACCACGTGCGCCGCGCGCTGCTCGTCGCCGTAGCGGCGGCGCTGCTCGCCCTGCCCGCCGCCGCTGCCTGGGCCGACTCCGACGCCCCCGTGTCAGGCGCCAACCTCGACTGCACGATCACCGTCACCGTGGACGTCAACCCCGGCGTGACCCCGCAACTCCAACAGGTCGCCGTCACCTCCCACGGGCTGACCGGCACCGCCGACTGCACCGGCACTCTCGGCCGGGCAACCGTCACCGGCCCCGGTGCCTTCGCCGTCAACATCCAGGAGATCGCCAACTGCACCCAACTCAGCGGACAGGGCGAGTTCGTCCTGAGCATCCCGACGAGCGGCGGGACCGCCACGGTGGCCGGCACGTTCGACACCACCGGCAGCAGCGCCGGCGCCGTCGTCATCGGAGACCTCACCGGCACCGCCCAGGTAATCGCCGTGCTCGAAGGTGACTGTGTCACCACCCCGCTCACCCGCGTGACCACACAGGTCGACGCCCACGTCGGCCCCTAACCCACAACCGGCGGGCTGCGACATCCTCAACGCCGCAGCCGGCCGGCCCACCACTCCCGGTGCCCCGCTGGCCGTGGGGCACCGGTACTCCTACCTCGGGCTGACGCGAAGGGCCGCGACCGCCTCCAGGCGGGTGCGGGAACTCGTGATCAGAAATGCCTAAACCCGCAGATCCCGAACGGCTGCGCTTGGTGTCGCGCCTCTCACCGCCCGGCGCTCGCCCGGAACCGGCCGCGCCGCCGCGCTCGGTACGCCGCGGTGGCCGCCGCTTCCAGTTCGGCACTCGCGCGTTCGTCGCACCGTACGGGACGTTCAGCGACCAGCGGGGTACCCCGACCGGCGCGGCGGCAGTGCGCGCCGCCCTCGGCGCCTGACGCCGACCAGAGCCGTCGATCGCCGGTACCAAGCTGCGATCGAACCCAGCATCGGCTGGCCCGCCGGGCCCGGGCGTCGTCAGGCCCCGCCGATGTAGGAGGCGTCGCGCAGCGAGCGCAGGCACGCCAGCGGCGCGATGGCGTGGTGGTCGCTGAGCTCGCCGGGATCGGATTGCGCGATCGCCCTGGCCCAGGTCAGGGAACGGGCGACCTTAGCTACCCGGCAGGCGAGTTGAAGCGTCTCGACCAGTTCGGCATGTGGGGCGAGGTCGCTGAAAACGTCGAGGTATGCGTCGCGGATCCGGTGCAGTTCGGGCGCGTCGAGGCCGGTTCCGAGCCGGTGCTGCGCCCAGCTCAGCGGGACGAGCATGCAGGCGAATGGGTGCGCGACGACGGCGTCTCCCCAGTCGTAGAACCTGACCTGGCCTGGCCGGTCCAGCCGGGGCACGAGCATGTTCCAGGGGTGCAGGTCGTTGTGATCCAGACTGGCGGCGCCGGGCGCCGCGGCCAGGCGCGCACACCAGGAACGGTAGGTGGCGCGCAACGTGGCGACCTCACCAAGCGCGTCGCGGCCGATGGCGTCGCCCCGGCCCACCACGAGGCGCCCGACCGTCTCGACCGCCTCGTCGAAGCGGGCCGGCATGACCTGGGCGCGCATGTCGGCGACGCCCAGAGCGAGGGCCGCGCCGGCCGAGGCGGCGAAGGCGCGTTGCAGCTGCGCGTATCGGCGCAGGACCGCTGCCAGGGCGTCGGCGAGGTCGGTGCCGGCGAGGCGATCCGCCAGCGGCGGCCCGCCGTCCGGTAGCAGCAGCCAGCCGCGGCTGAGATCGACCGCGATCGGAGCGAGCACGTGCTCGGGCACGACCCGGCTCAGCAGTTCGCTGAGCCCAGCCTCGAACGCTGTCGCCGGCCCGGTTGCCTTGAGCCAGACCGGACCGGCGGTCGTTGGTGTGGTCAAAACCGTTGCCCACGGCCGCAGGTGCGGTTGCTCCACCGGCCCTGTGCGCCGGATCCCGGCGCTGGCTAGCTGCGCGTCGAGCCAGCCGGTGGCCGTGGCCCGCCACCGCGCTGACCCCCAGACCTCGGCGCCGGTGCCGCCCGTTGGCCCTGACCGCGCTGGGTTTCTGTGGGACTCGGCGCTAGGCGCCGCCGCGGCCGCGCCACAGATGCCCGCATTGTTGTTCCGCACCAGCATGCTCATCTTCTCTCCAGCGGTTAGCGCCGGCATCGGGCGGCCCAGCTGCCCGCGCGCGACCGACCTCAAAGCTGCCCTCACCAGGATTGCGGGGCCGCTCGTCTGGTAGACGCCGCCACGCGCCGAAATTCATCGCTCCGCCGTCAACGGGTCCCGGCGGCCGAGCACGAGGGCGCGGTGCCTCCCGGTCAGATGAACATCGTGACGTGGGCCTTGCGGGCCTGCGCCATGTAGGCGGTCGCGCCGGCGAACTCGACGCCGTCGATGAAGTCGCTGGCGGTGTACCCGAAGACATCGACCGTCATCTGGCAGGCGATGAGCCGGACGTCGGCCTCCTGGGCGGCCGCGATGAGTTGGCCGATGGAGGCGACGTTGTTCTTGGCGAACCTGGCCCGCATCATCGCCGAGGCCACCGGGACCACCTCGGCGCCACAATGAAGGCCGACCCGCACGACGGGTTGGAGATCGCAAGCACCACCAAGGGAGCACGATCATGAATGCCCTCTACAAGAAGATGCGCCGACTCGTTCCTATCCTGGGTTTCGCCGCGCTGGCCGGCCTGCTTGCCGCGGCGGTGACCAGCGCGTCGCCGGCGAGTGCGGCCGAGCCGACGTTCGTGTTAAAGGGCGCGGCGGTTGGCGGAATCAAGATCATTCAGACCGGCCAGACGCTTACGTTCGTCTTCACCGAGACCAACAAGGGACCAGGATCGGCGCCAGAAGACCTCATGATCACCGAGGTCACCAATGCCGAGGTCGTTGGCAACCCGCCGTGTGTGCTCCCGAACGGTTTTGCCATCAATTCGGACACGCCCTCGTGCGAGCCGGGGTTCGTGAAAACGGGGCAGTCCGCTTCAATCGTCATCACGACCAATGTCACCGGCGGCTCAGGCACGGATGCCTCGGTCCGGCTCTGCCTCGATAACGAAAGCACCGGTGTCATCGCGCCATGCAAGACCGTGTCTGTCAAGATCGCCTGAGACGGGTGCTTGCCCGGATCCAGCAGCGCTCATGGTGGCGGCCGCCGTGGATGCGCCGGTAGCCCCAGGTCGGGGCGTTGCGCGCCATATACAGCGCTAGATCACCGATCGTTCGCGGGACAGATGGGGCGCACGGGGCGACGCCGCGGGTAGCGCCAACGGCGCTTTTAACGATGGCGGCCGGTCGGCACGTGGAGTAACGTGACGAACACAGGCACCGCTATCGCGGCGATGAGACAGAGACGACGCGAGCTTGTGAGCCGAGTAAGGGCCGTGATTACGCCGCGGTCCGGAGATTGAGGAGGTCACCGTGTCCGGGGCGTTGGCCGCCGATCCGATCCTTGCCCTGGCGGAGGTTCCATCGCTTCGTGATCCGTACTCCATCTACGCCCGGCTGCGCGAAAACCATCCCGTGTACTGGAGCGACCTTCTCGGCTCCTGGGTCCTCACGCGTTATGACGACTGCGTCAGCGTGCTCCGTGACCCGCGTTCCTTGGCCTCGGACTGGCGGCGGATCGGCGAAGAGGTGCCTGAGCCGATGCTTAGCATCCAGACGCTGGATCCTCCGGCGCACACCCAGATCCGGCATTTCCTGGTCAACGGGATTCGCACGCTGAACCATCGCGCTCTGGCCCGGAGGATCGCCGACCAGGTCCGCGCCTCGGTCGAGCGATTACAGGGCCGACCGTATTTCAACTACGTAGCCGACCTGGCGGCGCCCGTGGCGCTGGACACGATCACCGCCTTCCTGGGCGTGCCGCCGCTCGACCCGGCCTGGTTCCTGCCCGTGTCCCAGGCGATCGTCGACGGAATGGACGCCGGCATCTGGCCCGAGAAGGGCCCTCCCGCGGTGGCGGCGAGGGCAGAGCTCGCCGATTTCACCGCGGGCTGGCTCACCAACGCGGCGAAGCGCACAGCGGACGGACTGGTCGCCTACGTCGCGGCCAACGCAGCCGACTCCGGCATCCCCCGCCCGGTCCTGCTCAACACGCTGCGCGCCGTACTGCACGCCGGGTTCGAATCGGCGGGCAGGCTGCTCGGCAACGCAATGGTGGCGCTGTTACAGAACCCGGGCGCGCTGACCCGGCTGGCGCGCGGCGACATCTCCCTGGCGGTGGAAGAGCTCGTCCGCTTCGACGCGCCCGTGCAGGCGGACGCCCGAGCCTGCGTCCTGGAGACTCGCATCGGTGACCGGGTCATGGCACCGGGCGAGCCGGTGACGATGCTGCTCGGTGCCGCCAACCGGGACCCGTCCCGGTTCCACGATCCGGACACGCTCGACCTGGCGCGCCAGCCCAACCCGCACCTCGGCTTCGGCCGCGGCGCCCACTCCTGCTTAGGACAGTCCCTGGCAACCCTGCAGGCGCGTGTCGTCTTCCAGACGCTCGCGGCCGAGTACCCACAGATCCGCGCCGTCGGCGAGCCGGTCCACCGGCGGAATCTCACCCTGCGGGGGGTGGCCGAGTTCAACGTCCGTATCACTAGTCCGGCCGAGAAGAGGTGATCGTGTAATGCGTTACGTCCACTGAGCGCCATGACAGGTGCTCGGCTGTACTCGGGCATTGGCATTGCTGCTCGGTACAGCCGAGCACCAGCGAACCGCCGCGGAACGCCCCCCTACCGCCAATACCGTCTTTGATCGGGGATACGCAATGAGGGTTATCTCGCGCACCACGACGGCCATTGTCGTCGCGATCGCCGCCATGGTGGCCGCGCCGACGGCAGGTGCCGCGGACCCGCTCGACGGGCCGTGGCTGGCACGCCTACTCGGGCGGACCACCACAGGAGCGGACGCGTTCCGGCACCTGCGGGTGTTCCAGCGGATCGCCGACGCGAACGGGGGCATACGCGCCAACGGGACGCCGGGCTTCGCGGCGTCCGCCGACTATGTCGCGCGCCGGCTTCAGGAAGCCGGCTATCAAGTACAGCGGCAGCCCGTGCCGTACATCGACTACCACGTCGACGCGGAAAGCGCCGAGGAGGTGTCACCGCAGGACCGTCAGGTGCGGCCGATGGTCATGTTGTGGTCCCCCGTCACCCCGGTGCGGCTGCTCCCCGGACGACTACTCCGGTCTCCCGGTGCAGGGATCCATCGTCCTTTTGGCGCGGGCGTCGTGCGGGTACACCGCGCAGCAGAAGGTCATCGCCGGTCTCGGCGGCCGGGCGATGATGCTCTACCTGGTGACCCCCAGCCCGGAGAACATCTGGCGGCTGCACGTCTTCATACCTTCCGCCTTCACCATCCCATCGGCCACGGTGTCACAGCAGCAGGCCGAAGAGCTCGCCGCGGACGCCGCCCAGGCGCCCGTCCAGCTGCACCTGGAACTGCGCGGTCATCAGATCTCCGGGACGACGGAGAACCTCCTCGCGGAGACCCGGGGCGGACGCCCCGACCGGATCGTGATGGCCGGCGCCCACCTCGACAGCGTGACCGAAGGCCCGGGGATCAACGACAACGTCTCCAGCGGCTCCGCCTTGCTGGCCACCGCGATCCGCCTGGCACCGTACCAGGACCGGGTCACCAACAAGGTGAGATTCGCCTGGTGGGGGGCCGAGGAGCTCGTCGATGTCGGCTCCGACTACTACGTCGCCAGCCTGTCGGCATCCGAACGCGCGGACATCGCCCTCTACATCAACTTCGAGCTGATCGCGTCACCCAACTTCGTCCGGTTCATCATGGACGGTGACGCGAGCAACCAGCCGCCCGGCACGCCGCCGGGTCCGCCCGGCTCGGGCGCCGTGGAGCATGTCTTCGAACACTACTTCGACCAGGTCGGGCTGCCGTACGAGCAGCAAAACATCGCGGCCGTTGGATCCGATCACGAGCCCTTCATGGCCGTGGGCATCCCGATCGGCGGGATGGACGGCGGAACGCTGGGCGTGAAGACGCCGGCCGAGGCGGCGACGTTCGGCGGGCAGGCCGGACAGCTCTACGACCACTGCTACCACCAGCCCTGCGACACGCTGGCCAACATCAATCGCCAGGCGCTCGATGAGAACGTGCCCGCCATCGCCTGGGTCATCGGACGTTTCGCATCCGACGTCTCCGACGTGGTGGCCGGAAGCGCCGCGGGCTGACGCCGATTCCCATCGAACACAATCCTCTGGAGGTCGCTCGATGGTCACCTATCCAGAGTCGGCGCCGCTGGCACCCCGTTTCGATCTTGCCCGGCTGCACGCCGACCTGGACGTGCTACGGCACGAGCACTGGGGCACGCAGCGGGCCTACGGACAGGACGGCTTCCGCCCCGAGGCCGGCGTCGACTGGCTCATCCTGCCGTTGCGGAGCATCGGCGGCGACCCGGCGCGCACCGACCCCGGCGGTGCCGGCCTGGACGAATTCGCCGACACGCCGTGGCTTGCCAAGACGCCTTACTTCAGCGAAATCATCGCCGCCATTCCCGCACCCGTGCGCAGCGTGCGGCTCATGGCCCTCGGCGTCGGTGCCACCGTGCACGAACACTGCGATGGGAAATACGGCTTCGCATGCGGGACGCTGCGGCTGCATGTGCCGATCCAGACCAATCCAGGCAGCGTCGTGATCATCGACGGGCGATCCCGCCACTGGGAAGCCGGCCGGTTGTGGTTCGGCGATTTCGGCCGGCGTCATTACGTCGCCAACACAGGGGACACGACCCGCGTACACATGGTGATCGATTGTCTGGTCAGCCGAGAACTCATCGAGCTGTTCCCCCCGGACTTCCGGGACCGGCTGCCGTTCAGCGACGTCATGTTCGCACGGGATCCGGTGCCGCTCACGGCGGCCGAGCTCAGCTCGTTCTGTTGCCGTTTCCCCATGCCCGGCGAATTTCCGCAGTGGTCGGAAGAGGAGACCACCGCCGAACCCGACATCGAAGGCGCCATCGAGGTCCGCGACGACCGGCTCGTGCTCACCGTCGACGGTGATCCCGCCTTCGGCCTCGTCCACCTCGGGCTCGGCGAGTTCCGTCTCGTCGGCTGGACCGAGGAGCGCACGATTGTCGTCGGCGCCGATTCGACCGTGCGGTTTCGCGTGCGCAACGGCCGATGGCTGCGCGAATGGATCCGCCCGGCGCTGACCGCGTGACCGGATGCGCGCGGGTGTCACCGTGCGTGAAACTGGCGCGCGGCTCATCGTGCCGGCCCTCATGGCGCTGGATCGTGACGCTCCGCCCGCTGTCACCGTTGCGGGAGCGGTGACAGCGGGCGGAGCATGTTCTCAGGGGTTTGCTGTCAGCCGCCGTTGCTGGCCGATGCGCCTGCTGTGACGGCGGTGCGACCCTGGCCGGCGCGCACCTGGATGCGCTTGGCCTGTACTTCCTCCGCCTTGGGCACGAGGATTTGCAGCACGCCGTCTTGCGCCGAGGCTTCGATCTTGTCCGCCTGAACGTGGCTGGGCAGGGTGATCGAGCGGCGGAAGGCGCCGTAGCAGCGTTCGGACCGGTGGACCTTCTCCCCGGCGGCGTCGTAATCGAAAGACCGCTCGCCCTGGATGGTCAGCAGGCCGTCTTCGAACGTGATCTCCACTTCCCCGGCCGCGACGCCGGGGATCTCGGCCGTCACCCGGTAGGCGTCCTTGGTTTCTGAGATGTCGACCGCGGGCGCCCAAAATGCGGCGCTGGCGTCGGCATCATACTGCTGGCCGGGCCGTCGGCCGCGTGCTCTGTTCGCCATCCGCACCAGCTCATCCTGCGTGGCGCGCAGGTCCTCAAACAGGTCCCAGCTCGTCATGACTGTCATGTGGTTCTCCCTTGCATCTGGCCGGGCCGAGGGTCGGCCGTCCCGGAAGAACACTGCTCTAGTGAACACTATTCGCTTCCGAGCTACAATGTTCACCATATAGTGAACGACGTTCACGGTCAAATGTGGCCAAACGCGGCACCCGGAGGCAGAGGTGGAGAACAAGCGGCGCGCAGTCGGCGAGGAGGCGGGCACCCGCCCGCTGTGGTTCACCCCCCCAGACGGCGAGGAGGGCCGCCGCCGCGCGCTCACCCGCGAGCGCGTCATCGCCGAAGCCCTCGCCATCATCAGCGCGGACGGCGTCGGGGCGCTCAGCATGCGCACCCTCGCCGCCCGCCTCGGCGTGGTCCCCGGCGCGCTGTACCGCCACGTTCGGGGGAAGGAGCAGTTGTACGACCTCATCCTCGACGGGGTGCTGGCCGAGGTCGACTGCCAGGCCGATCAGTCCCTCACCTGGACCGGGCAGGCCGCGGCGCTCGCGCAACGGCTGCGGACCGTCCTCGAACGCCACCCCGGCATCGCCGGGCTGCTCAAGACCCGCGACCCTCTCAGCCCGCACTCCCTCGCCCTGGCCGAGGCATTCCTCGCGCCGCTGCACGCGGCCGGCCTGCCCGAAACCCAGGCCGCCCGGGCGTTCCGCCTGATCTACGACTACACCCTCGGCTTCGCGCTCAGCGACCCCACCACCCCCAGCGAGCAGCGCGTCCAGGACGCCGCGACCAGGCGCGAGCTGCACGCATTCCTGCGGTCCCTGCCCACCGACCGCTTCCCCGCGCTCGCCGCCCTCGGCGAGCACGTCTGGGCCGACGACCGCGACGAACGGTTCACCGCCAGCCTCGGCACCCTGATCAGCGGCATCCAGACGGTGCACCAGCGCAGCGTCCCGCCGTAAGACCCGGACACCTGCCAAGGCCAGGCGCGCATCACACCGGGGTTGAGTCCGCACGGAAGGCGGAAGGCGGGCGGGTCGGGGGGCTGTCAGCGGTAAGATCCGGCAGATTGCCATCAAGAACATCGGCCGCGACGAACCACCCTGCTGATCACCGACGACCTCACCACGCCAGGCAAGAACCTGTTCGCCCGCTACGCCGAGCCGATAATGGTGGAAACGAACTCGACGCCTACATCGGCGGGTTCCATCTCGACGCCCTGACCAGCGGCGTCCCGCTCAACGTCGACCTCGACACCACCCTCACCGTCATCGCCGGGAACCTGTACCGGCTGCTCGCGCTGAAACTGTCCGGGTACGAAAGAGCCACCCCCGGAACCCTGTGGCGGGACTTCCTGGACGCCACCGGCACCCTGCACATCGACCACGCAGGCGTCACCTGCGCGCTGAACCTGCACAGCCACCACCCCGCCCTGATCGACGCCGGATTCGCCGACCTCCAGACCCCGATCCCCTGGTGGTACGGCCGCACCTTCCGGTTCCGGTTCCCGCCACGATGATCACAGCGCTGCGGCAAACCTCAACTCAATTATCTGACCGGGAATCGAGGCTAACGCCGCGCCCTCTCGGCTCAGGGCACGATCAGGATCGGGCATCCGGCGTGGTGAGAGACCTCGTCGGCGACGCTGGACCGGAACACCGCCGACAGCCAGCCGTGCTGCCGGGCACCGAGCACGATCAAGTCGGCGCGCCCGTCGCGGGCCAATTGCAGCACAGCCCGCGGTGTATCGCCCCGGGGTTTCCAGGACCGTGCCTTCTGCGTGTACGCCGGCCGCGTCGAGTACGGCGACGGCTTCGTCGACCATCCGGTGCGCTGCCGCAGCCGCGTCACCAGGTGCCGGGCCGGTCGTCAGCGCCTGGTTCGCCAAGGTGGACAGCGTCGGCGGCGACGGGACGTTCATCGGCTGGACGTGCAGAACATGCACCGCCGCGCCGGTCAGTGCCGCCAACTGCCGGGCCTGGTCCACAACGGCGTCCGCGCCCGCAGTCCAGTCGATCGCGGCCAGAATCCGCTTGTACATCGCCTCGGCTCCTTCGGCGTCGTCTATTTGATTATCCACTCCATCACTCCTGCGCAGCCGTTAAGGCTAATGATCCGAACGGCTGCCGCAGGGCAGTCACCGGGCAGGAAGACCGGTGTCGGTGGTGAAGTGGGCGGCGCGGCGAAGTTGCCATGATTGCGCCGCCTGCATGTCCTCACAGGCTTCGCGTCAGCGGCTCACCGGCCAGGGCGCCTGCCGCTTCGGCGGAGCAGCACACCCGCCAAGACCATGTCGACGATGAGGACGACCACGCCGATGATCAGAAGGTAGAACAGGCCCTTAACGACCGCGCCGAATGTTCCCAGCGCGATCGCCACAATGATCAGCAGCAGGAACAGCGCCATCTTGCGCTCTCCGATCCTCTCGCGGCGTCAGCGGCGCGCGAGACGCCGTTCGCCACCGCCGCCGGGCTGGTAGCTCAGGTCGTAGTGTTTGAAGATCGCCTCTTCGTCCCCGGCTGGCAGCTCCCCGTCAGTGCCGATCGATGGTGCGTCCTTCACCTGGCGTTTCGGGTAGGTGATCTTGAGATAGCCCGGGCCAACGGTCGCCCCGGCGAGGGGCACGAACACGAGCCGGCGCCGCGTCGGCAGGCCAACCGTGACCGTCGCGAACGCGGGCTGGTCGGTGCCGGTGTCCACATAGACCGATTCCAGCGTCCCGATCTTGTGGCCGCTGCTGTCGACCACGTCGTGGCCGCGCCACTCCCGGATGTCGCCAGCCTCGAACATCGCTGTCCTCCTCGTCATTCCCATTCCCTACCCGGCCCGATGATGGTCATCGCCGGCCGGAGCTGAGTCGGACCGGACCCGGCGGCGGCTAAGCGGTAAATCGTCTACCTGGTCCGCTGCCTGCGGACAAGATCGAGGCGCTCGGGTTGCTGCGTCCTCCCTCGCCGAACCGGCTGTCACAGGTACTGGCCCGTCGCCGCACCGGCTGTCTTCGACACCCGCACAGATACCACGTTCGCCATGTTGATGACCACGCCGTTCTCGTCCTCCTCGCGGTCATACCTCGCATGGGTCAGGATCAGACTGCGCCGCTCGTCCAGAGCACGAGCGGTCGCCTCAAGCGCCTCGCGCTCCCCAGCAAAGTCCCCGCATATCACGGAGATGTCCTCACCGCCCACCGGGTGAAATCGCATCATCACTACGACGTTGTCCGGCACCGTCGGTCCCTCCTGCGAGTCCAGCAGACCAAGCGCTTCGCCCAGGAGCCCTCGGTCGGCTGAGTCGCCGCGGATCCTGGCTGTCTCAAGTGTGCCTCGTCCGTGGCACGGTGCGTGCAGCTGTCAACAACGGGCGGGGCGTGCGTGCGACCGCCACGTAGAACCAGCGGGAGCCGCCGGTGTCAGCGGCCTCGGGATCCTCGCGGCCCCGGCGAGGAACCTGCGGTTGGCCCAGGCCGCATCACAGATGTCCGGCATCTCCTCGATGATGCGGTCGGCCGCTGCCCGGCCGGCCGCCGAGTTGGCGCCGATAAAGAAATCATCAATCAGAGAAGGGGGGACAGGGTCACGGCCAATAGTGAGAGCATTGAAGGAAGATTGTGGATTTCCGACCTGGATAAACGTCTTGGCTCCGAGGATGCAACTGTAACGGGAGAATGAGCGTGATCGTGGCCTGCCGACCATGCGTGCTAGTAACATAGGTGACGGGTCGGCGGGGGTTCCGATTCGGCCGTGCCAGCCCGCCGCGCGCTGGAGGCCGCATGTCACTCATCGAGCGCTTTGTAGTCGGCGTTGACATACAAGGGTTCAGTTCGCGCGTCGCCCGTCGGCAGGTCATGCTCGAGCGTGACCTTGACAGGATGCTGGATGAAGCCGCCGAAGAAGCGCGTGTCAGTCGCGCTCTTTGGGAACGCAGCGTGGCGGGTGATGGCGAAGTCGCAGTGCTTCCGGCCGAGGTCGACATGTTGGCGGTCGTGCGAAAGTTCGTCTCTGAACTCGATCATCGGCTCACCGATCACAATGAGGATCACCACCCCGAGACGCGGATCCGCCTTCGTGTGGCCATGCACATCGACGTCATCACCCCTGCCGCGCTCGGTTACGCCGGGCCTGCCCTCATCGTCCTGCAACGGCTCCTGGACTCCGCACCGTTGCGGACGGCTTTGACGGATGCTCCTGACGCGAGCCTCGCTCAGATCATTTCCGAATGCCTCTATCAAAAAACCGTAGTTCCGGAGCTCGGCGGGCTGCGGCCCAGGCAGTTCCAAAAGGTCCAGGTGGATCTGCCGGCCAAGGGCTTTCAGCAGACCGCTTACGTGTATGTGCCAGGCGGACTGCCCGCGCCCGCCACGGACCGGCCGCGGAAACCGGTAAGGCCTCCGGTGGAACGGTCCGGCTTTCCGCTGCCCGTTCCCGCCCGAACCGCAACGCGGCGGGAACGGCACCTGGCAGATATTCCCAGTGCCACTGCGGTGGAGTCGCCGCACCCGGCGGCGGAGCCACGCCCGCTCAGCCTCGCGGTACAGGAGCTGGTACGGGAACTATGGCAGGCGCTCGAAAAGCGGGACATCTATCACGCTGACCTGCTGACGACCTTGGCGCTACTGGAAATGGCGGGGCGCCGCCGTAACGGGTGGCTGCGTGATTCCCACGGCCGCGACCTACCGGGCGAGCTATTCACCGAGGTGGACGAGGCCTGGGCGGCGTTCTCTGAGGGTGCCTGGGGTTTTGGAGCCCAGCGCGGGCGCCTCTCCGGGCTTGTGTTGACCGGTCGCAAGGAGTTCCGCAGGCTCGCACTGGCGCTCGGATGGCTCCGTGTGGAGGACGAGCCCGCTCCGCCGTATGCGGAGTTCGCGGTTCGCGAGAATCTCGACCTACCGTTCTTCCCGACGCTGCGCAACCCGCCACGGGAACGGTTTCCTGAATGGCGCGATGAGTGGTCCGCGACGGTGATGTCCGTACATGTCCGGCTGCAGCGCTGGGAGAAATGAACATGGGATTCCTCGGTCTGATCTTCATTCTCGCCGTCGTGGCTGCCGTCGGATACGTGGCAGCCACCGGACTGCAGAACGTCCCGGCCGGCCAGGTCGGTCTCGTCCAACGGCACTTCGGCCTCAGGCGTCCCGACGACGATCCCAGGGTGAGCATCTACGGGGCGGCGGGCCCGCAGGCACAAGTTCTCAGGGCCAACACCCTTTACTGGCGCCCCCGGTACCTTTACAAGATCAAATACGTGCCGCAAACGTACGTCCCGAACGGCACGATCGGTGTCGTGGTGGCCAAGGCGGGTGCCGTGCGGGCACCTGGACGCCCTCTGGCCAGGCATGTCGAATGCGACCACTTCCGCGACGGCGCGCGGTTCCTGAGGAACGGAGGCGAGCAGGGGCGGCAGCAACAGACGCTGACGAGCGGCTACTACGACATCAACACATACCTGTTCCAAGTGATCACCGTTAAAACGCCGGAGGAGGCAAGCCTGGAGGGCTTAACCACCGCGGATCTACAGGAGATCAAGATCCCGATAGGTGAGACCGGGGTGGTCATCACCCATGCGGGCGCCAAGCCTGATGAGGACCGTGCGTCGGGCGGTCGGCCGGTGAACGGCCACCTGAACTTCCAGCTGCCGTGGGAGTTCTTGGCGCGTGACGGGCAGATGGGAGTCCAGCGGGAGACCCTCGACGAGGGCGGCTGTTACGTGATCAATCCGTGGTTCGCCCATGTGGTTCGGGTACCCACACGTGTTCTTATCCTCGAGTGGAAGCGGGAGTCGAAGTCGGCCAGCAACCTAGACATCTCCCTCGAGCAGATCGTGCTCGACGTACAGGGCCATACCGTCCGGCTGGACATGAAGCAGACGGTACAGATCCCGGCCGCGGCGGCGCCCAGCTTGGTCCGCCGTTTCGGTGATCCCGGCGGTTCAATCGACGCTGCTGGCCGGGCACCGGTCCAGCAGTTCGTCGAGAAGGAGCTGGCCGCGACCGTTGCAGGCTACTTCCGCAAGATCTCCGCAAGGTACAAGATCCAGGAATTCATCACCAAATACGACGAAGTGGGCAACGAACTCGCGGCGGAGGTGCGTCAGGCTCTCGAGCCAACCGGAGTCAAGGCTGTCACCACGACCCTGGAGGAATTCGACTGCGACGAACCGGAGATCAACGCCATCCGCCGGCGGATCGCCCTCCAGCAGGAACAGGTCAGACTCGAGATGGCCCATCTCGATGACCTCAAGGCCCAGCGCATCAATGCGACTGTTATTGCCGATATCGAACTGCAGAAAGTTCGGGTGGAGGAAGAACGCCGGAAACTGGAACTCATCGAACTCCAGACGCTGGTCGAGCTTCTCGGCGCCGAACACGTCGCGATGGAACGGGTCCTGGCTCAATGGGTGAAGGTGAAAGTGCCGCAGATCATCAGCGGTTCGGGCGGGGATCTCGCTGCGGCGCTGCTGCAGGCAATGCCCTTCACACAGGCCAGAGACATGCTCCTGGCCATGGCCACAGATTCGGCCAAGGGCTCGGGCAGTGAACTGGGCGAGGCCCACTCCCCGCAGCTGGGCACCAGCGACCGAGCAGACGATGGGCCCCCCGAGGATTCCTGATACCCACGACCGACTGACAGGGCGCCGTGGCCTTCAATGCCACGACTCCACCCTGTGCGGAAATTGCCCGATAGGCCCCCGCGCCGCGGCCCAGGCGGCGTCCAGGTCGCCATCGTCGAGCAGCACGTCGACCAGGACAGGACGGCGTTGATCATCGACTGTTCTGTCTTCTCCGCCCAGATCCATTGCTCGGCGGCTGCGACCGCAGCCCGCGGATCGACCGGCGACCCCAGGCCGCCAGGGCGAGAGCGGCGCCGACGGCCGCCGTGGCGAGCGCCCGGGGAACCAGCGCCCGGGTGAGCGCCACCCGCTGGCGGTGGCGGAACGTGGCGCGGTCGTTCTCGCGCGGGAACGGCCCTGCGGGCTCGGGTATGCCGAGGAACGCACACAGCGGACCCCACCCCTCGCGCACGTCGAGGGTCAGCAGCCGGTCGGCCGGGACGTGCGCCTGCACGCCCGCGACGTGCTGCCCGAACGCCGCGATCGTGTGATCCCGGTCCGCGAACCGGCCGCCGACCTCCCGTTCCCAGGTCCACCGCTGGACGCCGTCCAGAACCTCGAAAACGTCATCGTCGCCGCTGCCGCGGCGTGGGCCTCGCCAGGTGAGCAGGCGCAGCGCGAGCGGCTGCGGGGCGAGCACGCCGGAAAGCGTGCCACTCGCGCTTTCATACCATTTCTGCGGCTCCCGGATGGTGAGAATCACCTTCGCGGTCGGGAACGCATCGGCGATCTCTCGCCAGAACGCAGTAGAGGGCGAGCCGACGGCCGATTCGTATCCGGCGAATATCCGGTGCCAATCGGCCGACTCCGGGTCTTTCACCGCGGCGGCCCAGTCGGCGGCCCGTTTCGGTTCAGAAGTGAGGGCCCGCATGTTGTAGCACGGACCATAGCCCAGCTGCTCCAAGGCCAGCGCAAGCGAAGTCGTGCCAGTACGTAAAAGACCAACGCCGATAATTTGCACATGCCCAGATTACCACAGCGGCCGCGCTCGAACAATAAAGCGGAGAATTGGCCGTGAATTAGCGTCGGCGGCCATGCATTGTGTCTTTTCGGCGAGGTTCAGCGCCGTGCGACCAACGTCCCCGGATCGTCGTCGCGGTCAGGTGCGGGAGAAAGCGCCGTGCCCGCCACCGCGGTCAACCCGACCGCGGCCAGATCGGAGAGGACGGCCTCGGGGCGGTGCAGATAGTGCGCACGCTCGACGATCTCGGTGGCCACCAGCTCGTCGCGGTGGTAGGTACGGTAGACGAACCGCAGGTGAGCCTGATCGTCGCCGACCGGCTGGGCTATGGAGGACATCTCGTAGCGGCACTCACCTACGGCCGCACGGTCCACGACGCGCTCTGGCCAGTCCGGCGCCGGCTCCGCCAGCACCATGTCCATGGCGACGTCACCGTCGTCGGCCAGATGCTCAGCGAGCTGTGCGAACAGCGTGGCCCGGTCCCGCGGCGGAACGTGCTCAAGCACCCCGGCCAGGTACACGAAGTCGAACCGGCGGCCCAGATGGAACTTTGGTGCCGTGCTGTCCAGCACGGTGACGCGGTCGAGCAGATGCGGACGTTCGGCGAGCTTGGCCAGCAGCACGGCCCGCATGGTCGCCGAGCGTTCCAGGCAGAGGACGCTCGCGACCCGCTCGGCCACCGCCAGGGTGATGCGGCCGGTGCCCGGGCCGATCTCCAACGCGGTACCGCCCCGCGGCGCGCGCTCGGCGAAGAATCGCGGGTCGGGCAGGGCCTTGTCGCCTCGGCCGGCGCGGAAGAGGTCATAGTAACCGGCCTGGAAGACGTACGGATCGGTGCCTAACGGGGCTACCTGCGTCGGGCTCACCATCGGTTCTGCCTATCTGTCAGGTTCAGGAGTCCATGGGTTCCCCGGGCGGCATCGCCGACGCCTCGGGACTCTGGGGCGGCATCGCCGACGCCTCTGGGCTCTGTATCGCCGACGCCTCTGGGCTCTGGGGCGGCATCGCCGACGCTTCGGGGCTCTGGGGTGGCCGCGGTCCTTCGTGCTGGTCATCGGTGGGCTGCCGGGCGAGCCAGACCGCACAGCCACCGGTGACCACGGCGATCACGACGAGCAGGATCCGGTAGTCCACGAGGAGCGACAGCGCTGCGCCGAGCGCGATGGAGATCGTCTGCGGGGTGCTCACGACGCCCATCGCCGCGGTAAGGGCCCGGCCTTGGAGCCGAGGCGGGGTCCGGCGCTGCACCGACGTGATCATGCCCACCGTCGTCCAGCAGATGCCGGCGCCGAACAACACCGCGGCCACCGCCGCGGTGCCGAAATAGGGAGCGAGATAGATCACGGCGGACAGAGCGACGCCGGCAATCCCGATCATCACCAGCCTCACGTCGCCCACCCGCCGCGTCGCCCTTCCCGCCGTCAGCCCGGCAATGATCGCCCCCGCTCCCTGCAGGCTGGCGAGCACGCCGATGAAGGCGGGCGCACGGTGCAGACCGTCATCGACGATGGCGAAGATGAGCGTCTGGGTGAAGCCCGTGACCAGCAGAGCAGCGCCGAGCGCGATGACCATTCCGCGAAGGGCCGGTGTCGCGAACACGTGCCGCAGACCGGCGAGCATCTCCTCGCGCAGGGAGACCGGTTCCCGGGCCCGGCGCTCGTCGCCCGAGATCCGGATCCGCCACACGCACAGAGCCGCCACGACGAACGTCGCGGCGTCGAGCATGGCGACGACATGCCCGCCGAGAAGGGTGAAAAGGGCCGCACCGATCAACGGCGCCAAAAGCCTCACACCGTCACTGGAGGTCTGCAACAGGCCGTTGGCATCCGGCAGGTCCGGGTCGTCCACGATGGACGTGATGAGGGCCGACTGAGTCGGATTGATGATAACCCCCGAGATGCCATAACAGAGCGTTATGGCATACAGCAGCCAGACCTGATCGGCGCCGTGTACCAGCAGGGTGAGCAGCAGCGTGCATGCCATGGCCAGATTGGCGAGGATGAAAAGGCGGCGCCTTGGCAAGCGGTCGATGATCACACCGGTCAGCGGAGCGAACAGATACGGCAGGGCGACGAAGAAGAAGGCGCCGCCCGCGGCGGCGTTGCTGTCCGTCAGCTCCTTGACCCAGACCCCGAAGGCGATGATGAGCGCTCGGTCTCCGAGAGTGGAGAGGGTCTGTCCGAAGATCAGAAGTTGGAAGCCGCGGTTTCTCAGCAGGACTTTCAACGCCATACCCCTCGTCATCTCGGGCGATAATACTGTGGCCTGACGATGAACTCGGCCAGCGGCCGGCGCGCCCGCCCGCCGACCGTGCTGGAATGGTAGATAAATCTCCCATGCTCATTTCCTCTGCGCGCACGCTTCGGAGCCCGCCACCTCCATGAATCAAATCATGCGACGAGTCCCGTGTCGACGGGGCCCCAGGGCGCCGTCTTTGTACTCCACAGTGTTGTAAACGGGCCCGCATTGCGGGCCCGTTTACAACACTGTGGACCCTGCTGGCTTATTCGGCTCGTGCGCTGAGGGCCATGCCCACGGTCAGCCCAGTCTCCTTCCGTGATCGCGGTGGCTTGTCACTATGACTGACAAGCCACCGCGATCACCATGGCTCTTGCGCCGCAGGACGGGACAGTTTCCGCGCGCAGGGCCGGCCACACCGCGGCAGCGTGCCCTCCATGCCAAGGGGGACACCGGTTTCCGGACTCGCCGCACGTTCCCGCCATTGCGGAACACGCCGGAAATCATCACAGGGGCGGCTGCCAGTTCAGGTCGCGCCATGGACCGCCGGGGCGCGTTGGCAATAAGCCAGCAGGGTCCACTGTGGAGTACAAAGACGAAAGAACTGGTTCCGCGCGGTCACGATGGCGCCGGCCCAGGGCCTGCCCAGGGCCAGGTGGCGGGATTTTCAGACGGCGGCGGCGCCCGCCTCGGGCCATCCGCCCGGCGGTGCTCAGGGCCGGTAGCGCGGCGACTTGGTTCGGCCTTGGCGAGGTCGCCGTCGAGTGCGAGGCGCCGCAGCGCGGATCGTCACGAGGAAGTGATGCACGAGGCGGGTTCCGCGCTCGTCCGGGTTCGCAATGCGCCCTTGTCGAGCGGGCGCTCCATCGGCGTTCCATGATCGCGTTTGCGGGGTGCCTGGACCGGCGGCCTTGATGATCCGGATTGTCGGGCTTTGGGCTTCCGGCGCGGAAGTCCGGGCTAAACGATCATTCCGGATCAGGTGGCTTGTCCCAATTGACGGAGTAATTCTCCATTCCTATATTCAACGTAGGCCTCTGCTGCTCCGCTGAGCGGGCCTTTCGACAAAGGAGCCGACACGCGCGTCTTCGTTGTCGAAGAAGCCTGGCCGGTTCGCGCACGAATGGATCAATGATGCACGTCTCCAAGTCTCATCGACGGGTCGGCCGCGCGAGCTGGCGTGCCGCGGCGCTTCCCATCGCGGGCACGTTGGCCGCAGGCATTCTCACAGCCGCCGCTCCGGCAGCTCCGGCAGCGCCGGCAGCACGGGCAGCGCCGGCAGCACGGGCAGCGCCGGCAGCGCCGGCAGCGACGACGCCGGGGTGCATCTCCACGACAGACTGTCTGTCGAAGATGACACTCGGCGAGAAGGCCGGGCAGATGACCCAGGCCGCGTGGAACTACCTCAAGAGCGACTCTGACATCTCGACCTACGCGCTCGGGTCGCTGCTGAGTGGTGGTGGCGGTGGGCCCAACGGGGCCGGTGGCACGGCGGCACAGTGGAAGAGCATGGTGGACAACTTCCAGAGCTTCGCGCTAAACAGCCGGCTTGGGATACCGCTGCTCTACGGTGTCGACGCGGTGCACGGCAACAACAACATCGACGGCGCTGTTATTTTCCCGCACAACATCGGGATGGGCGCAACGCGTGACGCAGCGCTCGTGCAGCAGGAAGAGGACATCACGCGCCAAGAGGTGCTCGGCTCGGGAATCAGGTGGTCGTTCGCGCCATGCGTCTGCGTCGCGCGAGACGACCGCTGGGGCCGTACCTATGAGAGCTACGGTGAGGACCCGTCCATCGGCGATCCGCTGGCGAGCGCCGCGGTGACCGGCTTCCAGGGCACGTCTTTGAGCTCGACATCCGTGCTCTCCACGGCGAAGCACTTCGTCGCAGACGGCGGCACCAAGTACGGCACCGGTAGCAGTGGCTACCTGATAGACCAGGGAGACGCCCAGATATCTGAATCAGAACTCGACGCGATCCATCTCCCACCGTTCACGAACGCCATCAACGCGGGCGTCGGCTCGGTCATGGTCAGCTACTCAAGCTGGAACGGGGTCAAAGACCACGGCAACAGCTATCTGATCACCGACGTGCTCAAAGGCGTGGAGGGCTTCAAGGGTTTCGTGGTGAGCGACTGGGGCGGCGTGAAGCAACTGTCCGACTCGACGTACGCGGCCCAGGTCGCGCACGGCATCAACGCCGGCATCGACATGATCATGGTGCCGGACACCTACGTCAACAACATCAACGCGATCACCGCCGGTGTCACCAGTGGGTTGATCCCGCAGTCCCGGGTCGACGACGCGGTGACCCGCATCCTCAACGCCAAGTTCGGGCTGGGTCTGTTCAGCACGCCGTACACCGACAGCAGCTACACCGCACAGGTCGGCTCGCCCGCGCACCGGGCGGTCGCGCGGCAAGCGGTGCGCGAATCGCAAGTCCTGCTCAAGAACGACGGCACGCTGCCGTTGTCGACGACCGGCACGTACAAGATCGTCGTGGGCGGAAAGTCGGCGGCCAACCTCGGCTACCAGCTGGGCGGGTGGTCCATCTCCTGGCAGGGCGGCAGCGGGACGACGACGACCGGCGGAACGACGTTCTGGCAGGCGCTGCAGCAGGCGACCGCCGGCTCGAACATCACCGTGCAGAACGTCGGCACGCGCACGAAGGGCAACTACAGCGGCGACATCGGCATCTGGGTGGGCGGTGAGACGCCATACGCCGAGGGCAAGGGTGACAGCTCGACACTTGCGTTCGGCAGTGACAACTCCACCCAGCTCTCCGACATCTGTAAGCGCGTGACGAAGTGCATCGCGATCCTCTACTCGGGACGGCCGGTGATCATCGGCGACCAGTTGCCGAAGGCGAACGCGTTCGTCGCGGCCTGGCTCCCGGGCACTGAGGGCCAAGGCATCACCGACGACCTCTTCGCCGCCGGCTACACCGGCAAGCTCCCCATGAGCTGGCCGAACGCCGTCACCGACGAGCCCATCAATAGCGGCGACGGAAAGACACCGCTCTTCCCGCTCGGCTACGGGCTGACGCCGTACTAGGGGGGAACCATCTCTCGCAGAGCTTGGCTTACCCTTCGAGGCTTGCTTGGCTGCGTCGTGATGGCGGCAGGGGCCATCGCCTGCTCGTCGCCCCAGCCCGATGCCAGGGCCGCGGCGTCTGCCAGGGCCGCGGCGTCTGCCAGGGCCGCGGGGTCTGCCAGGGCCGCGGTGGGTGACGACCGGGGACAGCCCGACGCGCGGCCCGCGCATCGCGTGTACCTGGACGCGTTCGCCATCGATCGCTTCGAGGTCTCGAACGCCCGCTACGGCACCTGTGTGGCGAGCGGCGCGTGCCCGGCCCCCGAGCGGACGAGCTCGGAGACCCGGCAGGACTATTTCGGCTCGAAGGCGTTCGCCTCCTACCCCGTGATCGGTGTGACCTACGCGGACGCCGTGGCGTTCTGCAGATGGCGCAAAGCCCGTCTGCCCACCGAGGCGGAATGGGAGAAGGCCGCCCGCGGGACCGACCAGCGCCTATATCCGTGGGGGCGGCGGTTCGATCCCACCCGGCTCAACTACTGCGATCGCAACTGCGACCTGCCGTGGCGTGATGCGCAACACGACGACGGCTACGCCGACACCTCGCCCGTCGGCGCGTTTGCGAGCGGTGCAAGCCCGTACGGCGTGCTGAACATGGCCGGCAACGTGTGGGAATGGGTCGCTGACGCCTACGACGCGGGTTACTACGCGCATTCGCCTGCGCGCAACCCGCGGGGCCCGGCGCGCGGCACCCAACGCATCACCCGAGGCGGCGGCATCTTCGACGATCACGTCTTCACCACCTCGACGATGCGCCGCCGCTTCACCCCGGAGGTCGCAAGCACATCGGTCGGTTTCCGGTGCGCTGCAACTCCCTGATACCCAGGACCCGAGGCGGCTGCGGCCGGCCGTGCGGCGCTGATGCCCCTGATCGACAAAGAATCCGCGCCGGTGTGGAGTCATGGGAAGGGGTGCTCCCGCTGGCGGGACAACGCGCTCACGGTCGCCAGCCTGGTCACCGCACCCAGCGGCAGCAGATCATCCCGCGCGCGCTGCTCGGCCGGGTCACAAGCGCCGTGCGGCTGCTGTTCCTCGCCGTCGACCCGCGCGGCGTCGTGATCGCCGGCTCGCTGACCGCCGCCCTTGGCGACCCCGCGGCCCGTCTTCCTCGGCGCGGGCGCCATCGTCGTCGCCACCGCAGGCGCGGGCTGGCTGGCCGGCCTGCGACCCGCCCGTCCGCGGTCTAGATCGGCAAACATCTCACCGGAGGGCGCGTGCCCGGGCGCGCAGCCGTTATGGATCGTTGTGGTTTGGCTTTTTATCCCGAACGGCTGCCGCAGCCTGGGACATGATCGGCAGCGAACTCAGTCACGGCGGCTGGTTCGCTGTCCCGCGACGGCGGCGGCGAAAGCGCAGGGTGTGGTGGCGTGCGCGATCAGGGTCTAGGCGCCGTCGTCCCAGAGGAAGCTGCCGAGCTCGTCGCGACTTCCGATGCCGAGCTTGGCGTAGGCACGGTACATGTGGTTCTCGACCGTGCGCACCGACAGGACAAGCCGCTCGGCGATCTCCCTGTTGGTCAAACCCGAGACGGCGAGCATGGTGAGCTCGTGTTCGCGCGTGCTGAGGGTGGCGACCGCGTCGTGACGCAGCAGCGCCCGAATCGGCACGCCGTCGCACAGCCGCGCGTACCGCACGGCGGAGGACATGGCGCACGCAGCCGCGCGGTATCCCTTGCGCCGCCGGTGCAGGGCAGCAGCGGTCCCGGCGGCCTCCGCGGCGAGTCGCATCATGCCCAGCCTTGCGAAAGTGGCGGCGCACTCGTTGAGTTTCGCGCTGTCCTCGGCATCGATTGCCGCGGCATGGGCCGCGAATGCGGCGACGACCTGCCCCTGTAGCCGGTCCGCCAGCTTGACCAGGGGAGTGAGCGCCTGATCGTGCGCACCAAACCGGACCATGGCGTGCAGTGCGCGCGCCGCGTAGGCGTAGCCACCCAGTGCGGTTGCGCGCTCGGCCGTTCGCCAGGCGCGCTTTTGTGCGCTCTCGGTGTTGCCTCGCAGATTCTCGATCCAGGCCTTGGCGAGCTCGTAGTCGGGGGCGAAGACGTCTTCCTGCGCCGCCCGGTCGGCCTCGTCGAGGAGACCAGCCGCATCGGGGTTGCCGCGCAGCGTGGCGATCACGGCCAGATCGCCCAGGCAGGTGAGCAATCCGGCGGGGCCCATCAGCGTCGGGTATTCGCGCAGCAGGTGCAGGCTCTCGCGCAGCCAGCGCTCGGCCGTGCCAAACCGCCCCTGGCCGAGCGCCACTCGGCCGCGTGCATATGACCAGGCGGCGCACGCTTGGTCGTTGTCGGCTTCCAGTGCCCGTCGGTAGCGGGCCGTCGTGAGCCGTTCGGCGTCCCGGAGCAGGCCGTGGCACATCAAAGCGTTGAACGTGGCCAGACCCAGGCCATCTGCCGCGTAGGCGTTGTGTTCTTGGTGCGACCGCAGCGTTTGAGCGGCCTTTCTGCAGATGAGCAGTGCCTCCTCGGTCCGCCCGGCAGCGGTGAGCGCGTTCGCCAGGCTGGGCAGCGCAAGCCGGTGTACGAGCTCTGTCGGTGGGTCGGCGACGATGGGGAGCAGGATTCGCAGCCCGTCGGCCGTCCGTCCTGCCTGCACTTCGAGAAACGCCTGAGTCACAAGCCGCATGGCCGAACCGGTGCCGCCTTCTTCCGTGGCCTGCTCGAGGACCCGTATCGCGTTCGTCAGCTGGCGGAAGTTCAGGAACAGCAGCGCCCCACGCGAGCACGCGACATGAGCCCGCTGGCCCGGATCCGCGGCCTCCTGGCTGGCTTGGGCGAATAGTTCCTCGGCGAGGTCGGTTCCGCCCTGCCAGGCATGGGCTTCCGCGGCAAGGAGCGTGGCGGGAAAGCCGGCGCCCGCCTCACGCGCGACCTGAGCGAGCCTGGCCGCGAGCTGGTGGTCGCCGAGGCCCGCCGCCTCACGGGAAGCGGCGAGCAGTAGCGGCGAATTCGTCCGCCGCCCTCCCTCGAGCTGCCACATCGCCAGCCGGCGCAGATCCTCCCGGCGGCGGACGCCACTGTCGGCGAGAACCTCGGCCAGTCGGCGATGAATGGCGATCCACCGCAGCCGCGGCAAGGCGGCGCGGAGCACCTCGCCGAACAACGGGTGAGCGAGCCGAACGTCTTTCCTCCGGCCGTCGGCGAGCACCTGGATGAGCCCGGCAGCTTCGGCTGTCTCCAGGGGCGCAGCCGGGCAGACTTGTAACAGCAGCGGGACACCCAGTCGCTCGGATAAGGCCACCACCTCGACCGCGCCGCGTACGGCGGTGTCGACCTGTTCGATCCGAGCCCAGAGCAAACGCTCCAGCGTGGCTGTGGGGAAGAGCCTGCCGCACAGCCGCCACACGCCCGCGACCTTCCGCAGCGCGGAGGTGGAGGTGGCGGACTGGACAAGCTCGCGGAGGTAAAGCGCGTTGCCCTGGCTCATCTGGTAGAGCCTGCGCCTGGCCCTGCCGTCCACCTGATCGCCGAGGAGGCTGCTCAGCAGCTCGGCGGTCGCGTCCTCGGTCAGCGGCTCCAACTCCAGCCATTGTGCTGCTCCTTGCCGCCACAGCGCGGTGAAGACGTCTGGCACATGTTCAACGGAACGGGCCGTGGCGATCACAAATGCGGTGCCGCTCACGATCAGGTGGTGGATAAGCGCCGCGCTCGCGTTGTCGAGCAGATGGATGTCGTCGACTCCGATGACTACGGACCGCCCGCGGGCACGGCGCCGCAGCACGCGGCTTGCGATCTGCAGGCGGCCCAGTAACGTCCGACACGTGTCCTCGTCATCGGGCAGCAGGTGAGCGAATGCTGCGAATGGGATCTCCCTCGCGGCCTGTGTCGCCGCGACCCAGTGAGTAACGCAGCCCTCGGCGTCGGCGCGGACGATCATTTCTCTCGCGAGCCTGGTCTTGCCTACCCCCATGGGGCCGGTGATGAGCACGCCGCCCGCCGTTCCCCTTTGGCGCGCGGTCTCGATCTCCGCGAGCTGCTGTCGACGACCAGCCAGCGGCCGATCGCGCCAGATCAACATGCCGCAAAGCTATGCCGGGCATCCCGGGTTGTTGAGTGGTATCGGGGGGTGGATTGAGTACACCTCGCCCTGACAGAGCCGCTGCGGACTCGGGACGCTCTGCATAAGCGTGATTTCTCGCGATGGCGGAGCTCACCCAAGGCGACCTGTCAGCGAAGGGCGAGATCATGGAGCAGTTCGACGTGGTGGGAGCCGGGTTGGGCCCGTTCAACCTAAGCCTGGCCGCACTCGTCGAGCCACTGCCTGACATCCGGGCGCGCTTTTTTGAGACGCGTGCTTCGTTCCAGTGGCATTGCGGGATCATGGTTCCGGGCGCCCAGCTGCAGGTCTCCTTTCTCAAGGATCTTGTCACCCTCGTCGACCCCACAAGCGCGTTCTCGTTCCTCAGCTACCTGGCGAGCGAGGGACGGCTGTACCGGTTCCTGATCGCTCACGCCGACTCCTGCTCGCGTCGGGAATTCGAGCGCTACTACCAGTGGGCCGCTGGCCAGCTGAACAGTGTGCGGTGGGATCACCGCGTCGACAGTGTGCGGCTGCGGGACGGCGCGTTCGAGGTCGACTGCTCGGGCAGCTATCCGGTGACGACGCGCAACGTGGTGCTCGGCACCGGCCGCAGCGCAGCCATGCCGCTATTCGCAGAAAAGCTGCGTGGCGACACGGTGTTACACAGCGACGAGCTGTGCCTGGCGCAGCCATCGCTGGACCGCCGGGATCTCCTGATCATCGGGGCGGGACAGAGCGGCGCCGAGGCGGTGAGCTATGTGCTCTCTGGCGCCTTGGGCATGCCACGTTCGCTGACGTGGGTTTCCAGCCGGATCGGCTTCCTGCCGCTGGACGACTCGCCCTTCACCAACGAATGGTTCAACCCGGCCTACGTCGACCATTTCTATGGACTCTCGGCGGAACGACGGCGCGCGCTGCTTACCCAGCAGCGAATGGCCAGCCATGGGATCTCGGAGTCGTTGCTGCGCGACCTCTACCGGCGACTGTACGACCTCGACGTGCTCGAACCTGGGCGCGTGCGGCACCGGCTCTTGGTGTGCCGGCGGGTGATCGACCTTGCCCGTGACCATAACCGGCTGGTAGCCACGATCCACGACGAGGACACCGGCGAGGTCGAGACCTGTGACGCCGACGTCGTGATCTGTAGCACGGGCTACCGCAGCCAGTTTCCCGAGTGCCTCGAACCGCTGCGCGGGAGGCTGCTGACCGGCGACGGCAGCCTGCCGGTCCGGCCGGATTACTCGCTGGACTGGGACGGCCCTGCTGGCCTGAGGATCTATGTGCAAAACGGCGCAGAGGCCACGCACGGGATCGCCGACCCCAACCTCAGCCTGGCCGCGTGGCGGAGCGCCCGGATCGTCAACTCGATCTGTGGCCGGACCGTGTACCGGATCGAGGACCCCCGGGCGACGATCGCATGGCGGCGCGCACGCTCGCCGTGCCATGAGCCGGAGGATCTGCTAACAGCGCAGGCCACAGAGGTGAGGGCGCCGTGATCGCCAACCTCGCCGTCGTCGGCGGCGGCGTGATCGGCTCCTTCGCGGTGTACGAGGCGTTGCGGTGCCATCCGGAGTGGCAGGTGCTGCTGCTTGAGCGATCCGCGATCGGCGCCGGGGCGACCACGTGGTCGGCCGGCGTCAGCTTCCCGCTGGCCGCCACCCCCAGACATCGGGAGCTGGTGCGCGCCAGTGCTATCGGATACGCCGCGCTGCGCGACACCCCAGCCGGCCCGTTCCTGCGCCCGGTGCAGATGATCTACATACTGGGCCCGGCCGGCCTCGCCAATCTTCACGACCGGATCGTCGAGGTGCCGCTGCGGCCCGTCACCACCGCCGAACGCCAGCGGGTGGCGGCGATCTTTCCGGACCTGCGGCTCGGCGAGGGCGACACGATGGTCACCCACGATGGGCACGGGTTCGTTGTCCATGCGCGGCCGGTGGCCGAGGCGCTGGTCGCGGCCGTGGCTGGGCGAGCGGAAATTCAGCTCGGGCAGCAAGTCAACGCCGTCGAGGCGGACCGTGACGGCTACCGGCTGCTCGCCGAACACGGTGAGTGGTCGGCCAGGCGGGTCATCCTCGCTTGTGGCCCGTGGTCGCCGCCCCCCATACTCCCGGTGCCGCTGGCTGCCATTCCCGGCGCACGCCGCAAGCGGGTCGCCGCGCTGTATGCCCGGCTGCCGGTGGGCACCAGCGACCCGTTGGTGTATTTCCTCGACGACGACCTGTTCGTTCTGCCGCTTGCCGCGGGAACGGCGCTTGTGAGCTTCTACCGGGACGAGTGGGACACCGACCCGGACGCGTCCGACGGCCGGCCAAGCGCCGATGACCTGCGAGTCGGCATAGCCACGCTCGAACGCAGAAGCGCCAGCGCCGCAGCCGCCGTGATCGGCGGGCGGGCCTTCTGCGACCTGTACACCGCGAATCGGTTGCCCGTAGTCACCTGCGAGGCGGCTATCCCTGGCGTCGCCGCAGTCCGCGGGGGTTCCGGCTGCGGCGTCCGTCTCGCCCCTGCGCTGGCGGCCGGGGCGCTGCGCGCTGTCACCGTCGCCGCCCCGCGGCTAGCCCCAGCCGCAGCGATCTGAATGACGACAGGCGACCACGTGCAGAGGCGCCGCCCCGAGGGCTCGGGGCGCCGCCCGAGGGCTCGGCACGGAAGGAGGCATTCGTGACCACCAGCGAAAACGACACCGCACGCGGGATCGATCGCGAGCCCTTCGATGAGCGGCCGATCGGCCCGCCGGCGGCGCCGTCCGCGCAGGGACCGGCGCCGGCCCGCCTGCCGGGCGCCACCTCACCGCTGCTGCCCTGGCTGCGCGAACTCGTACGAAACACCTTGGAACTACCGGAGGAGGAACCGGTGGACGACAAGACGCTGGCGGGGCTCGGCATGGTCTCGCTGCAGACCGTCGCGCTGCAGTATCAGATCCTCGCGGACGTGGGCGTCGACATCGGAGTCGATGACCTGCTCGGCGACCGCGACGTCGCGGCGCTGGCGTGCCTGCTCGGCGAACGCGCGGCGGCGCAGGACCGCACGGGGACGGCTGCGGCGGTGCGGATATGAGTCACCTGCAGGTCCTGAGCGAAATCGAGTCGCGCGGCCTCACGATCGCCGCATCCGGAACTGACCTGCGGCTGCAGGGACCCCGCGAGCGGATGGACCGCGACCTCATCGGGCGCATCAAGGCACACAAGGCGGAGCTGATCGCCCACCTCACCACGCCTGGCCCCGGGCAGGCCCGGGGTTTCCCGCTGACCCCACTGCAGCGCAGCTACCTGCTGGGCAGGGACGAGGCTTTCGAGATCGGCAACGTCGCCAACCACGTCTACCGCGAGGTCGAGGGCGCCTGGGATCTGGATCGGCTCGAGGCCGCGTTGCGCGCGGTCGTCGAGCGGCAACCGATGCTGCGCACCCGCTTCACCGCCGACGGTCGGCAGATCGAGGACGCGGCGCCCGGGGACGTGCGCATCGCGCGGCTGGATCTGCGCGGCGAGGCCGAAGCCGAGCAGCGGCGCCGGCTGCTGGCGGTACGCGAGCAGCGATCCCACCGGATCCTCCCCGTCGACCGGGCGCCGCTGCTCGCTGCCGAGGTCACGATCCTCTCCGATGACCGCATGGTGCTGCACACAAGCACCGACGGGCTGGTCATGGATGGCTTCAGCGCCTTCCTGTTCATGCGCGAGTGGTGGCGCAGCTACCGCGACGGTCCGGCAGCCGCGGTTGGGGACCTGCCGCACGAGGCGTCGTTTGAGTACTACGTCGCTGGGCTGGCGGCCGCGCGCGCCGGGCCTGCGGCACAACGCTCGCGCGATTACTGGCTCGGCAGGCTCGACGACCTCGCCCCGCAGCCAGATCTTCCGCTGCGGACCAGCCCGTCCGCGATCACCCATCCCCGTTTCTCACCCAGGGCGGTGCGCATGGACGCGCGGTCCTGGGCCGCACTTAAGGACCGCGCGAGACGGGCCGGGCTCACGCCATCGGGTCTGCTGCTCGCCGCCTACGCGGAGACGTTGGCAGCGTGGGGCGCTGGTTCCCGCTTCACCATTAACACCACCGTCGCCGACCGGCCCCCCATACACCCGAGCATCTTCGAGGTAATCGGGGCCTTCTCCGACACGATGCTGGTGGAGATGGCGATCGACCGGCGGATCAGCTTCACCGAACGCGCCCGCGCCGTGGCGGCGCAGCTGCGCCGGGACCTCGATAACCGCCACTTCTCCGGCATCGAGGTGATGCGCGAGCTCGGCCGCCGCCGCGGCGGCCCTGCGGGCGCGCGGATGCCGTTCACCTTCAATTGCGCGATCGGCTACCCGCACGGCGATGTCGACGGCTCCACATTTGAGTTGTTCGGGCCAGAGATCTACTACGTCAGCCAGACGCCGCAGGTCTGGCTCAACGTCTTCGCGGGCGAGCGGCGCGGTGCCCTCGTCGTCCAGATGGACGGCATCGACGCGCTGTTCCCTGAAGGCCTGCTCGACGATCTCGCGGTCGGCTACCAGACCCTTCTGCACCGGCTGCTCGAGGAGGGGGCGTGGTCCGCGACCGCGTTCGACCTTGTCCCTGAGACACAACGGGCGCGCCGCCGCGCCGCGAACGACACCGCCCGGCCAATTCCTGCTGGCCTGTTGCAGGACGCTTTCATCGCCGCGGCCACGCGCCGGCCGGACGGCCCCGCGATCATCACCTCGCACGCGACCATGAGCTACGGCGAGCTCCACCGGCGCGCCCGTCATGCCGCAGCCTGGCTGCGCGCTCGGCGGGCCGGGCGCGACGAGCTGGTGGGACTGGTGATGACCAGGGGCCCGGAGCAGATCGTGGGCATCCTCGCCACCGTTATGGCGGGCGCCGCGTATCTGCCCGTCGATGCCACCTTGCCCGCGGAGCGGCAGCGCTACATGCTGGCTGACGGGCGGGTGCGCTTCGTCCTCACCAACGCCGAACCGCTGCCCACCGGGGCCGGGGTGGACGTACTGCCGCTCGACGCGACACAACCGCCGCAAGCCGGCCCGGCGCCGGACGTGTCGCCCGCTGTCGGCGCGAACGCCGACGATCTCGCCTACGTTCTTTACACCTCCGGCACGACCGGGGCGCCCAAAGGGGTCATGGTCGGTCACCGCAGCGTGGCCAACGTCGTTGCGGACTGTAATGCCCGGTTCGCCGTCGATGCAGCGGATCGGTTCTTCGCCATCAGTGCGTTCAGCTTCGATCTCTCCGTGTACGACGTGTTCGGCGCGCTGGGCGCGGGGGCGGCGCTTGTCATGCCGGACGAAGACAAGGCCGCTGATCCGGCGCACTGGCTCCAACTTTGCGAAAGCGCCGGCGTCACCGTCTGGAACTCGGTTCCCGCGATCGTCTCGCTGCTGCACGACCAGGCCGTCGCCGACGGAGCAGGGTCGCTGGCGGCGCTGCGTCTCGTGCTGATGAGCGGGGACCGCATCCCCCCGGCGTTGCCCGCCGCGCTGCGGCGTTTGAAGTACGGCCTTACCCTTGTCTCGCTCGGCGGCCCGACCGAGACCACCATCTGGAACATCCTGCATCAGATCGGCCCCGAGGACGACGGCAGCAGGAGCGTCCCCTATGGCCGGCCGAACGCCAACAACCGCGCATATGTTCTCGACCGGGACGGGCAGGACGTGCCCGACTGGGTCGCCGGGGAGATACATGCGGCCGGCGCCGGTCTCGCCCGCGGTTACTGGGGCGACCAAGCGCGCACCGCCGCCCGCTTCCGCCACGACACGCGGCGCGGCGAGCGCCTCTACCAGACCGGGGACATGGGCCGCTACCTGCCGGACGGCAGCATTGAAATTCTCGGCCGCAGCGATCACCAGATCAAGGTGAACGGTCACCGCATCGAGGCGGGCGAGGTTGAGACGCGCCTGGTCGCGATCGACACGGTGCGGCACGCGGTGGTGGTACGGCAGGAAGGAGCACGCGGCGACCGGCTGGTCGCACACCTTGTGCCGGAAGCCGGCACCCGCGCGCCGGACGCGTCACTGCGCAAAGAACTGCGTATCCACCTGCCCGACTACATGATCCCAGCCAATTTCGTCTGGCACGAGGATTTGCCGCTGACCAGAAACGGCAAGATCGACCGCGGGAAGCTGACGGCTGCCCCCACCGGCGAGGCGGCCGTCGGCCAGGCGGGTGACCTGGGCGCGTCTGCGAACGGTGACGCCGCCCCCGCCTCGGAGCTCGAGCAGACGATCGCGACGCTGTGGGCGTCGGCGCTGCAGCTCCCAGCCGTCGCCGCGGAGGCCAACTTCGCCGCGCTCGGGGGTGATTCGATCGCCGCGGCCACGATAGTCACCGCGGTACGCAAGCGCTACGGCGTCACGGTTCCGCTGCATCGGCTACCCGAGGTCGCAACGGTTCGTGCGATGGCGGCGTACGTGGAGACCATACGGGACGGCGCGGCGAGACGTGGGGGCGGCGCGTGACAAGCTCGATCATCAGCCACATCGCCGGGTCGCCCCCCGCGCCAGGCAACCGCGTCTGTTTTGCCGACCTGAACGGAACGCAGACGCTCGAACTGCCGGATCTGTACGCGCGCGCCGAACGGCTGGCGCTCCAGCTGCGCCGTTTCGGCGTGCGGTCAGGCGACCGGATCGGCATCCTCGCCGCCAACGGCCTGGAATGGGTGCTGCTCGACCTCGCCGCCCTGCGCCTCAAGGCCGTGACCGCGGGATTTGAACCTGCCAAATTCGGGCCAGACGGCGCGCTCCTGACACGCTATGGCCTGAAACTCCTGTTCACCGACCGGCCGTCCAGGGCGCACGGAGTCCGGCCGGTCAGCGAGGTCCGGGCGCTTGTGGAGCAGGCGGATCCGCCCGGGAGACTGCCGCCCGTCGCCTACGGCCCCGACGACGTGACGACGCTCAAGTTCACCTCAGGCAGCACCGGCCCACCGAAAGGCCTCGCGGCTACCGTCGGCAGCATCGACAGCTCCATGGGCGCCGTTCAGCAGATGTTCGGACACGGCCCAGGCGACAGCCTGTTCGTGTTTCTGCCGCTTTCGCTGCTGCAGCAGCGTTACTGGATCTATTCCGCGCTGCGATTTGGCCACGATGTCATCGTCAGCACCTACCAGGCGGCATTCTCGGCGCTGCGCCGGGCGCGGCCTACCGTCGTGATGGGCGTGCCTGCCTTCTACGAGACAGCGAAGAAGCACATCGAGGCGCGGGTACGGCGCGACGGTGCCAGCGACCCGACCGGCGCGGCGGCGCTGCGCGACGAGGCCAGGCGTCTATTCGGCGACCGGATCCGTTACCTATGGACGGGGTCCGCCCCGGCCGGCGCCGCGATGCTGCGCTTCTTCAACGCGGTCGGGATGCCCATCTACGAAGGCTACGGCCTGAACGAGACGTGCATCGTCAGCAAGAATTACCCCGGCGCAAGCCGGGAAGGCAGCGTCGGGCGCGTGCTGCCAGGCAAGCAGGTGTTGCTGGATGCGAACGGCGTCATCAGCGTGCGATGCGACTATCCGGTGAACCGGCGCTACGAGTATGCGGCGCCGGGCGATTCCAAGCGCGTGTTCGGCGACGACGGCGTCGTGCGGACCGGCGACGTCGGCTACCTCGACGAGGATGGCTTCCTGTTCGTCCGCGGCCGCGCCGATGACGTGATCGTGCTGGACAACGGCAAGAAGATCATCGTTCGGCCGATCGAGGAGCACCTGAAGACGAGCCAGGCGATCGAGCATTGCGTCGTCTTCTGCCCGGGCCAGACGCATCTGGTTGCCGTGGTGTCGCCGCCGAGCGAACCGGCCGACGAGGTTGCGATTGCCGCGCAGCTCGCCCGGACCAACGCCGCATTCGGCCCGGACGAACAGGTCAGGAAGGTCGTCGTGGCGGCACCCAGGCTGAGCATCGAGAACGACACGCTCACGTCCCAGTTCAAGCCGCGGCGGCAGCGGATTTTCGAGAACTACCGGTCGGAGATCCAGGACAACCGAAGGGGTATTTATGCACGCTGATATTGAGGCCGTACTCCGGCGCAACCTCGCGCAGCTGCTCGATCCGTGCGTTTCCCCCGGCGACCTCGACCCGGATCGGGACCTGGCTAGCGAGTACGGGCTGACATCGATCAACAAGGTACTTTTCCTGACCTCGGCATGCGACGACGTCGGCGTCGCGTTGTCCTGCTTCACCGAGCACGACGTGGCCCGGATGCGCACCCTGCGCGACGTCACCACGGTGTTCGCCCGCCACAACGGAACCGGCGCCGCGCGATGAGCTGGGCAGATGTCGCGGCGGCCAGGCTCGAGAACGAGCACGTTCTGCTCAGGCCGATCGCTGCCGACGACCGCGCGTCGCTGCGGGCAATCGCGATGGATCCGCAGATCTGGCGCTACTTCGTGACGATGATCGAGACCAGCGCCGACTTCGATGCGTTCTTCGACGCGACGATCGATGACCATATCAACGGCCGCCGCGCCGTTTACCACATAACAGACAAGCGCTGTGGCCGGGCTGCCGGCAGCACGAGCTTTGGCAACATGGCCGAGCGCGATGCGCGAATCGAGATCGGCTGGTCGTGGCTCGGCCGGGACTTCCAGGGACGTGGGGTCAACCGCTGGGCGAAGTACCTCTTGATGGAACACGCCTTCGAGCGGATGCAGGCCGAGCGGGTCGAATTCAAGACCGATCGGCTGAACGAGCAGGCACGCCGCGGCTTGCGCAACATCGGCGCCGCGGAGGAGGGAACCTTGCGCAGTTTCAACGTCATGCCCGGAGGCCGCCGCAGGGACGCGGTCTTCTATAGCGTGCTGCGCCAAGAATGGCCGCGGGTGAAGCAGCAACTGGCGACACAGCCGAAGGTAGGGCGGCCGGCGGCCGTCCAATGACCGTGGCAACGAGCATTCCCTTCGTGCGTGCCGAGGGTGACTCTTTTCGCATCGGCCATCAGCACGGCCTCGCGCGTGCCGGATCCCTGCGTGCTTTCATCGACGATTCGATCGGCCGGCTCAACCTGGTCATGCAGACGCCGGTGTCGTTGGATGAGCTGGCGCCGGCGTTGTCCGATTATGCGGCGGCGATCGCAGCGGCGACCCCGGACCTGGCCGAGGAGATCCGGGGCCTCGCGCATGGCGCCGGCATCAGCTGGCAGCATGCGCTGCTGCTGCAGCTGCGGCGCGAGATCATGGGCTACCGCAAGGTGCCAGCGATCGGCGGCTGCACAACCTACGCACGAGCCGGCGGTTGCGCGACATACGCACGGGCCGGCTCGGAAGGCACCTCGGTGCTCGCGCAGACGGTCGACCTCAACGGCAATCTAGATGACCAGATCGCAGTGCTTGAGATCGCGCCCGCGCGATCGCACCGGCGCACGCTCGTGCTCAGCTTCGCTGGCCTGCTCGGCTATCTCGGCCTGAACAGCGACGGCCTCGCGGTAGGGCTGAACCTGGTGCTTGGCGGGGAATGGCGCCCTGGACTGCCGCCCTACCTCGCCATACGGCACCTGCTTGACACGGCGGCGAGCGTCGATCAGGCGGTCTGGATCCTGGGCGGTCTGCGGCTGGCAAGTTCGCGTTCGGTCACGTTGTGCGACCAGAGGAAATCGGCCTATGTCGAACTTCTCGATGACGACATGCGCGTCGTCGAGGCGTCGCAGACCGCGCACACCAACCATTTCCTGCATCCCGACTTCGCGCGCAGTGACGAGCTCAACGTCTTCGCGCGCAATTCTTCACTGCGTCGGCTGAGCGCGTGCATGACAGGGCTGGCCGCCCTGCGCCCCGACGCCGGCGTGGAAGATCATTTCGCGATCCTGTCGGCGCCGCCGATTTGTGTCCCCGACGAGGGCGACATTCGGCGGGAGCGGACCGTGGCCGGCGTGGTCATGCTGCCGTCGCGCGGCGAGATGCACGTGCGGCCGGGTGACCCGTCCCGCACCAAGACACAGGTCTTCGCGCTGCGGCCTGGCACGGGGTCGTCGTCGCGATCCCGCAGGGAGATAGGCGCCACGAAAGGTGGTCTGTGGTGAATGCCATGGTGGCAGCCGACAGGCACGTCCGCCCGCGGACGGTTCTCGGCGGCCGTATCCCCGGCGACGACGTCGAGCGCGACCTGCTCCAGGCGCGCGCGCTTGTCGACTCGGCGATGTTCAACCATCGCCAGCGATCGGCCGCGCGATCGCTTGTGGAGCTACCGCCGGACGGCGAGACCATCAGTACGACGATACGGCGGTTGCTGACGACGGCTCGCGAAGAACTGATGTGCGTCAGACCTGCGAGGCGGGGTGGGGCAGAGCTGGATGAGGCTCTGCCGGAGATGGGCAGACTCGCCACCGCCGGGATCGCGGTGCGGCTGCTGTGCTCGCCGGAGACCGTCTGCACCGTGGACGGGGTGAGATTGCTTGACCAGGCGCAAGCGCTCGGTATCCAGGCCCGGGTGGCGCAGACGCCACCGCAACAGCTTGTGCTCGTCGACGGGCGGAAGGCACTGGTCCGGTGGGCCGGAACCGCGGGTCAGCAGGTCTTGATCGCGCGCGCCCCGGCGATCGTGGGGACGCTGCGCGCGCTGTTCACCGCAAGCTGGGACGCGGCGCTCGCGGCGGCCGACTGCCGGCGACTCGGCGAGCGAGCATGGGACGGCCTGACCCGGCAGGTTCTGGCCTTCTTGAGCAGCGGGTACAAGGACGACGTCGCCGCACGCGAGCTGGGAATGTCGGTGCGCACCTACCGGCGGTACGTGGCAGTGATCATGCGCGACATGGGAGCGGGCTCCCGCTTTCAGGCCGGTGTGAAGGCGGCCGAGTTCGGCCTGCTGCCCGGGCGGGCAAGCAACGGCGGCAACGGCCCAGGCCTCAGGGTCGTACCCGGCTGAACCTTCGGCGGCGGCCCCACCCGCGACGGCGCGGGTTTGCCGTCGGCTGCGCCGTCTCCGCGCCGCGCAACGGGCTGCCGGTCGGGCTGATGTGGCGATCATCTCGATGCGGCGCGTGCCCGCTTCGGGGGCTCTTTGAGGGCCGGCTGCTACAGCAGCGGTGACCCTCTGCTGTTCCAGCCCGCAACACCGGTGCTGA
>WNFX01000393.1_pt1 | contig 42977 bp, 42 predicted proteins | sample 5400111 | NCBI WGS metagenome assembly WNFX01 (sample SAMN13153363, study PRJNA577476) | soil metagenome | isolation source: 40 cm soil or saprolite under grassland replicate 1 | place: USA:California | collected 2016-06-15
GCAAGATCGAACGCGACCGAGAGCCCCTTCTGGCCGGCGGCGAGGTTGCGCCGGTAGAACGCGTTGGAATCTTCCGCGGTGGAGAAGCCGGCGTATTGCCGGATCGTCCACGGCTGGGTGACGTACATGGTCGGGTAGGGGCCGCGCAGGTACGGCGGGATACCCGGATAGGTGTCGAGGAAATCGAGCTCGGCGACGTCGCTCGGCCCGTAGAGAGGGGACACCGCGATCCCCTCCGGCGTGATCCACGGCTCCGCCGCCCCGGGCGCGACCGCGAGCGGCGCCTCGGCGAAATCGATCCTGGCAAAATCCGGGATCCGGCTCATCGCTCTATGCTCCCGATGGGATTGGGCTGGGTTTGTAGTGCCAATCCGCGGGCCTCAGCAATCGGGTCAAATATGCGAATGCAAGGCCGACAACGAAACCGATGAGCACTATGACCCCAGAAATGAACATGCTCGTGAATTCGAGACGACTTACCGATCTTGACCACCCAAAAATCAATAGCAATGTCTCCACAATAGCAGAAATCACGCCAGTAAGTACAATTTTTCCCACCGCAAGAGCCGCTCTCCGGCGAAGAATAAAATAGGTCAACGGCAAAACAACGAGACTGATCGGCGCTGTGATGAGGCATGCATATTGGAAAGTGAAAATCGATACGAACATTATGGAATCGATCAGACCGTAGACCGTTTCCGTTCTTGGGCGGAAGAGCGCCGCGGCCACGATGATCGCCACACTGGCGACAATGCCGCCTAAAGGCACGAGAATGAGCCCGGCAACAAAAGGCACCGTCTGCCGCTCTTTCATCTCACACGAGCCCTAAAGATCGCTGCGCCTCGGTCAGCGTCGCGAGCACGTCGCAGCCGGGGTAAATGAAGGTTTTTACGCCGGAATCTCGCAACTTTGCTTCCGTTTCTTGCGGCCTGCCTGCCAGATAGATATGGGGCGCGCCGGCCTTTGCGAGCGCCTTCGCGGCCGCCTCCGCCTCGCTTGCGTAGATCTCGTCCGCGGCGCAGACGCAGGCGAGCGTTGCCCCGGATGCGCGAAAGCCGGCGATCAGCGCGTCGAGGTCGGTGGACCCGGCGGTCGTGCCGGCAAAGCCGTCGTTGGTCACCGCCTCGATGCCGCCGGCGGCGAAGAAATTTTTCGCCCAATTTGCCGGAGCGGTGAAGGCGGCAGGGGGTCCGAGGTTGGCGAGAAAGATTTTCGGTCGCGATCCGGTCTCGCGCAGCAGCCGATCCGATCGTTCGCGCAGCCGCTCATAGGGCTCGGAAAGCCGAACCGAGGGCAGCGGCTCGAACCGGATCGCCGCGGCGGCGGGCGGCGGTGGTTCCGCGGGCGCAACGTCGAGCACCGCCACGGGAACCTCGCCGATATCGGGAAACTCGCTCGTGCCGGTGAGCACGTCCTCGCGCGTCGCGACGGCCTTCTCGCGCTCGGCGCGCACGCGCGCGACTTTTTGCTGGACTAGGCCCTGTTTGAGCGCGGCGGCGAGCCCGCCGCCGGCCTCGATTTCCTGAAACAAGGTCCAGGCGATGCGGCAGAGTTTTTCGGTCAGATCCTCCAGCGCGCCGGATCCCGCCGCCGGATCCGCGACCTTCGCCAGATTGGCTTCCTCGAGCAGGACGAACTGCGTGTTGCGCGCGATCCGCCGCGCGAAGCCGTCCGGGAGACCGAGCGCCGCGGTGAACGGCAGCACGGTGACGGCATTGGCGCCGCCGAGGCCCGCGGAGAACACCGCAACGGTAGCGCGCAGCAGGTTCACCCAAGGGTCGCGCCTCGTCATCATGCGCCAGGCGGTCTCGGAGGAGACGAAGATCGACTCGGGGCCCAGCCCGCACGCGGCTTCGACGCGCGCCCAAAGCCGGCGCATGGCGCGGAATTTCGCCATGGTCAAGAATTGGTCGGCATCCGCCGCGAGCCGGAAAAAGATCATCCGCCGCGCGGCCTCGAGCGGGACGCCGGCCGCTTCGAGCGCGCGCAGATAAGCGAGCGCGCTCGCAAGCACGAACGCGAGCTCCTGCGCTTCCGAGCCTCCCGCGGCGTGCACCGGGCGGCCGTCCGCGGCCGCGAACGGCCCTCGGAAGCCCTGCCGGGTGAGGTCCTTGATCAGATCGGCGAAGGATGCGGCAAGCTCGTTCCATGGAACGCTTGCGCCGCTCGTCGCCATCAGCCCGAGCGGATCGAGGCCGAAGCGAAGCTCGACGGCGGCCGGTGCTAGGCCCCGCTGCCGCAACAGGTTCGCAATTGCCCGCGCCACATCCCCGGCGTGCGGTCCGGGATCGAGCTCGATCGCAACGGCGTCCAAATAGACGCCCTCGAGCGCGCGCGCGATCGCCGTTTCCGATGCCGCGATGCCATAGCCGTTTGCGCCGATCGACCCGGCAAACACCACGTCGAGCCCGGTCGCGCCGTTCGCGAGATCCTGGCGGGCCTGCTCGTTCGCGGCGGCAGGATCCGGGTGATCGACGCGCTGCAGGATCTGCCACGCCGCTCCCGGTGCGCGTCCCGGCACCGGCCGCGCGTCCTCGCTGCGCGAATACAACGGCTCGATTTCCAGCTTATCGTAGGTCTTTGCGATGAGGCTCGCGAATGGCGCGCCTTTGAGCGCGGCCGAGACGAGTTCGAGCCAGTCTTCGCGCCGCGCCGGCGGAAACTCGCCGGCGAGCGGAAACTCGGTTTTGCTCATCCGCGCGCTCCGAACCGCATCGGCTTCATGGCCGGCAAACTGCCATGGCCAGATCGGCGAGCCAATCGGTCATTGGCCGGCGTTCCGCGGCAGCCGCTCGATGCCGCTGGCGTCGACGCGCGCGAGCGCATCGCGCACGGTCATTCCACCGATCACCCGCTCCGGGGCGATTTCGGCGAGCGGCACCAGCACGAAGGCACGCTCGGCCCAATGCGGATGCGGCAACGTCAGCCCCGGCTCATTGAGGATGACGTCGTCGTAGCTCAGGAGATCGATGTCGATCGGCCGCGGCCCCCAGCGCCGCTCGCGAGAGCGGTCGCGTCCCAGCGCGCGCTCGACCGCGAGCGCCCGCTCGAGCAACGGGCGCGGGCCGAGGTCGGTTTCGAGGATGACACAGCGGTTCACGTAAGCCGGCTGATCCTCCACGCCCCACGGCGGCGTGCGGAAATCGGAGGATTGCGCGCGAACCTTCGCCCGGCCGTCCTCGCACAGGAACTCGACCGCGCGGTCGAGGCTCGCGCGCACGTCGCCGAGATTGCCACCGAGTCCCACGATCGCCTCAGCCATGACCGATAGCCGAACCAGAATTGGGCCCGCCGCACAATCGCAGAGGCTCCACGATCTCGGCCGGACACAGCGGTTGGAAAGCGCTGCGATCCGTCGCTATAACCCGGAGCCTCGCGGCGATGAAGCCGCAACGCGCGCCCACGACCGGCCCGATCCGCACGGAGAAACCAAATGAGCGTGCTCGACAACATCCTCGATCGGATCGACCAGGACCTCGACCGCAGCCTCGATCGGCTGTTCAGCCTGCTGCGCATTCGCTCGATCTCGACCGATCCCGCCTATACAGAGGATTGCAAGCTGGCGGCCGAGCACGTTGCCAAGGACCTTGCCACGATCGGCTTCGAGGTCAGCGTGCGTCCGACCGGCGGTCACCCGGTCGTGGTCGGGAAAAGCGGAGACGGGCAGGGACCGCGCGCGCTGTTCTATGGCCATTATGACGTGCAGCCGGTCGACCCCCTTAGTCTGTGGGAGACCCCGCCGTTCGAGCCGCGCATCCAGAATCTCGGTGGGGGCCGCAAAGCGATCGTCGCGCGGGGCGCCTGCGACGACAAAGGGCAGCTGATGACCTTCATCGAGGCCTGCCGGGCCTGGAAAGCGGTGACCGGAAGCTTGCCGTTGCCGATCACGTTCATGGTCGAGGGCGAGGAGGAATGCGGATCGATGCATCTGTTCGGATTCGTTCGCGACCATGCCGCCGAGTTCCGCCGGGATTTGGCGCTGGTCTGCGACACCGGCATGTGGAACCCGCAGACGCCCGCGGTGACTACTTCGTTGCGCGGTCTCGTCTACGAGGAGGTGAGGATTCGCTGCGCCGATCGCGATCTGCACTCGGGCCTGTTCGGCGGGGCTGCGCAGAACCCCATCCGGGTGCTCGCGAAAGTGCTGGCCGCTATTCATGATCACAACGGTCGCATCACCATTCCGGGTTTCTATGACGGCGTCCGCGAACTGCCGGCGGAGATTCGTGCCGATCTCGCGGCGCTCGATCTCACGCCGGAGGAATTTCTGGGCCAGGTCGGGCTCAAGGTTCCGGCTGGCGAGAAGGATCGCATGTTGATCGAGCAGGTTTCGACGCGGCCGACCTGCGACGTGAACGGGATCATCGGCGGCTATACGGGAGAGGGGGCCAAAACCGTGATCCCGGCTGCGGCGACGGCCAAGGTGTCGTTTCGCCTCGTCGGGGAACAGGATCCGGAAAAGATCTCGCAGGCCTTCCGCGCGTTCGTGCGCGAGCGCCTGCCGGCCGATTGCTCCGTGGAGTTCTCGAACTTCACCAACGCGCCGGCGATCCAGCTCGCCTACGACAACCCGGCGCTGGCCAAGGCGCGCGCCGCGCTCGCCGCCGAATGGGGCAAGAAGGCGGTCACCATCGGGTCGGGCGGCTCGATCCCGATCGTCGGCGACTTCCGCGAAGTGCTGGGCATGGATTCGCTGCTCGTCGGCTTCGCGCTCGATGACGACCGCGTGCACTCGCCCAACGAGAAATACGATCTCACGTCCTTCCACAAAGGCACGCGGAGCTGGGCCCGCATCCTGGCGGAGCTCGCCGCCGGCTAAATTTAGCGCCTTGCTGCGATCAGGGCCGGGGCGATCGTCGTCGACGCCCGACCAGGGGGCCGGCGCGCCGGCGCCCGCTCAAGGCGGCGGGAGGGTGAAGATGCTGGAGATCGCCCGCTCGCGAATATCGTAGACGCGCGCGTAGACGACGCCCTCGCGCTCGATCTCGACGAGGATCGGCGCCTTGAGATCGGCGCAATAGAACTCGCCCAGCACCAGGGCGAAATCCGCGCCCTTGGTCTGCCAGTTGGTCACGAAGTCGGATCCGAGCTCGACGGCGGCCGGCACATTGGGACCGCATACGGCGACCCGCCACGGCCGGCGCCCCGCCGCGGCTTGGCGGCCCGGCTTGAGCTTGGCGCGAAGCTCCTCGGCCGCCTGTTTGAACGCCAGCCCCCAGTAATCCAGCATGTAACGCTCGTCCGCCGCGCGAATCCCGCCGGCGAGATGATTGAACTGGGTGTACTGATAGGGATGCAGGCGGATCATTTCGACCGCCGGCGCCGCGACCGCCGCCAACAGGACGCCGGCACCGGCGAGCACTGCGGCGCGCCCGTGCCGCCGCAGGCGGTCGAACAGAAACATTGCGGCGAGCCCGCCGAGCGCGGCGAGCGGCGGGGTCACGAACACGAAGTGGCGGATGCCGTTGTACATCGCGGGTCGCAGCACCACCGCGAGCGCGATCGGCAGGGTTGCGGCGAGCGCGAGCAGCAGCAGTGCCGCGCGCTGCGACGCGGCGATCTTGCGTCGGGTCGCGGCGACGAAAGCCCCGGCGATGCCGCCGATTCCGAGCAGCAGCAACACCTCCGGCTCCTTGAGTGCGAACAGGGTCGGCACGTACGAACGCGGCATGTCGGGAACCGCTAGCAGCATGCCGTCGAAGCGCTCCTTCCACGGGCGCTCGAAGAAATGCGAGAAATATTCCGCCGCGCCCAGCGGATTGAGCGGCTTGACCACCGCCCAGGGCCACACCAGCCCCATCACCAAATAGGCCAGCACTAGCCCGGGCAGCAATGCCAGCAGGAATTGGCCGACGTGCCGGGTCGCGGTGCGCGGCCCCGAAACGCGCCGCTCCGCCGTGTAGAGCAACACCAGAGCCGCGAGCCCGTAGGCGCCGGCGATGACACCGATCACCCGCGTCCCGATGCACAGCCCGAGCCCGATCCCGCACAGCGCGATCGTTGCCGGCATCGGCCGCGGGTATTCCTGGAACGCGCGAACCAGTCCCAGCAGCAGCAGCGCCATGGCGACCGCGAACGGCGCGTCCTTCGGGTTCATGAACATGTGCCCGTAGTAGAGCGGGCTGATGGCAAGCAGCACGAGCGCGCACAGCCCGGCGACGGGCCCGGCGATCCGCCTGCCGATCCGCCAGGTGACGAACACGCCGACGAGCCCGATTGCGCCGCCGACCAGTCGTCGCGTATCGAACAGATCGAACGGAAGAATCTTCGCCGCCAGCGCCGCCAGCACATCGAAGCCGCCGCCGTACATGTACAGATTGACGAACGAGAATGCTCTCAAGTCCTTGAAGCCCGACGCGTACAGCGAGAGCAGCAGGTCGCCGTATTCCGAGTGGGCGTAATCGTCCCATCCGAGCCCGTAGTCCCGGAACGTCAGCGCGGCGATCACGGCGAGCGCGCCGAGCAGCGCGATGGCGGCGCCATCGATCATGCGAGTGAACGATCGCTCGTCGGGAGAGGACGCGGGCATGGATGTTGCGATTCGCGCTGAATTTGCGGAGCGTTCCGGTTCCCCTGGGTGTTTATTGATTATTATGGCGTAATTTCTGCCCCGCCGGCGTGCCCGGCGCAAGAACTTTCATTGCCGTGAGCGGTCTGCCGCGGTGCAATCATGAACAGCGGTTAATGTAGCGCTTCGCCGCCGGCAGGCGGGCAACCGGGAGCGCCCGGCTGCGCCGACGCGAAGCGGAGATCTGTTTGCTTCCGCTCTATTTGCTTGCGGCTTGGAACAGCTCGGCGACGTAGTCCCAATTCACCAGGTGATCGACGAACGCCTTGAGATAGTCCGGGCGGCGATTGCGATAGTCTATGTAATAGGAGTGCTCCCAGACGTCGCAGCCGAGGATCGGCTTTCCGCCGTGGACCAGCGGATTTTCCCCGTTCGGCGTCTTCATGACGGCGATTTTTCCGTCCTTGACCGCCAGCCAGCACCAGCCGGATCCGAACTGGGTGACCCCGGCCTGGATGAATTCCTCCTTCATCTTCGCGACCGATCCGAGATCGGACGTGATCTTCTTCTCCAGCGCGCCCGGGATCTTGTCGCCGCCTCCGCTGGGCTTCATCCATTTCCAGAAATGCATGTGGTTGAAGTGCTGGCCGGCATTGTTGAACAGCGCCTGATTTTTCCCGTACACCCCCTTGACCACTTCCTCGACCGATTTGCCCTCCCACTCCGTGCCTTTCATCAGGTTGTTTCCGGTGTTCACATAGGCGAGGTGATGCTTGTCGTGGTGGTATTCCAGTGTCTCGCGGGACATGTACGGGGCGAGCGCGTCATGTGCATACGGAAGGTCGGGCAAGGTGAACGACATCGCTTCCTCCTCGGTGATGGTGCAACCGGAAACGCGACAGGCTACATAGGCCGGTATTCAGCTACGGGCAACGGTCGGTCCACGGTGTGCCGTTTCCACGTTGCGCGAATCCCGATTTGCCCCGATGGTTCCCTCGCTGCGGATGCGGTTCTGTGGCAGAACCCTGGCCCGTCGAGTGCGCGGCGGTTCCACGTCGCTGGATCGTACCGGCAAGGGCCCGCACGGTGTCCGGAGGTCGGGGCGAAGATCTCGCCGCCGCCCGCAGCGATCTGCTAGAGTGCGTTGATTTTCCTGGGTTTCGCGGGCTCACGGACAAGGTGTCCCGTTGGACCTTTTCGGCGAAGGACCGCGGTCGGCATGCACCTCCTCCCATTGGCGCTCGGGATCGTGGCGATCGTGATCGGTATCGCCATGGTCGCTTTCGGTATCCCCATCAACGAGTTCGGCACCGGGAACACGCTGATTGCCGCCGGTACGACCGCAATCGTCGGGGGCTTCGTTCTCCTGGGGCTGTGGGTCGCGGTGCTGCAGCTGCGGCGGCTCGTTGCGGCGCTGGAGCCGCGTTCCGCGAGGGCCGCTCTTGGGCGTGGCCCGGCGGCAGCGCTGGATTCGGAACGCGCCCGCCGTCAAGTCCAGGCGGAGAGTGCCGAGGTCTCATCGTTTCGGGAAACCCGGCTTGCGCCCGACGAAATATCCGATCACACGCCGGCGCCGGCCGCGGAATCCGAACACCCGCCCGAGCGGGCGGCTTGGCCGCCCGAAGAGGAGCCCGAGCCCAGGCTGCGCGAGCGTGCGTCCGGCGATGAGCGGCACGCACCGCGCGAGCCAGAATCCTCCTGGGAGCTGTTCGCGCCGTCGCGGCCCGCCGCCCGCGAGCGCAGCTTCGACTCGATCTGGCCCTCGGAGCGCCCCGGCCGCGAAGGCCCGCGAGAAGCCGCGCCGGGGGATCGCCGTGCCGAGGAACGCCATCCCGAGCAAGGCGCGGGGGCGGCGGGGGGCTCGCAACCGGCAACGATCCTGAAATCCGGGGTCATCAACGGAATGGCCTACACCCTCTATACCGACGGCTCGATCGAGGCCGAGCTGCCGCAAGGCACGCTGCGGTTCGGCTCGCTCGACGAGCTGCGGGATTATCTCGCCGGCAATCCCTGAATGAATTTGCGCTGCGGCGAGATTCTCGATATCGCGTGCGATATCGATTGATCTCACTAAAGGATGTATTCCTGCAAAAATGAATGCAGCCAAGCCTTTGATTTTCCTGGCACAGAGTGGGGACAAAATATGCCGGCCGCGCTTCGGCCTGCGACCCCGCCTGCCGGCGGCGGGCTCCGGCGCCGCCGCCGGTGCCACAGAATTCCCAGATCAATTCCGACGTTGGAGCCCGGAACGACTTTGCCTTGCAGGTTGAGAGCACAAAAGTTATGTAGTTTTTCAATAAAGACTCGTTTTGGTCGCTGCTGCGAGCGGCGGCGGCCAATATCCGCGGCGAAAAGATCTGCGCGGCGCGGGTCGAAAATGCCAAGGGTTGCAACCGCGATCTGAATGCTAGGCAATGGCCGACAATCCGACCTCGAGCCCCTTCATCGAGCTGACCGCCGACATCGTCTCGGCGTATGTCAGCAACAACACGGTGGCGGCGAGCGAAATACCGGACCTGATCAACCAGGTGCATCTCGCCCTGGTGCGGGTCTCGGGCGGGGCGGTGGAGATTCAAGCCGAGCCCGTGAAGCCGGCGGTCTCCGTCAAGCGCTCCGTCACGCCGGAGCACATCGTGTGCCTGGAGGACGGCAAGAAGTTCAAGTCGCTCAAGCGCCATCTGCGGACGCAATACAACATGACCCCGGAGCAATACCGCGAGAAATGGAATCTGCCGGCCGATTACCCGATGGTGGCGCCGAATTACGCCGCGGCACGCTCGCGGCTCGCCAAGCAGATGGGATTGGGGCAGCAGCGCGGGCGGCGCAAATAAGCGAAGCGCGGGAGCGGGCCCACGCGATTGCCGTCCTCAGCTCAGCGTCTAACTCAAGCGGCGACCAGCGCCCCACGGGCATCCGCTTTGATGCGCTCGACCATGGACCGGAAGCCGTTCGAGCGCTGCGGCGTGAGATGCTCGCGCAGCGCCAGCCGTTCGAACAAGGCGATGGCGTCGGTTTCGAGGATGTCGCGGGCGGACTTGCCCGAGTAGAGCGCGAACAGGATGGCGATCAGCCCGCGCACGATGTGGGCATCGCTGTCGCCGCGAAACGTCAGCACCGGGCCGGCCCTTCCGTTCGGCTCGATCTTGGTATCGAGCCAGACCTGGCTCGCGCAGCCCTGCACCTTGTTGCGATCGTTTCTCGCCTCGTCCGGAAGCGGAGCCAAATTGCGCCCGAGCTCGATGACGTAGCGGTAGCGATCGTCCCAATCATCGAGAAGCGAGAAATTGTCGATGATTTCCTCGATCGTCATGGGTTCGGTTCGACTCCGGAGCTGGTGTCGGCGAGGCTATTGCAGATGCAACCATCGCACGGCATCGCCCGCCCGGACTTCATATAAGCGCAGCCCCGCTCGCCGTACAGGCGATCCTGCGGTGCGGGAAAGATGGCGACGCGAACCGGGATGGCTCGCCCGGCGCTAGGATCGAGGGATCTCGCGGGTCAGGCGGGACGCTTCGCGTCCGCCTCCTTGCGCGCGGGCGCTCCACGCCAGGGCGCGGCAAGGTCGGCGGGAGCCAGGGTATTTATGGGAGGCTTGCCGACGGTTCGGCCGGGCTTCTCCACAGCGCCCGGCCCGCCGAAATGCTCGGTGAGGAAGTCGTAGAGCATTTTGGCGCCGGCCTGGGCCTTCTGACCGAAGCTGGTCAGCGCCTGGGAACCCACCACGCAGGCTTCGGGCTGACGGGCGCAGAACTGGCGCAGGTCGGAGACGGCGGCGCTCGCGGCCGACACCGCTTCGCCGGTACTCAACTGCGGCGCCGATGCCGTGCGCTGCGAGGAGAGCGAGGGAAGCAGCAGCACGACGACGGTCAGCCAGAATGCCGTCCGCACCAGGAACTTCATGACCCTGTCCTTTGCCCCGCGGCCGATGGTTTGCCGCAGTCCGCACTCTAGCAAAGAGCGTTGAACTCCAGGTTCGACCGCCGGCTCGCATTTGATTGTGCCCGGCAACCCGCTATTCACCATAACGGGCGAATTCCGCCGCCGAGGATGCCGCGTGATGGGCAAGGCGCCGACCCCGGGCGCCGCCGATTGCGGACCTTAGCGTTCATTTAAGCGAGCTTTGCCAACATCGCGCGGATCTTGGGGAGCGCGTCCGGGAAGTGGCGTGCGTGGGTCGATGAGCGTTCTCGCGCCGGTTCGCGAATACATGCATTCGTTGCCTGCCTTCGGCGGCCGTCCGCGGGATACCGTCGGGATGTGCCTGGCACTGGCCGGCGTCGCCGCGGTATTGATCAACGCCTTGTATCTGCAGCCCGGCCCGCATCCCGCTCCGATCTTCACCATCAAGCCGCGGCCGGTCGGTGCTGCGAGTGCGACCGGAACCGTACGCGCCCCGCGGCCGCGCCCCGGCGATCCCGCCCAGACCGAACCCGGTACCCGGCCTCACGCCGATATCATCGCGGACATCCAGCGCGAGCTGGAGCGCCGAGGCTTCTACGACGGACCGATCGACGGATATCACGGCCCGAGAACCGACGCCGCGATCCGTGATTTCGAGCAGGCCGCGGGTCTGAAGTCTGGAGCCCAGCCGAACGAGGAGCTCCTGCAGGTTGTGTTGCGGTCGTCGGCCAAGCCTGCTTCGGTGCCGCCGCAACGCGCGGTGCCGAGCCCCGGCGCCTCGGCGCGCGGCGACGCGATCGGCGATCTCATCGCGGGCTCCTCGCGGCGCGTGCTCGCCGTGCAGCGCGCGCTCGGCGATTTCGGCTATGGTCCGGTCAAGCCGACCGGAATTCTCGGCCCCGACACGCGCGCGGCGATCGAGAAGTTCGAGCGCGACCGCAAGCTGCCGGTCACCGGGCAGCTCTCCGATCGGCTCGTACGCGAGCTCGCCGCGACGACCGGACGCCCGCTGGAATAACGGCACCGACCGCGCGCAGAACAGCGCGACACCGGCGGCGAACCGGCGAGAGATCGCGGAACGGGGATTGACGCGACGGGCGGACCTGCTGCTGGTTCAAGCAATCGGCACGGTAAAGAAGCTTCCATGCGTCTCAAATCGGCGATCTGGGTGGCCGCCTATCTGCGCCGGCGTCACATCGACGGCACATTGGCCGTGGTGCGGCGCCGCGGCGCGGAAGAAGCGGGCGCGGTATTCATCAAGATCAATCGGCTCGACGGCACCGCGGAGCTCTACGGCCCGGCCCCGCAGACGGCATTCGAGGAATCCCATCCGGCGGATCGGGCCTTCACCGCGTGCTTCAAGACCCAGCCTGTGCCCGAAGCGGAAGCGGAGGCTTATCTGGCGCGCGAGATCCGCTTCGATTCCGACCTGTGGATCATCGAAGTCGAGGATCGCTCCGGCTCACATTTGCTCGATCTTGTCGTTCCGTGACGGCGAGGCGCCGGACCCCGGACGCTGGCCGTGCGCGTCGGGCACCCCGCGGCCGGCGGCGCGCCGCGCGGCTTCGCTTGCCAGGCCGCGTTCCGGTTCATCCGTCGCCAGCACCGGACGATAGCTCGCCCATCGCCTCGTGGCGCCGGCGCTGCGCAGGCTGGCGACGAGCCTCAGCGCGGCCCCGCGGGTCATTGCATCGTAGAGCTTGGCCAGATCGAACACGCGGGTCACCGACTGGCCGATCACCGGATTGAGAAACAACAGGATTCGCAGCACCGCGTGCGGAGCCATCCCGAGCGCCTTCGCCGCGACGAGGAGCGGCTCGCCGCCTTCATCCATCACCATGCGTTGCGCGTGTTGGGCAGAAATGCCGAGGGCGCGTTCGAGCGTGCGCACGAACTCCGCGGGCTTGCGCTGCAGTGCGGCTGCCTCCAATCGGCCGTTCGCGTCGCTCGACTGCGCCGTCGAGCTAGACAAAGGCAGGTCCGTGGTGTCGTCCAGATTGCTCAAGATGAGCCGCCGCTCCGCCGGCCCCGCCGCAAGGAACACGTCGCCGAGACGCAGGTCGCTCTCGGGACCCGTTAGCCGCTTGACGGCACCGGACAAGCTCTCGCGCGACGCGGGAGCATCCGCACCCGGTTGCGTGCCCGATCCGGCGCTGCGGCTCGGGCGAGCCGCAGCGCTGCTTTCTCGCGCGACGGAGGCCTGGGCTGCCGCGGATCTCGCGTGCTGAGCGATCTGCAGCCGGCGGGCAATGACGGCGGCGTATTGCGGCCCGAGCTCGGCGATGATCGCCAAGAGCTCGGAACCCGTGAGCTGCGGCGAATGCTCGAGGATCGGCTGCGCCACTTCGAGCACGTCTCGCGCGAGCCGGCGCACGACCGCAGCCGGAGCGGACGCATAATTTGCAAGCTTCGCGGCGACGATCTTGCGGGTAGGAACGTCGACGCGGTCGATGAACCGCAGCACCAGCTCGGTATAGTGACGCTCTTCTTCGGGCGTGTGCGCCGGTTTTTGCAGGTAGAGATCGGTCAGCACGCGCACCAGGGTGGGGCGGATATCGACCCCGCTGCGCAACGCAAGCCTATCGAGTCCTTCGAGGTTGGGATACGCAGGCGACTTCAACACGACTGCTCCGAAACGCAACAGGGAGGCGGCGAGGCCGCGAGCATAGGTCGGTGCTCGTTAGCGGAGCCTTAACCGCAACGATTCCGTAACACATTCGCTAAAATGCAACTGATGTCGTTGCCAAAGCCTGGGTCGCGCGCGGCTGACCGCAGTCACAGGGCCGGATTCGCTCCGCCTCATTTGCCTTGTTTGGCTCTGCGAGTGGAAACATCCAGAAACCGCAAGACAGCAAGGTAACCGAGCGTTAACCTTGTCGGACCCTAATCAGGATCGGGGCACGCCGTTGGCGCGATTGCCGCACGGGGAGAGGGGCATGGGAACATTGGTGCAGTTTCCTAAGGATCGGCGCGTTGAGCGCGCCGGGACCCGCCTCGAAGCAAGCGAATCCGCAGTCGTGCTGGTCCTTCCCGTTATCCGCATCGAGCGCGCTCCCGACCACCCCGGCAGCGAGCCCGACGCGGACAGCGCCTCCGGCCGCAAACGCCGGCGGCGCGCACCTCGCGGATGAGCCGGGCGCCCGCGCGCCTCATTGCGCCTGCACCCGGCACTGCGCTTTGGCGAGCACGCTTTGTGCGGCGGGCATCAGGCCCGGCTCCGGTGCCAGCGCCCGGATGACGATCAGACCGGTCGGCGTCGGAGAATCCACGATCAGCCGGTCCGCGGCCGTCACGTCCTCCTCCTCGGGCATTTGGTTGTGCTGTTCCGTCGTCATCAGGTCGAGCTCGATGACGCGCCGACCCGCCGCGCGGTCGTTGATGGCATAATAGGCGACGCCGTATCGGGTGTAGAACGACACCGACGTGTACGCCTGACTCACCGGGGTCGTGAGCTTCAGCGGTCCATTGCCGAGATCGTAGCGGCACACACTCGTCGAAAACGCGGGATCCATGAAAGGCAGCACAGCCTTCTCGGGCGTGGGCGCGGAGATTTGTACGATCGAATTGACGGGCGCGGTCGCGAGCAGCCGATCATAGGCATCGCGTGTGGCCGTGGTCGGCAGCAGCAGCACCGTCGCCAAATGGACGATTCCGCCCAGCAGAATGCCCCCCAGGATCCAGAGCAGCCAGCGGATCATGGGCAGGCTCTCCGCACGATCGAGGGCATCGGCGCCTCGCGTCCGATTCGCGTGGCGGCGCCGACGGGGGTGTCGTAAAGCCTCAGCACCAACACGTAGCGATCCGCCCCGCCGCTCGGCAGCCAGTTGCTCGGCCGCGCGCGGGGCGCGACCATGATCTGAAAACTTCCATCGGAAAACCGGGTGATCTCCTGGCTGGTGAATCCGTAGCGGTTGGCGGAATTGGCGACCAGCCGGCCCTCGGGATCGTAGAGCGTCAGGGTCCAGAATCGCGCCGCCGGGGTAACGCCGCGCAGCAGCGTCTCACAGCGGCCGTCGAGGACATTGCCGGCATCGTCGGTCCGAGCATAGAACGCGATGCCGTCGCCGGAACCGACCGGCAATTCGCCGCTGCGCGCGATCGTCGCGCGCGCATAAGGATCGATGTCCGCGGTGCCGGTCTTGGGCCAAGCGGTCCAGGCCCCGATCGTGATCGCTCCAAAGGCCGTGCCGCGCGTCAAAGCCAGCCACGTCGCGCCGAGACCGGTGGCGGCCGCGATCAGCAAAGCCAGGAACACCCCGAGGAGAAGTCGCACGTGAAAACCGGTCGAGTGGCGGGAGCGGCGTTCCGAATCTTCCGTGCCCGCGGGTCGGAACACCAAGCGGTGCGAACGGGCGTCCTGTAGTGCCAACGCAGGCCCGGATAATCAAGCCGTGAGCCGTCGGCGCGATCGCCGTGGGCTGCGGCAGCCGGTGCGCCGCAACGGGGGTCCGGGGTTCGATCCCGCAGCTCGATGGAAATGCGCCCTAATTGCCGCGCGGGACGGGCGATCTCTCCGCGGCCTTGGCGATCGTATTCGGCTGCTCGAGTTTCGCGCCGCGCTGCTCGCCGGGGCCGGGGCTCGAAGCCATGGCGCGGCTCGCGTTGTCCAGCAAGTGCTCGAGCCGCTGCAGGATGTCGGCGCCGCGCTTGGTCAGCAGGGTAGGACGCAAGCTCGCCTCGGGACCTTCGCCCTTGCGCTCGGCCGCAACTGCCGCCGACGGCGACGCCTGGGCAGGCGGCAAGCCGGGCAGATTCTTCACTTCGATGCCTTGGTGGGCATAGGCCATGATCTCGTGCCAGGTCATCGCCGGGAGCGAGCCGCCGGTCATGCGGTTGGTGGGATCGTAATTGTCGTTGCCGAACCAGATGCCGCAGACGTAATTGCCGGTGTAGCCCATGAACCAGGCATCGCGGTAGGCATTGGTGGTGCCGGTCTTGCCCGCGGCGCGCACCCCGTCGAGAATCGCGCGCTTGCCGGTGCCTTCCTCCACGACCTTGTTCATCATGAAGATCATTTGCATGGCGACTTGCTGGGAGATCACCTGCTCCGGCTTCTTGCCGTCGCGGTCGAAGCGCCACACCAGCTGGCCGTTCGGGCTGCGCACCTCGAGCACCGCGTGCGGTGCTACTGCCTTGCCGAGATTCGGGAAGGTCGCAAAGGCCGCCGTGTGGTCGAGCACGGTGACCTCGTCGGCTCCGATCGGGAGCGAGGGCGTGTCAGGCAACGGCGTGCGCAACCCCATCTTCTTGGCGGTCTCGATGATTTTTGCACGCCCGACCTTGGGGTTGCCTTTGCCGATCATGATCGAGAGCCGCACCGCCACGGTGTTGATCGAATGCGTCAGCGCCTTGGTCAGCGTCATCGACCCGCCGTAGGAGTGGCCGTAGTTCTGCGGGCACCAATTGCCGATGCAGATCGGCGCGTCGACTACGATCGAGGTCGGCTTCATGCCGTTGGCGAGCGCCGTGGCGTAGACATAAGGCTTGAACGAGGAACCGGGCTGGCGCAACGCATCGACCGCGCGATTGAACTGGCTTTGCCCGTAGTCGCGACCGCCCACCAAGGCGCGAACGCCGCCGTCGAGATCGATCAGCACCGAGGCGGATTGCGAGGCGTGATATTCGCGGCCGTACTGCCGCAGCGAAGTTTCGATGGCGCTCTCCATCGCGCGCTGCACGTTGATGTCGATGGCGGTTCGCACCACGAAGGCGCGCTCGCTCATCGATTTCGGGAAGGTGTCGACGAGCTTCTTCATCTCGTCGAAGGCCCAATCGAGATAGTAATTGGGCGAATGCTCGTCGCGGCGATCGACCGAGGTCGCCGGATTGCGCCGCGCGCCGAACACCTGGCCTTCGGTCATGAATCCCGCTTCGACGAGATTGTCGAGCACCACATTGGCTCTGGCGCGTGCCGCCGGAAGGTTGATGTGCGGTGCGAACCGGGTCGGCGCCTTGAACAGGCCGGCCAGCATTGCCGCCTCGGATAGGTTCACGTCACGGGCCGATTTGCCGAAATAATATTGCGCGGCCGCGTCGACGCCGAACGCGCCGCCGCCCATATAGGCGCGGTCGAGATAGAGCTTCAGGATCTCGTTTTTCGACAGCCGGGTCTCCAGCCAGGTCGCGAGGAACGCCTCCTTGACCTTGCGCTCGATCGTGCGCTCGTTGTTGAGGAACAGGTTCTTGGCGAGCTGTTGGGTGATGGAGGAACCGCCCTGTACGACGCCGCCCGCCCTGGCGTTGGCGGTCAGCGCGCGGCCGGTGCCCGCGAAGTCGATGCCGTAATGCTCGTAGAACCGTCGGTCCTCGGTGGCGAGCACCGCCTTGATGAGATGGTCGGGATATTCCTCGAGCGGGATCGATTCGTTGTGACGAATGCCGCGCGACCCGATCTCGTTACCGTAGCGGTCGAGGAAGGTGACGGCGAGTTCGGATTTCTTCAGCCAATCGTCGTCCGAGGTTTCGTTGAATGCCGGGATCGCGAGCGCCAGCATCAGGACCAGGCCGCCGGTGCCCAGCGTTGCCGCTTCCGAGAGGAATTCGACGGACAGGCGGCGCCACCCGGCAACATGGAAGCGGTCCATGAAGGTGGAAAACCGCTCGTAATACTCCCGCAGCCAGGCTCCGGAATGGAAAACCGTCGAATCCAGCCGCGAATCGAGGTCGAGCAGGAACCGCCTGAGCTTCGGTTTCCAGTCGTTCGGCAACAGATCGGGCAACGGGAGTTTCCTTCAAGGCACCGGCTTGGCTGCCGGTCCGGACTTGGCGTGCGTTCGGCTCGTTCGCTTTCTTAGCTCAATCGGGAGATCGGAGCCAATGGGCTGAAGCCGCCAAGCCGGACACTAGAACGTGACAATCCGCTTGAGGGTTCCGGCGAAGCTGCGAGGATGCGCCAGCCACAGAATCCTGGGGAAAATGGCTACAGCGAGGCAGACGAGCCCGGCGGGCCCGACGGTGACACATGGTCGACGAAGTTCCATTTTGGCGGGCAAAGCGCCTGCAAGACCTGAATGAGGCCGAGTGGGAAAGCCTCTGCGACGGCTGCGGCCGCTGCTGCCTCGTCAAGCTCGAGGAGGAGGAGACCGAAAACATCTATTTCACCGACGTAGGCTGCCGCCTGCTCGACACCGGGACGTGCCACTGCCGGGACTATCGGCATCGCACCGAACGGGTCGACGATTGCGTCCGGCTCACCCCGGAGACGATCGCGGAGATCGGCTGGCTGCCGCCGACCTGCGGCTATCGCCTGGTCGAGGAGGGCAAGGATTTATACTGGTGGCACCCGCTCGTCTCCGGCGACCCGGAGACGGTGCATCAAGCCGGAATCTCGGTGCGCGGCCGGGTCAACGATCTAGAGGACGACGTGCCAGCCGATGCGCTGGAACGGCGGATCGTGGATTGGCCGCTGCGGACGCCGAAGCGCGCGCGGAGAGGCAATTCGTGTCCGGACGACCGACGGGGGACAACGGACGGCGGAAAAACGAATTCGGCCGGCACCCGGATGCCGGGGAAGAATCGATAAATCCACGGGACCGAGCTCGAATGGTCGAGGTCGCCGGCTGCGATCGTCTGTCCTCCGTCCCCGTCCACTCTCGTCGGCCGGCCCCGGCGCGGCCGGTTCGTTCACGCTGCGTTCACGAAGCTCGGCCTAAGACGCAAGGCCGTGAAAGGCCACGATGATGTTGGCGAGATGCGTCTTTGCGCTTTTGCTCGCCGGCGCCGGATCGGTGGTTGCGGGCGAACTCGACGGCTGCCTTAGCCCGGAGCAACGCCGCGCGGCCATTGCCACTCGGCAAGCCATTCCGCTCGGCAAGGCCCTGCGGGCCGCCAAGGCGCGCCTCGGGGGCGAGGTCGTGCGGGCCCGGCTGTGCAAGGAGGGCAAAGAGCTCGTCTACGTGCTGACTGTGCTCGCGCATGATGGCAAAGTGACCGTGGCCACGGTAGATGGAACCTCGGGCGCCCTGATCGACGGGCACTGAGCGGGAGGTTGATGGTGCGTCTCCTCGTGATCGAGGACGATCCTGATCTCAATCGACAGCTGACAGGTGCGCTGACCGACGCGGGTTACGTCGTGGATCGCGCTTTCGACGGCGAGGAAGGGCATTATCTCGGTGAGACCGAGCCGTACGATGCGGTCATTCTCGACATCGGGCTTCCGAAGATGGACGGCCTGTCGGTGCTGGAATCGTGGCGCCGCGCCGGCCGCGCCATGCCGGTCCTGATTCTCACCGCGCGCGATCGCTGGAGCGATAAGGTCCAGGGATTCGATGCCGGCGCCGACGACTATGTGCCGAAACCGTTCCATCTCGAGGAAGTGCTCGCGCGCGTGCGGGCGTTGTTGCGGCGATCGGCGGGGCACGCCAAGAGCGAGTTCAATTGCGGACCGGTGCGGCTCGACACGCGCACCGGCCGGGTGACGGTCGAAGGCAATCCGGTCAAGCTCACCTCGCACGAGTACCGGCTGCTATCCTATCTGATGCATCACGCCGGCCGAGTGGTGTCGCGCACGGAGCTGGTGGAGCATCTCTACGATCAGGATTTCGACCGCGATTCCAACACCATCGAGGTGTTCGTCGGCCGCATTCGCAAGAAAGTGGGCGTCGACATCATCCAGACCGTCCGGGGGCTCGGCTATCTCCTGGCGGCGCCGGGCGATGCGCGCTAATTCGCTCGCGCTTCGGCTGTTTCTTTCGGCGACCGCCTGGACCGTGGTGATTCTGTTCGCCACCGGAGTCGTGCTGTCCTCGTTCTATCGGCACGCGGTGGAGCGGGCCTTCGACCGCCGGCTCGGCGTCTATCTGAAGACGCTGGTCGCCGACGTCGCCTCCCCCGAGGAAAGTGCCGATAAATTCCCGCAATCGCTGGGCGAGCCGCTGTTCGAGCTGCCGCTGTCCGGTTGGTATTGGCAGGTCACGCGCCTCGACCCGCAGAAGCCCGAGGTGCGCTCCTCGCGCTCGCTGTGGGACAGCGGCTTGCCGCGTCTCGAGGGCGGCAAGATTCCGACCGACGCCGGCGGCTCGCGGGTCGGCTACGTGCAAGGTCCGGAGAACCAGCGTCTTCGCATGTTCGAGCGGACCGTCGATCTCGGCGAGGAGGGTCGATATTCGATTGCGGTCGCGGGCGATGCCGCGGAGATCGACGACGAGATGCGCACGTTCAACGAAGCGCTTGCGGTGACGTTCTGCGTGCTCGCGGTCGTGCTGCTGCTGACCACCATGTTCCAGGTCCGGTTCGGGCTGGCGCCGCTCAAGCGGATATCCGAGGGTCTCGCCGCGATCCGGTCGGGAGCCGCCGAGCGGCTCGAAGGGACGTTCCCGGTGGAGATCGCCCCGCTCGCGCGCGAGACCAACGCGCTGATCGAGGCCAACCGCGAGATCGTGGAGCGCGCGCGCACTCACGTCGGCAATCTCGCCCACGCGCTCAAGACTCCCCTGTCCGTGATCGTGAACGAGGCGACTTCGCGCGGCGATGCGTTCGCCGTCAAGGTGCGGGAGCAGACCGACATCATGCGCGTTCAGGTGGCCCGCCATCTCGAGCGCGCACGGCTTGCCGCGCGTTTCAGCTCGATCGGCAGCATCACCGAGATCGGTCCGGTGGTGACCGCGCTGGCGCGCACGATGGAGAAGATCCACCACGATCGCGGCATCGCCATCGACGTCGAGGCGCCCGAGGACATCCGCTTCCGCGGCGAGCGGCAGGACCTCGAGGAGATGGTCGGCAACCTCGTCGACAACGCTTGCAAGTGGGCGAGGTCGCGGGTGTCCGTGGAAGTGCTGCGCGACGGCGCCGGCGGCGCGAGCGGTTCGCCGCTCGTGCGGCTCATGATCGACGATGACGGTCCGGGCCTTTCGCCCCCCGATCGCGAGGAGGCGCAGGCGGCGCATCGCGGGCGGCGGCTCGACGAGACCAAGCCCGGATCCGGCCTCGGGCTCTCCATCGTGGTCGAGCTCGCCGCCCTGTATGGCGGCGAGCTGTCGCTCGGGACCGCGCCGATCGGCGGCTTGCGGGCCGAGCTGGTGTTGCCGGCGGGTTGAGAATCAGAGTTTTGCCTCAATCGTGCCGCCACGTGCACGATCCGCGCCGCTCCCGGCGCCCGGGTCCTCCGCAAACGGCAGGTGGAGATGTCGCGAATTCTGCTGATCCCAGCGGCGCTGATGAGCATCGCGCTTACCGGCTGTGCCAATGATCCCTATTCCGGTCCCAAGCAGGACGCCGGCACGGCGATCGGCGCCATCACCGGTGCGCTGATCGGATCCAACTTCGGCGGCGGGACCAGCGGCCACATCGCCGGCGCGGTGGCCGGCGCCGCGGTGGGCGGCGTGCTGGGCAATGCCATCGGCGCTTCGCTCGATGCGCGCGATCGCCAGCGCGCCTATGCGGCGCAGATGCAGGCGGTCCAATATGGCGAGCCGGGTGCGCCGGTCGGCTGGCGCAGCCCCGATTCGGATCGGTACGGAACCATCGTTCCGGGGCCGCCGTACCAGTCGGGCGGGCTGACCTGCCGCGAATTCACCCATACGATCTATGTCGACGGAAGGCCGCAGACCGCGCGGGGCACCGCTTGCCGCAATCCCGACGGGAGCTGGACGCCGGTGGGATAGCGAAGCGGCCCGATCTCAAACGAGCTGCATCCGCGCCTGACTAGCGCTGCAGAGCGATTGCGCGCTTGATAGAAAGCAAAACGAGTCATTTGACGTAAATCAAACACGCGTTCGGAATTGCCGGGCCAGATCTGATGGGCAGGAAGGCCCTGGTCGCTTTCCTTCAGGCATGCATGACTGGAGCAATCCGCCGGCTGTATGGCCTGGTGACTGGGTCGATTTGCGCATTGCGGCACACCGCTCGGCGTGATGTAACCGCAATCGCTTGCCGAGAAGCGTGCTTGCCGATGGCCCAGCAGGCCCGAGTGCGGCGGTTGGTCGCAATTCGGCGCCCGTCTTGGGCTCACAATTTGCAGGCTCAATCACCGGCCTGGAACTCGATCGGAAGGCGGAAGTCATGCGCACGGGCTTGCTGCCGATCCCGCGCCGCATGAATGCGAGCCGCCCAAAGGTCATTCGAGGTTGATCGGGACGATGACCTTGTGGCTGGTGTTCACGCTGATGACGGCCGCGGCGATTCTGGTCGTGCTGTGGCCGCTCTCGCGCAGCCGCGTTGCGTACGCTTGCGGAACCGATCTCGCGATCTACAAGGATCAGATCGCGGAAATCTCGCGGGACCGCACCGCCGGGCTGATCGGCGAGGCCGAAGCCAAGGCGGCGCGCGTGGAGATCTCCCGGCGCCTGCTTGCGGCCGCCGATCGCGCATCGGCCGACCAGGGCGAAACGAGCGTGCGCTGGCGCCGCCGGTTGGTCGCGGTCACGGCGCTCGTCGTGCTCCCGATCGGCACCGGCGGCCTGTACTTTGCGCTCGGCTCTCCGGGCCTGCCGGACCAGCCGCTTGCCGCCAGACTGGATTCCCCCGTCGAGCGACGTTCGGTCGAGACGCTGGTAAGCCAGGTCGAGCGTCATCTCGAGCTCAATCCGCAGGATGGTCGTGGCTGGGAAGTGATCGCGCCGGTTTATCTGCGCCTCGGACGGTTCGAAGACGCGGTGAAAGCCCGCGCGAATGCCGTGCGCCTGCTCGGAGATTCCGCGGATCGCGAAGCCGAACTCGGCGAAGCACTGGCCGCCGCGGCGAACGGCATCGTCACGGTCGAAGCCAAGACGGCGTTCGATCGCGCGATTGCGCTCGATCCCAGCAATCCGAAGGGCCGCTACTACGTCGGCGTCGCCGCCGCGCAGGATGGCAAGCCGGACGAGGCGGCCGGCATTTGGCGCGAACTGCTCGTGCAAGCACCCGCGGGAGCGCCCTGGGCGGAGCTCGTTCGGCAATCCTTGGCGCGAGTAGACCCGAATTCGGCATCCGAGCGATCGGGCCCGGGTCCCACGGAGATGGCCGCAGCGGCCGACCTGGCCCCCGAGCAGCGCTCCGACATGATCCGCGGCATGGTCGATCGTCTCGCCGCCCGCCTGCAGCGCGACGGTTCCGATGTCGAAGGCTGGCTGCGCCTGGTGCGTGCCTATGCGGTGCTGGGCGAGCGCCACGAGGCCCGGTCCGCCGCCGCGGCCGCGCGCCGCGCGCTTGCCGCGGATCCCGAAAAGGTCCAGCGCATCGACGCGCTCGTCAAGGATCTGGACCTCGAAGGCTGAGACCGAAAACCGTCATGACACGCAGGCAAAGACGGCTGTTCCTCGTCGGCACCGGGGTCGGCGTGCTGGCAATCGCCGCAGCGCTCGTGCTCGTTGCGCTGAGAGATTCCATCGTATTCTTCAATTCGCCAACCGATGTGGTGGAAAAGCACGTAGCGCCCGGCACACGGATCCGGCTGGGCGGACTGGTCAAATCCGGCAGTCTGATCCGTGGCGACTACCTCGCGGTGCGGTTCGCCGTGACCGACGGCAACCGGGAAATCGCCGTCAGCTACGCGGGAGCGCTGCCGGACCTGTTTCGCGAGGGGCAGGGCGTCGTGGCGGAAGGTGCGCTCGATGCCGCGGGGCTGTTCCGGGCCGACACCATTCTGGCCAAACATGATGAAACCTACATGCCCAAGGAAGTTGCCGACGCCCTGAAGAAGCAGGGCCATTGGAAAGACAGCTACGGCGCGGCCGCCGCCAGGAGCGAAAGATGATCGCCGAGCTCGGCCATTACGCCCTCGTGCTCGCGCTCGGCCTCGCGCTGGTGCAGGCCGTCGTGCCGTTCTGGGGCGCAAAGAGCCGCGATCCCGTGCTCATGGCGGTGGCCGGGCCCACCGCGATCGCGCAATTCGCTTTCGTGGCCGCGGCGTTCCTGGCGCTCGTCTGGTGCCACGTCTCCTCGGACTTCTCGGTCCTGACCGTGTTCGAGAATTCGCATTCCGCCAAGCCGTTGATCTACAAGATCAGCGGCGTATGGGGGAACCACGAGGGTTCCATGCTGTTGTGGATCCTCATGCTGGCGTTGTTCGGCGCGCTGGTCGCCGGCTTCGGCGGCAATCTGCCGGCCACGCTCAAATCGACGGCGCTCGCGGTGCAGGCATGGATCGCCGCGGCATTCGAGCTGTTCGTGCTGGCCACGTCGAATCCATTCGTGCGGCTCGCGCAGCCGCCGCTCGAAGGCCGCGATCTCAATCCGATCCTGCAAGACCCCGGGCTCGCGGTGCATCCGCCGTTGCTGTATCTCGGTTATGTCGGTTTCTCGATCACCTTTTCGTTCGCCGCCGCGGCGCTGATCGAAGGCCGCATCGACGCCGCCTGGGCACGCTGGGTACGGCCGTGGGCGCTCACCGCCTGGATCTTTCTGACTCTGGGCATCGCGATGGGTTCCTACTGGGCCTATTACACGCTGGGTTGGGGCGGCTGGTGGTTCTGGGATCCGGTCGAGAATGCATCGCTGATGCCCTGGCTTGCCGGAACGGCGCTGCTGCATTCGGCGGTCGTGATGGAAAAGCGCGATGCGCTCAAGGTTTGGACCATCCTGCTCGCCGTCCTGACGTTCTCATTGTCCCTGCTGGGCACCTTCCTGGTGCGCTCCGGCGTGCTCACCTCGGTTCACACCTTCGCCAACGATCCGGCCCGCGGCGTGTTCATCCTCGCGATTCTGGTGATGTTCATCGGCGGCAGCTTTGCATTGTTCGCCTGGCGCGGGCCGCTGCTCAAGCAAGGCGGATTGTTCGCCCCGATCTCGCGCGAAGGCGCGCTCATCCTCAACAATTTGTTCCTCACCACCGCCTGCGCGACGGTGTTCGTCGGCACGCTCTATCCGCTGGCGCTCGAGGCTTTGACCGGCGAAAAGATCTCGGTGGGAGCCCCGTTCTTCATCGCGACTTTCGTTCCTCTGTTCATCCCCCTCTTGGTCGCAATGTCGTTCGGCCCGCTGCTCGCCTGGAAGCGCAGCGACCTCTACGGGGTCGCGCAGCGCCTCGTCGGGGCACTTGCCGTGGCGGTGGTAGGCATCGCGGCGACGTTCGCGGTCGAGAGCGGCGGGCCGGTGGTCGCGCCGTTCGGCGTGGGTCTTGCCCTGTTCTTGATGACCGCGGCGGTCACCGATCTCGTGGAGCGCGCCGGCCTGTTCCGGTCCTCGATCGGGACGGCGGTCAGGCGTGCCGGCGGTTTGCCGCGCTCGGCCTGGGGCACCATGATCGCGCATTTCGGGGTCGGACTGACGGTGCTCGGGATCGTCGGCGAGACCCAATGGGGCGCCGAGCGGATCGCCTCGATGCGTCCGGGCGAGTCGCTATCGATCCGCCACTACGATCTAAGCTTCGACGAAGTGGTCCCGCGGCCCGGGCCGAATTTTCGCGAGTTCGTCGGCAAATTCACGGTACGGCGCGGCGGCGAGGTGATCGGGATCATGGAGCCTTCGCGTCGGGTCTATCCGGTGCGCCAGATGACGACCACGCAATCCGCGCTGATGACCCGCGGCATGAGCCAGCTTTATCTTTCGCTCGGCGATCCGGATCCCGACGGCAAGACCGCGGTGCGGCTCTATCACAAGCCGCTGGTGTTGCTGATCTGGTTGGGTGCCGCCGTCATGGTGCTGGGCGGGGCGATGTCGCTGTCCGACCGACGCTTGCGCGTGGGCGCGCCGCGACCGGCAAGAGCCCGCGTTGCCGCACAACCGGCAGAATGACTCAAAGCCATGTTCCGCAAATCACGACCCCCGCCTGGGCTGCGCCTATCTCTTCCTGGAGTGCGCGGCTCGATGCCCTTCTTGGGTCTGCTTGCAATCGCGATGTTCATCGTGCTGCAGTTCGCCACGGTGGCGGTCGCGGTGCAGCCGGACGAGGTGCTGGCCGACCCCAAGCTCGAGGCGCGGGCGCGAGCCCTGTCGCGCGAGCTGCGCTGCATGGTTTGTCAGAACCAGTCGATCGACGATTCCGATGCGCCGCTCGCCCGCGATCTGCGCATCCTGGTACGAGAAAGATTGAAAGCGGGCGACGGCGATGCGCAGGTGCTCGACTTTCTCACCGCCCGTTACGGCGAGTTCGTGTTGCTCAGGCCCCCGCTTGGATGGCACACCGCGCTGCTATGGCTGGCGCCATCGGGGGTGCTGATCCTCGGCATCTTCACGCTCATCATCGCGCGGCGCCGCCGCGTGTCCGGAGCCACCGAACCGACCGGCGGCGCTGCCGAGCCGGCGCTCACCGCGTCCGAAGAGAAGCGGCTCGCCCGATTGCTGGGCTCCAGGACGGACCGGCCGGCACGCAACGAAAACCGTTGACTCGCGTCCCTCCCGTGAGGGCCGCCTTAACAAAATTTAATCCGGCCGACAGCGCGCCGTAAGCCGCGCTGCGCCATGCTCGCGATCGCAAAGAATTCGGGCGTCCACCGGTACTCCCCGTCGCCCCCCGCCGGTGGAACGACCCCGGGGGCGGGCGAATCTCGCCCGCCCCATTTGCTCCGATCTCCGGTTTCCGGCATCCGTCGCCCCCGCCGGGACCGGAGTCGGGCGGGGGCGGCGGAACAGATCCCGCCGCCCTTCGCCTTCCCTTCAGCTTTTGCTCGCAAGTGCTTGCGGAAATTCGTATCGAATCCCGCAACAGTCCGTTTCGAAATTCGTGATGTCTGGATTTCGTCCCGTGCGCTCTCGAAGAGATCAGCTTCGCGCCGGCGTGGAATCAGCCCGGCGTGCGGTATCTTGAGCCGGGTAATTCGGGTACAAGGCGCCATGATCCGCCGGGCGCCGACGAGGTGATCGAATGAAGAGGCGGGCGTTTGTGCTGTTGATTGGCGGCGCAGCTGTTGCGTGGCCGTTTGCGGCGCGCGCGCAGCAGCTAGCGACGCCGGTGATCGGTTACATGAACGGCGGCGCGCGCGACGAATATGGGGCGCTCGAGAACGCGGATGCATTTCGGCAAGGCTTAAGTGAAACCGGCTACATCGAACACCGGAATATTACGCTCGAATACCGCTGGGCGGAGGGTCACGACGATCGACTTCCGGGACTGGCGGCAGATCTGGTGCGCCAAAAAGTGAACGTGATCGCCGCGACCGGCACACCCGCGGCTCTCGCAGCCAAAGCAACCACCGCTGTCATTCCGATCGTGTTCGAGACGGCCGGTGACCCGGTCACGCTCGGCCTCGTAGCCAGCCTGAACCGGCCGGGTCGCAACGTCACCGGCGTAACCCAGTTGAACTCCGAGTTGGTATCGAAGCGACTCGGCCTGCTGCACGATTTGATACCCACAGCCAAGATCATCGGTTTGCTCGTGAACCCGAAAGATCCCCGAGCCGAGACCCAGTCGAGAGACATGCAGGAAGCGGCGCGTGCGCTCTGGCTGCAAATCCATATCCTGAACGCCAGCACCGAAGCTGAAATCGACACGGCGTTCGCGGGCTTGGTCCAACTGCGAGCAGGCGCGCTCATCGTCGGCACTGGCAACTTCTTCGCTACGCGGCGGGAACAACTCGCGGCCTTGGCCGCACGACACAGGGTGCCTGCGATCTACCAGTATCGTTATTTCGCCGCGGCCGGCGGCCTGATGAGCTATGGAGCCAGCATCACGGAAGGCTATCGCCTCGCTGGCATCTACACCGGCCGAGTCCTCAAGGGCGAAAAGCCGACCGACCTGCCGGTCGCGCGCCCGACCAAGTTCGAGCTGGTCATCAACCTCAAGACCGCCAACGCACTCGGCCTGAGCATTTCGCCGGGCGTGCTTGCTATTGCCGACGAAGTGATCGAATAATGCGAAAGGTGTCCACGGCCTTTTTCGAGACAGGCTTCAAGTACAGCGCCGACTAGCGCCGGTGGATGAAGGCTCCGGCACGGCATTTGCGAACGGCCGAGATCCTTGGATCATGCGTTTGCTCATCATCGAAGATGATCACGACGCCGCGGATTACCTCGCCAAGGCGTTCCGCGAAGTCGGCCATGTCGCCGATCAGGCATTCGACGGCGAGGAAGGGCTGGCCCTGGCGCTCGACGGCCAATACGAGGTGCTCATCGTCGATCGCATGCTGCCGAAGCTCGACGGTCTGGCGCTGATTGGCGCGCTGCGCGCCAGGGGCGTCGAAACTCCGGCGCTCATTCTGTCCGCGCTGGGACAAGTGGACGATCGCGTCAAGGGCTTGCGGGCCGGCGGCGACGATTACCTGGCGAAGCCCTACGCGTTTTCCGAGCTCCTGGCCCGTATCGAAGTGCTGTCCCGCCGTCGCGGCGGCCGCGGCGAAGAGACCCTCTACCGGGTCGGCGACCTCGAGCTCGATCGGCTCTCGCACCGGGTGAGCCGCGGCGAGACCGAGATCACGCTGCAGCCGCGCGAGTTCCGGCTGCTCGAATATCTGATGAAGCACGCCGGACAGGTGGTGACCCGAACCATGCTGCTGGAGAACGTCTGGGACTATCATTTCGATCCGCAGACCAACGTTATCGATGTGCACATTTCGCGGCTCCGCTCCAAGATCGACAAGGGCTTCGCGCGCCCGCTGCTGCACACGGTACGCGGTGCGGGGTACATGATCCGTGACGGCGCTCGGTAAGTTTTTTCGCACCACGACCTTCAAGCTTACACTCGTCTATCTGACGGTGTTCGCGCTGTTTGCGGTGTTCCTGCTCGGTTATTTCGCCTGGAACACGCAGCGGCTGATCACACAGCAGATCACCGAGACGGTGGACGCGGAGATCACCGGCCTGTCCGAGCAGTACCGGCAGGGCGGCATCCGCAGGCTAGTGATCGGGGTGGAGGCGCGCTCGCGCCGCCCCGGATCGAGCCTGTATCTGGTGACGACGTTTACCGGCGAATCGCTGGTCGGCAACGTCGGCTCGTTGGCGCCCGGCGTGCTCGACCGGGCCGGCTGGGCGGAGACCTTGTATCGCAGGCAGGATGAGAGCGAAGGCGCCGAGCATCAGGCGCTGGTGCGGGTGTTCCAGCTTCCGGGCGGATTTCGCCTACTGGTCGGCCGCGATCTCGAGGAGCGCGAGCGGCTGCAGCAGATCGTGCTCGACGCCGGCCGCTGGTCGATTGCGCTCGTGGTGGTGCTCGGGCTCGCCGGCGGCTTTCTGATCACCCGCCGCGTGCTCAGGCGCGTCGATGCCATGACGGAGACCACGCGGACGATCATGGCCGGCAATCTCGGCGGCCGTCTGGCGATCGCCGGCACCGGGGACGAGCTCGACCGGCTCGCCTCGAATCTCAACGAGATGCTCGAGCGCATCGAAGGCCTGATGCGCGGCCTCAAGGAAGTCTCCGACAACATCGCGCACGATCTCAAGACGCCGCTCACGCGATTGCGCAATCGCTGCGAGGAGGCGTTGCGGAACGCGCGGAGCGAGGCGGACTACCGCGCCGCGCTCGAAGCCACGATCGAGGAATCCGACGGCCTGATCCGCACCTTCAACGCGCTGCTCATGATCGCTCGCGCGGAATCCGGACAGGCCCGCGAGAACATGACCGAATTCGACGCCGCCGAGATCGTCCGCGACGTCGGCGAGCTCTACGAGCCGCTGGCAGACGAGAAGGGGCTGGCGCTGAGAGTCGACGCGGCGGGCCCGGCGCCGGTGAAGGGCAATCGCGAGCTCGTCAGCCAGGCGCTCGCCAATCTCGTCGACAACGCCATCAAATACGCCAAGCTGGAGGCGGTGGACGGGGCCAATGCCGAGATTCTGGTCACCGCGCGGGGCGAGGGGGACCGCATCCTGCTCGCCGTTGCCGACCACGGTCCGGGCATTCCGGGCAAGGATCGCGGGCGCGTGGTCGAACGGTTCGTCCGGCTCGAGCAGAGCCGATCCGAGCCGGGCTCGGGCCTGGGTCTGAGCCTCGCCGCCGCGGTCGCCCATCTGCATGCCGGCGAGCTCAGACTCGAGGACAATGGGCCGGGCCTCAAAGCGGTGATCGCGCTGCCGCGCGCCGGCCCGCGAGCATCGTCGGCTGCCTGAGCATCTCGGATCGCTGACGGTTTGCCGTGATAATCGATGACCATGATGCGCTCACCGGCGGCTGTCGGCTGCGCAAAAGGAAACGCCGGGCCGGCATCCCCGCCGCGGCGCCGAGGCATTGAAGCACGCCGCGTGGCAAAGGCTCGGCTCAAGCCGCCGCGATGCCGATGCCCTCCTGCTCGCACGTGTTCGCGACGTCGCTGACCGTCGCGCGCTGCACGTCGCGCCGGAAACGCAGATCGTCGAAGCGGGTGCCGCGGTGCATCGTGCAGCGATCGTCCCACATCACGAGGTCATTGACGCGCCAACGGTGGGTATAGACGAACTGCCGTTGCGTGGCGTGCTCGATGAGGTCGTCGATCAGCGCGCGGCCCTCCACGTCGGGCATGCCGAAGATGCGGCCGGCGTGAGAGGCGAGATACAGCGACTTGCGGCCGGAATCCGGGATGACGCGAACGAGCGCCTGGGGCACCGGCGGCAGCGCCTCGCGCTCCTCGTCGGAGAAATTGGTGAAGCCGAGCCGGCCGCGCGAGTTGAAGATCGAGTGCTCGGCAATGAGCCCTTCGAGCCGCCGCTTCATGGTCTCGGGCAGCGCGTCATAAGCGGCGCGCTCGTCGGCGAATTCGGTGTGGCCGCCGAGCGGCGGGATCGCGCGGGCATAGAGCAGCGACGCGAGCGCCGGCAGCCGCTTGAATGAGCTGTCGGTGTGCCAGAGCCGGTTCGCCAGTTGGAACTGGCGCAGCCTGGAGTCCTTGCCCCACAGTTTATCCTTGTGATTGAGGTTGGAAACGTCGGCGAATTCTTGGCGCAGGCGCAGCGGCGCGTCCTTGCGGTGGACGCCGATCGTCACTTCCAACGGCCCGAACAGCGCCGCGAACCCGAGATGCTGCTCCTGGGTGAGCTGCTGGTCGGGAAAAATCAGCACCGCATGGGTCGCGAATGCGGCTTTTACCGCGGCGAGATCCGCGGCTTCGAGCGGCTGCGCCAGATCGAGATCGCCGATTTCGGCGGCGAAGCTCGGCGTGACCGAATAAACGCTGATCGCCATCTCGTTTCCTCCGCCGCGATCCTACCGCGGGATGTCTTCATGCCGGCTCTTGCCGGCCGGGCGATGCTCATCCCGGCAGCGCATGTTTCCACGCGAGGTCCCATTCCTGGCCGATCATGTCCACGACCTTGCCGTTCTGCTCGAAGAATTTGTTTGGGACCTGGAACACGGCGAGCATCAACCCGCCTTCGGGCGTCCAGGCGGCGTGACGGCTGCCGGCGGGCCGCCATACGAAATCGCCGGGCCCGACTTCGAGCCCGGCCTCCGGACCCTCCTTGTCCACCAGGCGGCCCTCGATCATGTAGGTCTGCTCGATCAGCACATGCTCGTGGTCGGGCAGGACGGCGCCCGGCTGCATCTTGAGCAGCACGGTCACCAGGCCGCTATCGCGGTCGACCAGCAGGGTCTTGACCTCGCAGCCTTCGAACCGGGTCTTTTCCCAGGGCAGGTCGTCCATGTGCACCGAGCGGGACGCCTTGGGGCCGAGCCCGGCGTGATTCTTGGCATTGGGCGTGATCGCGGCCATGGCTTGTTCTCCTCGGTTCGCGCGGATCGCGACAGCCTAGCGGTTCCCGGCACGTGGTTCCAGGGCGGACGCGCGCAGCAGGAATTGGCCCGCAGCTGCTCATCGATCAAGAAACGGAGCGAGAAAGCAAGCGAACTACTCGATTTGCGCGCCATTGCCGGGACCTTTGGCCCCGCGTATCGTTCGCAACCAGGGGAAAGCCGGAATCGATTCAGGGAGGGGAGGGGCCATGACCATCGGTTTGCCGCGGCTCGTAAGCGTGGTGCTCGCCGCTGTCATCGGCGCGCTGGCGGCCGGGGCCGCGGCGGCGCAGGACGACACTTGCAAGAACCGCGGTCAGCTCGACACGCTCTACTGCGACGAGGACCGCGACCTCGTTGCCGATCCGCCGAAAGATCCGAGGAACTGGCGCGATCCTTCGACCCTGGTGTTCGCCTATACGCCGGTGGAGGATCCGGCGGTTTATCAGAATATCTTCAAGCCGTTCACGGATTACCTGGCGACCTGCACCGGCAAGCGCGTGGTCTATTATCCGGTGCAGTCGAACTCGGCCGAGGTCGAGGCGATGCGGTCGGGCCGCCTGCACATTGCGGGGTTCTCGACCGGCCCCACGGGCTTTGCCGTCAATCTCGCGGGCGCGGTGCCATTCGCCACGAAAGGCACCCAGAAGGGCGTGCAGGGCTATCATCTGCTCGCGATCGTCCGCAAGGAAAGCCCGTTTACGAAGCTCGCCGACCTCAACGGCAAGCGCGTGGCGCACACCTCGCCCTCCTCGAACTCGGGCAATCTGGCGCCGCGCGTGCTGTTCCCGCCGGAGGGGCTGAAACCCGACGAGGATTACAAGCCGCTGATGTCGGGAGGGCACGACAAATCCACGCTCGGGGTACGTTCCGGCGACTACGACATGGCACCGGTCGCCTCCGACGTGTTCGAGCGCATGGTGGTGCGCGGCACGGTGAACGGCGATGATTTCCGCATCATCTACAAGAGCCCGATTTTTCCGACATCCTCGTTCGCCCATGCGCACGATCTCAAGCCCGAGCTCGCCGCCAAGATCCAGCAGTGCTTTTTTGCGTTCCGCTTCACGCCGGAGATGACGAAGGAATTCAACGGCGACGACCGTTTCGTGCCGATCACGTACAAGGAGACCTGGGCGGTCGTGCGCGAGGTCGCGGAAAAGACCGGGACGCCGTACAACAAGGCCGGCTACGAGGCGGAATCGAAACGCGAGGCGGAAGCGCTCGCGAAGAAGCAGCAGCAGCAAGCTCCGAAGCCGTGAGCCCCGCTTGATGGACGCGCTCGCCCAAGGCCGCGAGCAGAGCTCCCCGGATCCGGCGACCGATCGGTCGCTCGTGATCCGCAATCTCAGCAAACAATACCGCACCAGCTCGATCGTTCTGAAAAACGTGTCGCTCGCGCTCGAGGGGCGCGGCTTGACCGCGATCATCGGCCCGTCCGGCGCCGGCAAGTCGACGCTGGTGCGCTGCATCAACCGGCTGGTCGATCCAACCACGGGCGAGATCCTGTTCATGGGCCAGGACCTCGCCAAGCTCGGCGGTCGCGCGCTGCGCCGGGCGCGCCGGCGGATCGGCATGGTGTTCCAGGAGTACAATCTGGTCGAGCGCCTGTCCGTCATCGAGAACGTGCTGTGCGGACGGCTGGGCTACATCCCGGTGTGGCGCGCGTTTTTTCGTCGGTTCAGGCCCGAAGATATCGACCGCGCGTTTCAGCTGCTCGATGCGGTGGGCTTGAGCGAGTTCGCCACCGCACGCGCCGATCGGCTCTCCGGGGGGCAACGCCAGCGGGTCGGGATCGCGCGCGCCCTGATGCAGGCACCCGACCTGATGCTTGCCGACGAGCCGACGTCCTCGCTCGATCCCAAGACCTCGGTCGAGATCATGGAGCTGATCGCGCGCCGGGCCGGCGAGCGCGACATTCCGGTGATCGTCAACATTCACAATGTCGACTGGCTCGCCGCTTCGCCGACCGCATCGTCGGCATGGCCAAGGGCGAGATCGTGTTCGACGGCGAGCCGCGCGCGCTCGAGGATGAGCACCTCATCGCCATTTACGGCGGCGAAGGATGGCTCGAGTGAGCCCAGAATCCGCTCCCCATAACTTCCGCGGCGCGGCGCGTTGCGTTCCCGCCGAACTGGCTGCTGCGTCTCGGCCTGCTCATGCTTGCGGCCTACGTCGTCTATGCGGGCTCGATCCTCGACGTCTCCTGGCCGCGCTTCCTGCGTGGTCTGAGCGAGGGCGCGCGGTTCCTCGGGCGGATGTTCCCGCCCAATGTAGCGGGCGACAAGCTCGCGCTGCTGCAAACCGGCATGATCGAGAGCCTGCAGATCGCGATTCTCGCGACCGCGTTCGGCGTCGGCTTCTCGTTGCCGCTGGGAATTGCCGCGGCGCGCAATCTCAGCATCGCGCCGCTCGCCTGGACCGCGCGGGCGCTGATCGCGCTGTTCCGCTCGTTCCATCCCGTCATCGTCGCCATCCTGTTCGTCAAGGCGGTGGGCTTCGGCGCCCTCGCCGGCATCCTGGCCTTGATCGTCGCCTCGATGGGATTCATCTCCAAGCTGCTCGCCGAGGCGGTCGAGGAAACGTCGATGCAGCAGGTCGAGGCGGTGCGCGCGAGCGGGGCCTCGTTCCTTGCCGTTGTCGTCATGGGGGTGCTGCCGCAGGTGATGCCGCGGTTCATCGGATTTGTCGCCTACCAGCTCGATTCCAACCTGCGCAATTCGGCGCTGGTCGGTCTGGTTGGCGGCGGCGGCATCGGCGCGACGCTGTTCACGGCGTTTCAGCGTTTCGACTACGACTTCGTGCTCACGATCGTGCTCGCCATCATCGGGTTCGTGATGGTCGGCGAGCTTTTATCCGGCCTGATGCGCAGGCTGTTCCAATGAGCGGCGCCGGTTCCTCGCCGGTCGTCCCGGCTGCCGCATCGTTGCGCCGCTGGCAGCGGTTCACGATGCCGGAACGCATCCTGCGGTCGCTGTTCTATCTCGCGGTGCTGCTGGCGATCATGTGGTCGTTCCGGACCATCGAGATCATCCCGGAATTTCTCTACGACGCCCCGCAGCAGACCGCGGACCTGTTTCTGCGCATGTGGCCGATCGACTGGGCGTGGTATCCCAAAGTGGTGCATCCGGCGTTGATCGAGACGCTGCACATTGCGACGTTGGGAACCGTGCTCGCCGTAGGGCTCGCGGGGCTGGTCGCACTGCTCGTCGCCCGCAATCTGACCGGCTCGATTGCCCTCAACCTGTTGGGCAAGTTCATCCTGGTGTCGACGCGTTCGGTGCACACCATGGTGTGGGCGCTGTTCTTCGTCGCGGTGTTCGGGCCGGGGCCGCTCGCCGGCATGCTCGCGATCGCCGTGCACTCGATCGGCTTCACCGGCAAGTTTTTATCCGAAGCCATCGAGGAGGTGCGGCCGGGCCCGATCGAGGCGCTCAGGGCTGCCGGCGCGCCGCCGATCGCAATTCTGCTGAAAGGCTATTGGCCGCAGGTCAAGCCTGCGTTCCTGTCGATTGCCCTGTTTCGCTGGGACATCAACGTGCGCGAATCGGCGGTGCTCGGGCTGGTCGGCGCCGGCGGGCTCGGCATGGCGCTCGATACCGCGCTGTCGAACCTCTATTGGGACCAGGTCGGACTGGTGCTGCTCGTCATTTTCGCGGTGGTGATCGCGACCGACATCGCGACGTCCTGGGTGCGCGGCCGGATCATTTGAATTGCCTTCGGGTCGCGGCCGAGCTCGTGGTCTCGGTCTCTTGGATGATTTGCAGCGGTTCGCCCCGATTTGTAAGGCCCATGGCCTCCATGCTAGTTTTCCAGTATGGGCAAGTTCGAAGAGATCAAACGCGCGGTTTCCAGCTTGGGCGCTGAGGAGCTCGCGAAATTTCGCGCTTGGTTCGAAAAATTCGATGCGGGCCGTTTCGACGAGAAGATCGAACGCGATGCGCAAAGCGGCAAGCTCGACGGGCTTGCCGATGAGGCGCTTGCCGAATTTCGCAAGGGCGGCGCTCGCGAGCTGTGAGGCACTTTGCAAGCTCCAGATTCTGGGATGCATACCAAAGACTTCCCGAACCCATTCGTGCGCTCGCCGACAAGACCTATGCCATTCTGAAGGAAAACCCACGCCATCCTTCCCTGCATTTCAAGAGGGTTGGACGTTTCTGGTCCGTTCGCGTTGGGCAGCGCTACCGCGCGCTCGCTCTGGACGTCGATGGGGACATGCTCTGGTTTTGGATCGGGACACATGCCGAGTACGATCGTTTGATCCACTAACCGGTGTGCTCGGCTGACACGCGGAGTACCAATGATCGATGACCAATGTATTTCTCACCCACCCCCCGGACATGCTGCGAAACTATTACGGCGAGCGCGCTCTGGCGGCGTTGAAAACTCACGCCGAGGTCCGCATCAATCCGACCGGCCGGGTTCTCGACGCCGATGCGCTCGCGCAAGCGGCGCGCGGCTGCGAGATCATCGTCTCGGACCGCCAGACGCCGGGGCCGGCGGCTCTCTTTCGCCAAGCGGGCGATCTCGTCGCGTTCCTGCGCTGCGCGGTCGACGTTCGCAACGTCGACGTGGCGGCGGCGAGCGGCGAGGGCATCTTGGTGACCCGGGCCACGCCCGGTTTTGCCGCCTCGGTTGCCGAAATGGCGATCGGGTTCATGGTCGATCTCGCGCGCAACATCTCGGATTCGGTCCTCATCTATCGCCAGGGCCGCAGTCCGGAGGCCGGCGCCGGACGCCAGCTCAAAGGTGCGACCCTCGGGATCATCGGCTATGGCGTCATCGGCCGATATCTCGCGCCGATCGGCCAGGCGCTCGGCATGCAGGTGATCGTCAGCGATCCGTACCAGACGGTCACGGCGCCGGGGATCCGCCAGGCGGCGCTGGACGCGCTGCTCGCCCAATCCGACTTCGTCGTATGCCTCGCCGTCGCGACCGAGGAGACCGAGAATCTGATTAACGCCGCGAGATTCGCGCAGATGAAGCCGGGTGCGTTCTTCATCAATCTGTCGCGCGGCAATCTGGTCGACGAGGCGGCACTGGCGCACGCGCTCGAGGAGCGGCGCATCGGCGGCGCCGCGATCGACGTCGGGCGGGCGCCGGACCAGATGCCGTCCCTCGATCTCGCCCGCCGGTCCGACGTGATCGCCACGCCGCATGCGGCGGGTCTCACGCCGGAAGCGATCGAGCATCAGGCCTTCGATACGGTGCGGCAGGTGGCCGAGCTCGTCGCCGGCCGCGTTCCGCCCGGCGCCGTCAACGCCGAGGCGGCGAGCCGGCTTGCTCGCCTGCACAAAGACTGACCTCACGCGCCGGCGATTGGCTTGCTGGCCGAATGCACACGCGGACATCGACGGAGTGCGGAAGATCGCTTCACGCGCCGGCCGCGAGGCGGGTCGGCCGCTTGTTGGCGAGCGGCAGCATCACCGGCTCGTTGGACTCCGCCGATAGATCGGCGGCCATGCAGAGCTCCATCACCTGCCTGGCCTCTTCCGGCTCGACCAGCACCGGCCGGTCGAGCGCGACCGCCTCGACAAAATGCACGGTCTCGCTCGCCATCGGTCCGGCGTAGACGTGCCCGACCGGCTCTCCCGGCATGGTCGACATCGGGAACATGGTGCCGTTCTTGACCGTGCTGAGCATCACGTCGCGATGCGTGTCGTCGACCATGATTGCGCCATCGGTTCCGACCACCTCGATCCAGGTGGAGGAGAAATTCGGATAACCGGGCGGCAGGCTCCAGCCGCCGCCGACCACGAACGAGACGCCGGTATCCAGCGTGACCATTGTCCACTGCAGATCGGGCACGTCGCCGCCGCTCGCCTCGCGCATGGCGCCGTAATTCACCTGCGAGTAGACGCGCACGGGCTTCGCGGGGCTGAGGCACCACAGCACGAAATCGATGTCGTGGGTGGATTCCATCGCGGCCGGCGACAACTTGACCCGGCCGCTGATCTTCTTGCCGAGCCCGCGGGTGATGTGGCGGCTGACCAGCACGCTCACCGGCTTGCCGATCGTGCCGTCGGCAATGGCTTTCTTCACGTACGCGTATTTCGCATTGAAGCGCTGCGAATAGCCGATGGTGAATTTCAGCCCGGCGGCGCGCGCGAGCGCGATCAGCTCGTCGGCTTCCGAGAGTTCGATCGCGATCGGTTTTTCGAGAAAGACGTGCTTGCCGGCAAGCAGGCAGTCCCGGGCGATCGGGAAATGCGTGGTCTCCGGCGTGGTGCTGACGAACACCGCCGCGATCTCGTCGTTGTCGAGGAGCTTGCGATAATCCGCGACTGCGGTTTTCGCCCGCGTCGAGGCCGCGACTTCCTGGAGACGCTCCGATCGAGTCTCGACGACGTGCAGCGCTTTCACCAGCGGATTGGCCGCGCAGGTCTCGGCGCGAATGCCGCCGCACCAGCCGGTTCCGATGATGGCGACTTCGATCCGCTCCATAGGTCTCCTGATCGATGACCGAACCATTACCGCACCGCGAACGGTGAATGATAGGGACGCCCGAACGGAACGCCGGCCGTCACCGTCTGCACCGGCTTGATGTACGTCTGACCCTTGCGCGTGTTGTTCCTGGTATCCACGAACGACACCGGTCCCTCGACCAGCTCCAGGATCGCGGCATCCGCCGGCGCCCCGACCTGCAGGGTGCCGAGCTTGGGCATGCGATTGATCACCTTGGCGGGATTGGTCGTCGCCATCGTCACGACCTGTTCCAGCGTGAAGCCGAGGCCGAGGAATTTGCTCATCACCCAGGTCAGATACGGCATACCGGGCGTGTTTCCGGAGAACACGTGGATGTCGGAGGAGATCGTGTCGGGCGGGCAGCCTTGCGCGATTGCGGGCTCCGCCACGGTGTAATCGAAACTGCCGCCGCCGTGCCCGACGTCGAAGATCACGCCGCGCTGCTTCGCGGCGAGCGCGGCAGGCAACACTCGCCCGTCCTGCACGATATTGGTGAACTGGTTGGCAAGGTTCGGCGCGCCGGAATAGGCGTGCGTGAGGATATCGCCGGGGCGCAACGTGTCGAGAATCTGTGACATGAGCTCGACCGTCTCCACTCCGCCGATGTGGCACATCACCTTGGCACCGGTGCCGGCCTTTTCACATGCCGCAATCGACCGCTTCAGCGGCTCCAATCCGTGCTTGGCGATGACGTTCTCCGACATGCGGACCTTGACGCCGATCACCATGTCGGAATTTTCCGCGACGGCCTTTGCGGCGGCGTCTACTTGCGCGAAGTCGATGTTGTAGAGCTCGGCGACCGGGAACGGCGTGAGCCCCACATTAGCGATGTGCACGAAGGCGTAGAGACGAGTGCGGGTCTGCGCCACCACGTAGCGGCGGAACGCAGCGAAATTGTTGGCCCCGGCGTCGCCTGCCGACACGCACGTCGTCGTGCATTGAAACGCCGTGAGCTCGTCGGCCGGAATGCCGATCGCGGAGCCATACGGATAGACGTGCGTATGCAGGTCGACGAGGCCCGGCGTCACCAGCTTGCCGGAGGCGTCGAGCGTGCGCAGCGCCCGGCTCGCCGGAATGTCGGCTTCGAGCGTCTCGATGAGGCCGTAGCGGATGCCGATGTCGCGCCGTGCCCGCAACGTCTGGCTGGGGTCGAGCACTTCACCGCCCTTGATGACGAGATCGAACTTGTCCTCGGGCCGCATGGCGGCGCGCGCGGGATGGTAGAGGCCTGCGGCGGCCGTCCCGAGCGCGGTCGAGCTGGCACCGATGAGAAAATCGCGGCGAGAAACAATGGACATGGCGTGCCCCCGGCAATGGCTCGGCAACGTTGGTCCGGGCCCGAAGGGCAGCATGTTGGAGGGCAGCGCGTGAATCAAGAGCCTCGGCTACGTCGGCTTCCAGCGGGCAGGGCGCTTCTCGGCAAACGAGGCCAGCCCTTCCGCGGCCTCCGCGGATTGGCGCTTGACCGCATGGCTCTCGACCAATTGGTCGAACGCCGTCGCGTCGAGATCGGCGAAGGCCGAGCGCAGCGCCAGCGCCTTGGTCTGGGCGACCGCCTCGGGGCCGTTCTCGAGCAGCTGAGCGAGCATGCGCTCGCCCGCCGCTTCGAGCCCGGCGCGCGGCGCCACTTCATGAACGAGGCCGATCCGCCGCGCTTCCGCCGCGCCGAACCGTTCGCCGGTCAGTGCATAGCGGCGCAGCTGGCGTACTCCGATCGCGTCGGCGAGCTGCGGCAGGATGATTGCCGCCGTCAGTCCCCACCGCACTTCCGCGATCGAGAAGACGGCATCCTCGGCCGCGATCACGACGTCGCACGCGGCGATGATGCCGGTGCCGCCGCCGAAACAGCCGCCGTGCACGAGGCCGATCGTCGGCACCGGCGCCAGGTTGAGGCGCTGCACCGCTTCGGCAGTCGCCCGCGAAATCCGGATGTTCTCCTGCGGCGATGATTTTCGCACCGCATCGATCCAGTTGAGATCGGCGCCGGCCTGGAAATGCCGGCCATTGCCCTTGATCACGATCGCGCGCAGCTGATCCGCGCCGGAAAGCGCCTCGATCGCCGCAAGCAGACCCTCGATCAGATCGCCGTCGTAGGCGTTGTTGACCTCGGGCCGGTTGAGAACGACGCTCGCGACGCCGCGCGGATCGACGTCCCACAGAACCGGACCGGTAGAATTCGTTGGCGGCATTGCGCACTCCTATGTCGAGACAAGGTGCCCATACATCCTACCGTGCTCCATGCGGGCTGCAGCCATGCCAATTCAATCCAGATCCTCGCCGTCCATTCCGGCGTTGCGGCGCGCGCGGGCGGTGAGTTCGGTGACGATCGGGCCGACTGCGGCCGGATCCTCGACCGGCTCGGCGGCCGGACCGCGGTGCCAGCCCTCCATCACCGCGAAGAAGCCGCCGCCCACTTCGAACACGCGGCCGGTCACGTGCCCGGATTCTTGGCTTGCGAGCCAGACCACGATCGGCGGCACCCATCGCGCGTCGCGCCGGGCGCGCTGCTCCGGCGTAAGCGTCCGCAGGTTCTCGGTCATGCGGGTCTGCGCATGCGGCATGATGGCGTTCGCGGTCACGCCGTAGCGCCTAAGCTCGCGGGCGGCGATGATCGTCAACGCGGCAACGCCGGCCTTGGCGGCCCCATAGTTGGTCTGCCCGACGTTGCCGAACAGCCCCGAGCTCGACGAGGTGTTGATCAGGCGGGCGTCGAGCGGCCCGCCGCGCTTGCTCTGATCGCGCCAATAGGCGGCGGCGTGGCGGGCGGGCAGGAACGTGCCCTTCAGGTGCACCCGGATGACCGCGTCCCATTCCTCCTCGCTCATGTTGGCGAGCATGCGGTCGCGCAGAATGCCGGCGTTGTTGATCAGCACGTCGAGCCGCCCGAACGTCTCGACCGTCTGGTCGATGAGCCGCTTGGCGCCGTTCCAGTCGCTGATGTCGTCGCCGTTGGCGAGCGCCTCGTCGCCGGCCGCGCGGATCTCCTCGACGACCCGGGCAGCCGGGGAGGGATCCTTGCCGGTTCCCTCGGTGGAAGCGCCGAGATCGTTGACCACCACCTTGGCGCCATGGGCCGCGAGCATGCGCGCGTGCTCGCGGCCGATGCCGCGTCCGGCTCCGGTCACCACCGCCACCCGGCCTTCGCACAATCTGGTCATGACTGCGTTTCCCCCGACCCGTCCTGCTCGCGCCCGATTGTCCGATACCCTCCGCCTCCCGCGCAACCGCGCCGCATGTGCTGCGCCCGTGGCCGACCAGTTTTGCTCTGCGCTGCCCCGAGCCGGGGTTGCCGCTGGTATTCATTCGTGGCAAACAAGCGCCAGCAAGACGCGCCCGCGGGCATGTCCAAAAACGGGAGGAATGAAATGAAACGTCGTGATGTACTCAAGGCGGCAGGCGCCGGGTTTGCCGCCGCGGCGATTGCCAAGCCGGCGATTGCGCAATCCATGCCGGAACTCAAGTGGCGGTGCACGTCGAGCTTCCCGAAATCGCTCGACACGGCGTACGGTGCAGCCGAAACTTTGTCGAAATTCGTCGCGGAGGCGACCGACGGCAAGTTTCAGATCCAGGCGTTCGCGGCGGGCGAGATCGTTCCTCCATTCCAGGCGGTCGATGCCGTGGGTAACAGCACGGTGGAGATGTGCCATACGGCCGCCTACTATTTCATCGGCAAGGATCCGACCTTCGCGCTCTACTGCTCGCTGCCGTTCGGCCCCAACGCGCGCCAGCAGAACGCCTGGTTCCAGGATGGCGACGGCATGAAGCTGCTCAACGAGTTCGGCAAGAAATTCAATATCCACGGCCTTGCGGGCGGCAACACCGGGGCGCAGATGGGCGGTTGGTTCCGCAAGGAGATCAACGAGGTGGCGGATCTCAGCGGCCTCAAGTACCGCATTGGCGGATGGGCCGGCAAAACCATCCAGAAACTCGGCGGCGTGCCGCAGCAGATCGCCGGCGGCGACATTTACCCAGCGCTGGAGAAGGGTACGATCGATGCTGCCGAATGGGTCGGCCCCTACGACGACGAGAAGCTCGGGTTCTACAAGGTCGCCAAATACTACTACTACCCCGGATGGTGGGAAGGCGCCACCGCCCTGCACTTCTTCGTCAACACCACGAAATGGGCCGAGCTGCCGAAGAACTACCAGGCGATCGTCACCGCGGCGGCCGGCTACGTCAATATGGACGTGCAGGCCAAATACGACGCCCGCAACCCGGCAGCGCTGCGGCGTCTAGTGGCCGCGGGCACGCAGCTGCGACCGTTCAGTCAGCAGATCATGGAAGCCAGTCTGAAGGCTTCGACCGAAGTGAATACCGAGACCGCGGCTGCCAATCCGGACTTCAAGAAGATCTACGAATCCCTCATCGCCTTCCGCAACGAGGAATATTTGTGGTGGCGGGTCGCCGAATACACATACGACAGCTTTATGCTTCGCACCGGTACGCGGATCTAGTGTGGAGATTCCGGGACCGCGAAACGGATTCCCTGCATGCTGAGAATGGAGGAATTCTATGAAACGTCGCGATGTGCTCAAAGCGGCTAGCGCCGGATTTGCCGCCGCGGCGATTGCCAAGCCGGCGATTGCCCAGTCCATGCCGGAGCTCAAATGGCGGTGCACGTCGAGCTTTCCGAAATCGCTCGACACGCTGTACGGCGCCGCCGAGATCTTCGCCAAGGCCGTCGCCGAGGCGACCGAGAACAAGTTCCAGATCCAGGTGTTCGCGGCCGGCGAGATCGTTCCCGGGCTGCAGGCGGCGGATGCGGTGACCAACGGCACGGTCGAGGCGTGCCACACCGCCTCCTATTATTACGTCGGCAAGGATCCGACTTTCGCGCTGCCCTGCGCGGTCCCGTTCGGGCTCAACGCCCGCATGCAGAATGCCTGGATGTATTTCGGCGGCGGCATCGACCTGACCAACGAGTTCTATAAGAAGTACAGCATCTACTCGCTTCCGGCCGGCAACACCGGCTGCCAGATGGGCGGCTGGTTCCGCAAGGAGATCAAGGAGACGAGCGATTTCAACGGCCTCAAGATGCGCATCGGCGGTTACGCCGGCCGGGTGCTGCAGAAGCTCGGGTGCGTGCCGCAGCAGCTCGCCGGCGGCGACATCTACCCGGCGCTGGAAAAGGGCACCATCGACGCCGCCGAATGGGTCGGCCCCTACGACGACGAGAAGCTCGGGTTCTACAAGGTCGCGCCGTATTACTATTATCCGGGCTGGTGGGAAGGCGGCACCCAGGCATCGCTGTTCTTCAATCTCGAAAAGTGGAACTCGCTCAACGCCACCTACAAGTCGATCGTGCGCACCGCCGCCGACATGACCAACGTGTGGATGCAGGCGAAATACGACGCCGTCAACCCGGCCGCGTTGCGCCGCCTCGTCGCCGAGAAGACGCAACTGCGGCCGTTCCCGCAGCCTGTCATGGATGCCTGCTTCAAGGCCGCCAACGAGGTCTACGATGAGGTCTCGGCCACGAACCCGATGTTCAAGAAGATCTGGGAATCGATCCGCGATTTCCGCAACGAGGAATATCTGTGGTGGTCGGTGGCCGAGTACAACAACGACAATTACATGATCCGCCACACCCGCAGCTGATCGACGCAGCGCGCGAGCAGC
>WNFX01000453.1_pt1 | contig 42965 bp, 37 predicted proteins | sample 5400111 | NCBI WGS metagenome assembly WNFX01 (sample SAMN13153363, study PRJNA577476) | soil metagenome | isolation source: 40 cm soil or saprolite under grassland replicate 1 | place: USA:California | collected 2016-06-15
AATTTCCATGATTCGCTTTGGGCCAGCGATTCGAGAAAAGCGCGAAGGAATTATGAAATCAATACGGTTGGTTGTACTGATCCTTATCTTTGCATCGGCAGCTTGCGAGAAGAAACCTGATGCGGTGCTGACCCCAGAGCAGGAGGCAGAATACGCGCGGAGGATGAACAGCGGCTCGTCGGCGCTCAAGCCGATCGACCAGGCTGCGCTCAAGTCCCTGGTGGACAAGACTGTCAAGGAACTCCTCATCCCCGGCGCTGTGGTTCTCTTGCGCACACCTCAGGGTGATTTCACCGCCGCCAGCGGCACCACGCAACTGAACACCACGAACCCGCCCCGCGCCGACACCTACTTCAGGATCGCCTCGAATACCCAGACGATGACGGCCGCGGTGATCATGCAGCTGGCTCAGGAGAGGAAGCTCAGTCTCGACGATCCGGTGTCCAAGTACGTCCCGGGCGTGTCCAACGGCGACAACATCACCATCACCGAGCTGCTGGAAATGCGCAGCGGTCTCTACAATTACACCAATGCCCCCGAATTTTCGGCGAGCCTGGACAGTGACCACACCAAGATTTGGACCCCCGCCGAGGTGCTGGCAATTGCGTTCGCGCATCCTCCCAACTTTCCGCCGGGCACAGCCTACGAGTACAACAACACCAACTATGCGCTGCTGGGTCTCATCATTGAAAAGGTCGATGGCAAGCCGCTCGCTCAGGCGATGCAGGACAGGTTATTCGGTCCCCTGAATATGCAGCATACCGAGCTCCCCGCCAGCACCGTGAACACCATCCCCGAACCATACTCGCACGGCTACTTGTACGGCAGCTCCTCGGTCCGCAGCTCCTCGGTCGCCTTGGTGGGCACACCGCCGTACTCGCCCGAGGTCCAGGCTGCGGCACGTGCCGGCACCCTTCTGCCCACCGACTACACCGACTTGAACCATTCCTGTGCTGCGGCGGCTGGGGGTGTCGTTTCCACTGCCAACGATCTCGCCACCTGGATCCAGGCACTGGTTACCGGCCGCGTGCTCAACGCCGCATATCAGCGCCGCTGGCTCGACAGCTTGCAACCCGAGGACCCGAGCAAGCCCGACGGCCAACAGTACGGGTACGGCATTAGCCAACTGCGCTGGGGGAGCAAACACGATGTATTTTCACGGCGGCGAGACATATCGCAAGACCGATGAAGGTCGATTTCTTCATGGCATCGCTTTTATAGTCGAACGCGAATTTGACCGTCAACTTCAAAACGTATAGGGACGTTTGAGCTACTCGCAGGCGCGGACGCCCGCTGGTCGCACAGGCTCGCCACAGCGAGTCCGTCCCGTGGCGGACTGGAAGCCTAGGTTCCCTGCTTCAGCAGCGTCGCCGCAAGTTCCAGTGCCGATTCGCTTTTACCACCGAGCATCCGCGCGATTTCTTCCTGTCGTCCTTTCCCGCTGACCTCGCGCAATTGCGAATAGGTCCGGCCGCCGGTGACTTCCTTTGTCACAACGAAATGTGAAGAGGCAGTCGCAGCCACTTGTGGCAGATGCGTGATGCAAATCACCTGGTGATCGCGGCCCAATATTTGCATCTTGGCGCCAACGCCGTGCGCAATCTCGCCGCCAACGTTGGTGTCGATCTCATCGAAAACGAGCAGCGGGATTGCGTCATGTGCGGCCAGCGCAGATTTGATCGCCAGCATTAAGCGAGAGATTTCGCCGCTCGACGCGATGGCGCGCAATGGCTTCACTGGTTCGCCAGGGTTCGGTGAGAAAAGTAATTCCACCGAATCGAATCCCGTCGAGCGCGGCTCGTCGAGTGCATCAAGCTTTGCTTCAAATTCCGATTGGCGGAACCCGAGATTGCGCAAGTTGCGCCGGATGTTTTCCGAAAGTTTCGGCGCGGCCTTCACTCGCAATTTGCGCAGCGCTTCGCCAGCACGCTTCATTTGCGCGCGGACATCCTCGATTTCTTTTGCCAGGCGCTCCAACTCCGCGTCGCGCCCTTCGATTTTACGCATCCGTTCGGCCGCGCGTTCTCCAAACGCGATCACTTCGGCAATCGAACCGCCATATTTGCGCTTCAATGTTTCGAAGAGCGAAACGCGCTGCTCGAGCGCGGCGAGCTGTTCCGGATCGAGATCGAGCTTTTCTGCATAACTGGAAAGAGCGCGCGCGATCTCAGAAAGTTCGACAACGCTTGCAGCGTGCGCCGATGAAAATTGCGCGATCGAACCGTCGATCTTTTCCAATTCGCGCAACAAGCGCTGGGTCTCCGCAAGTTGTGAGAGAATCGACTCGTCGGCTTCCGCCAGTTTGTTCGCGACGGCCGAGGCCAGCTCAATTAGCCGTTTGCTGCTGCTGGCCAGCCGGTAGCGCCTCTCGATTTCTTCTTCTTCGCTCGCGACCAGATTTGCCGATTTGATCTCGGTAACTTGGTGGCGAAGAAGATCGAGCTCCTGTCCGCGGGCCATCTCAGCCGTGTCCAGCGCAGCATGATCCGCGAGGAGCGTCTGTAATTGCCGGTAATGCTTTCGATATTCGGCGAGCTGCTCATCGGCGCGCGCAAATGAATCAAGCAAGCTCAATTGCGTTTCCGGCGAGAGCAAAGATTGGTGGTCGTGCGGGCCATGAAGATCGACAAGCTCGTCTCCGAGATGTTTTAAAATCGACAACGTGGTTGGCGAACCGTTGATGAACTGGCGCGTACCGGCGCTGGCCGAGAAACTTCGTTTGATGATGAGATCGTTCTCGCACGGTTCGACTCCGGCTTCGATAAGCTGCGGGTTCAGCTTTTGCAGATCCTCTCCGCTGAAAATTGCCTCGACTGTGCACAGGTCGGCCCCAGTGCGAATTAGCGATTTGTCGGCGCGCTCGCCGAGCAAAAGTTGCAGCGCACCGATGATGATCGATTTGCCCGCACCGGTTTCTCCGGTGATAGCAACGAAGCCCGGCCCGAGTGGCCACTCGAGTTCTTCCACGAGCGCGAGATTCTTGATTCGCAACAAGGTGAGGACAGCGGGCATTGGGGAGGTTGAGTGTTATTAGTTGAGAGCGGAGAGTGACAGCTTGCCAATTCAATCTTCAACTCTCAAGTCAGGGCTCACGGTGACCTTTCTCGGCACCGGAACGTCGCAGGGTGTGCCAATGATTGGTTGCGATTGCGATATTTGCCGGTCGCCCGATCCGCGCGACCAACGGCTGCGCTCCTCGATCTATATCGAAACGCCGGAATGTTCGTGGGTCGTGGATACTGGCACAGATTTCAGGACTCAGGCCCTGCGCGAGGATATTCGCAAAGTCGATGCGGTCGTTTTCACGCACTCGCACACCGATCACATCATGGGATTTGACGATCTCCGGCGATTTTCCCACGCGCGGGGCTCGATGCCAGTTTACGCATCGGCCGAAACAATGCGCGATCTGGAGCGCGTGTTTCGCTTCGCATTCAACACGAGCAATCCGGTTCCGTATTATCTAAAGCCGGAGCCGCACGTGATTGATGGGCCGTTTAAACTAGCCGAGACATTGGTCACTCCGTTGCCGGTGCCGCATGGCGACTCGATCGTGAACGGCTATCTCTTCTCGCGCGCGGACCAAAAACTCATCGCATATTTGAGCGATTGCAGCGCCGTATCGGATGCGATTGTCGATCTTATCTCTGGCGTAAAAGTCTTGATCATCGACGCGCTGCGGGACAAACCGCATCCGACGCATCTTAGCGTAGGTCAGGCATTGGAAGTCGCTTCACGCGTTCGGCCGGAGGAGACTTATTTCACGCACATCTGCCACGACCTTCCACAATCCGCCGAATCCCGGCTGCCCGCTTACACACACATCGCATATGACGGATTGAAGCTCAGGTTCTAAACGGAAGCCCTCGGTTGTAGCCCCTGGTTAGATGTTACGGTCGATTCCATCAAAGATCGCTCGAGTGGTCCGCTGATAATCGTCGCTGATGGGAGAGCGGAACGTGTGGCGCGCCCAGTCGAGCAGCCGCGGTCCCGATATCTCACGTTCCGTCGGGTGAGTACGCATGTACTGAGACAATAGCCAGTACGTTCGCGGAAATAAATGGAAATGAACCGAGGCCGTCTCCTCCGCGAAAAGAAGGCAATAAACACGCTCTGGGCGAACGACGGCTTCGATCGCGCGCGTGGCCGCCGCGAGCGTGTTACCGAGCGAACTCCGTGCATCTGAGGAGAGCTGCGAAAGGGAAGAAACGGCAACCCGCGGGCTGACTATGAGATAACCTGCGATAGGACAACTGACGCACGGTTCGATACGGAAGTGAGCGTTCGCATAGCCATTTGGTTCGGCGATGGGCTCGTCCACGGTGCGCGAGAGTAACATCTAGCGAGATTAAGATCAGCTACGGCTACCGACGCCGAGGCTTAATCGAAGCGAGAGTAAGCTAATCATCGAAAAATGTAAACGCGGTACGGGTAGCCGTTGCCTTGATCAATTGGTTAGGCGACACGGCTGGCTGCTTCATACAGCTTAAGTCCACAGTGAACGCACTTGCGGCCACGACTGTTGGGTGCCAAAACATGTTTAACTGTAAAAAATTTACCACACTTCGGACAGCGGAAGGTTCTAATGCGGTAATATGCAGTCGCCATGAGAACCACCCACGGAGCGAAAAAAACGACGATCAGCGATAAACCGAGAATACGGAAGTAATGTCCTAGCGCCAATATCAAGGCCCCGATGGGCAAGAAAGCGACAAGTAAAAAAATCCCGAGCCGATTCCAAAACCTGAGCAAGTTTAGCTGTTGTAAATAGTCGGACATGTCGCCTAACGAGAATTCGGCCCCGAAAATCTCCAATTAAAGGCAGATAAAATCTGTATAATCCGGCTGCCTCCGGGGCGGGCGGCCGTTAAAGAGACAAGATTCAAATTTTGCATCCGTGTTATCCGCGTAATCCGCGGTTAAATTTCAGCGAATAATGCCGCGTTCGCTTTGTTCGATGAACTCAATGATCTCGGTGATCTCTTCTTTCTGAGGTAATTCCTTGCGCATCGCTTCGACCGACTGGCGCGTATTGTATTTTGAACGATAAATCAAACGGAACGCTTCTTTGATCAACTTCACGCTTTCGGCCGAAAAATTTTTGCGTTCCAAACCGACCAGATTAATGCCGCGAATTTCCGCCGGGTTGCCATCGGCGATCATGAACGGCGGGACGTCCTGCACAATTTTCGAGCAGCCGCCCGTGATTGCGAACCGCCCGATCCGGCAAAATTGATGCACGGCCGTGAGCCCACCCATGACGGCATGATTTCCCACCCGCACGTGCCCGGCCAGCGTTCCGTTATTGGAGAAAACGACGTCATCTCCGACCGAGCAATCGTGGCCGATGTGACTGTATGCGAGGAAATTTCCGCGATTGCCAACCCGCGTTTTGCCTTCACTCGTCGTGCTGCGGTTTACAGTGACGAACTCGCGAAACGTGTTTTCGTCGCCGATTTCCAAATAAGTCGGCTCGCCTCGATATTTTAAGTCCTGGGTTTGCTGGCCGATGGAGCAGTACGCGTAAAATCTGTTTTTCGCGCCGGCCTTCATCGGTCCGCAGAGTGTGACGTGATGTTGGAGCCAGCAGTTTTGGCCGAGGACGACGTCGGCTCCGATAACGCAATACGGTCCGATCGTTGTCCCCGCGCCGATTTCCGCCCGTGGATCGACAATCGCTGTTGGATGAATCTGCACGTCGCTCATTTATCGAGAAACGTGAACATCAGTTCGCCTTCGGAAACGACCGCGTCGTTTACTACGCAGTAGCACTTCGTTTTCGCCATGCGATTGCCACGCGCTCTCGTCAGCTCGGCGTGAATGAAAATCGTGTCGCCCGGAAAAACCGGTTTGCGAAATTTCACCTGGTCCGCACTCATGAAATAGCCGACACGACTCGAAGTCTTCGTCAATTTGAACAATAGAATACTGGCCACTTGCGCCATCGCTTCTACTTGCATTACTCCAGGCATGACTGGATGACCGGGGAAATGCCCCTGAAAAAACGGCTCGTTAATCGTGATGGATTTTACGGCCGTAATTTTATTTTCGCCCTCGAAGCCGATGACCCGGTCAACCATCAAAAAAGGGTAGCGGTGCGGAAGGATCTTCATCACTTCGCGAGTGTCCAGACCGGAATCGCCTATTGGGATCGCGCGCGGTGCGCTCATCGCGCTTCTCTGCGTCTGTTCGCGGGCGATTGCCCGGGCCAGGTCTGCATTCGCAGCATGGCCGGGCTTTACCGCCACCAGATGACCTCGGATACGGCGGCCGACTAGCGCGAGATCGCCGATGATGTCGAGAATTTTGTGCCGGACGAATTCGTCGGCAAAACGCAATGGCTCCTTGCTGAGAACCGCCTCGCCGCGGACGACAATCGCATTTTCGAGACTGCCGCCCTTGATCAAATTTTTCTCCATGAGCGGCTGAACATCCTCATAGAAAACAAAGGTCCGCGCCGGGGCGATCTCGCGCTCGAAAGCGGCGGCCGTAACTTCCATCGATAGATATTGCGTGAACCGATTGTTTGGTCCCGCCTGGGTGCATGAAATGCGAAATTTCTCATCCGGCAGCAAAACAAGCAGCACGCCTGTTTTCGATTCCACGTACATCGGTTCGCGCACGTCGAAAAACTTTCGCGGCTCCTCCTGAACGGTCATCCCGGCTTTCTTGATCAGATCGACATAGGGCTGAGCGCTGCCGTCCCCGATCGGCGGTTCGTTTGCGTCCATTTCCACAATGGCGTTGTCCACGCCCATCGCTGAAAGAGCGGCCAGCACATGCTCGACTGTGTGCACCCGCATCGGGCCTTCGCCAATGGTCGTGGCGCGCTCGACTGTTTTGAGATTGTCGATCCTGGCGTCAATTGTCGGCTCGTCCTGCAAATCCTTGCGCTTGAATTTAATCCCGTGATCGACCGGCGCCGGGAGCAACTTCAGCGAAACTTTTTCGCCGGTGTGCAATGACGTGCCGCTTAGGCTGGCGGTCTTGCCAACGGTTTGTTGAAACTCGAACGTCGAAGCCATGTGTGACTAGCAATCGCTTGCGTTGTAGGGGTGCTTGTGTCAAGCACCGTTCTTTTAGTTTCGGCGGCCGAGCTAAGGGCGATTGGCCCCATCGGGCTGGGCGGTTCGGTGAAGCGCCGCTACCTATTTCAATTCGAACTCGCCGCAATCAAAAGCCATCATCTTATCGACGTTGGAGACGCGGAATTGACGAACGGCCGCGCCATCATCCTGCCAGACATCGACCGATTTCTCGCTTTTCTTTGTAATAAATCCGCGGACCAGGTTCGGCGTCTCGCTCACCGTGAATAACGGCAGCTCGTCGGTCGTTTTCAAATAGCTCCCGTCCCTATCAAATCCGATGCCAAGATCGACGATTAAGCGTTTGTCATTCGCCAGGGGATTTGGCATGAGCTTCACTTTTACGCTGGCGGTCCTGGAAGCATCATCGCCCACAACCGGAAGCGTGGACTGGCCGAGGTCCTCGACTTTAAAATGGCCAACGAGATAACCGTGAGCACGATATTTTCCAGCGGGTAAATCCCCACCGTCATCGTTCTTACCGTCCCATTGGGTTACGAGTGCATCCGCGCCAATTGTGAATTCGTTTAATTCAGCTTCCTGATGGAGAATGCGCACGAGCTTGCCACTCCCATCGTAAATACCCAGGCTGATGGTGCCTTCAAGCGGTGGCGGAAGGAAGCTGATGCGCACACGTCGCGCCGGTGACGCCAAAGCAGTTTGCTCCGGCATTGGTGAGGGTGTGGCAGATTCCTCCGGCGTGAGCGAAGGAGTTGGCGCCGGCGACTCTTGCGCGGCGGCACTACAAAACGTCGTGAGTACAGCAATGGCAAACGCGATCAAGCTTTTTGTCATTCCGAGCGAAGTTGCCTGCCGCGCGGTAACAACGCGAAGGCGGGAGGAATCTCTTACTGCTGTTGACTGCATTTCAAATAATAAGGGATGTCTCGACTCCGCTCGACATGACACTAGACGTAATAACGCCAGTTTACGTTTGGGAAAGCGTTATCGCGCAGTTCACAGTTGCGCAGAAATTCTTCATCGACGTCGTTTGCCGCAAACTGATCATGCAACTGATTGAAGCGGGCAAGATGATCCATCGTGCGTTTGGTCGCGTACTCACGTGCCGTTCCGGTTTTCATGAGGAACGCCCAGTCGCTCGATTGCGCGAGCAAGAGTTCGCGCGCCAGTTGCCTTAAGACGTGGTCTGCGAGTGGAGTCACATCGCCTGCATGTTTACGGGCGACGTCGCTCATGCGTTGCGCGGCAGCGTGGAGGTGCGGATAAATCCAGGCGTTGCTTGGGTCGAGCCAGACACTGAGATGACCGTTTTCGCCCCACGTCGAAGCCGCTGGCTGAATGCTTTGGAGGGTCGGGTGAGCCGCGAGGTATTCGCTCGGCGTCGTCAGACGAAGGTCTTGTTCGCTGGCGGCTTTGCGAATGAAACGTTCAAGAAAGCGTGGCCCTTCGAACCACCAATGGCCAAATAATTCGGCGTCAAATGGCACCACGATCACGGGATCGAAACCTAATCCGCTGATTTCGCGAATCTGCTGTCGTCGCTGTTCGAGAAAGTGCACAGCGTCCGTCTCCGCCGCTTTTTCCGCCGCTTCGCGATTATACAATTCCTTCTCTTCACCGCGCCCAGTGATGCGATGATATTTCATACCGGCGAATTTTCTTTGTCCGCGCGCGATTGGCCCCAAATGCTCCATCGGAAGGTCGAAACCAACGTCACGGTAAAATTCACGATAAGCTGGACTGCCCGGATAGCCCTCCTGGGCGCTCCACACTTGTTGGCTCGAATCACGATCACGCGCGAAAATGGCAGGGCCGGCTGGCGTAAAGCAAGGCGCATAAATCGCGTGCCGCGGAGGCGGTTTTCCAAGCATCAGACCGTGCGCGTCGAGAACGAACCAGCGAATGTTTGCTTCTTGTAGAAGCGATTCCAGCTCTGGCTCGTAAGCGCATTCCGGCAGCCAAAAGCCGATCGGCTCGGCGCCGAAAAGATCGACATAGACATCTCGCCCGATCAAAACCTGCGCGCGCGCGGCTTGAGGCGATTGCTGCTGAAGAATGGGAAGCAAACCGTGCGTGGCGGCGCTGGCGATGATTTCGAGCGCGCCCGCCGCGCGCAACTCGCGAAAAGCGGAAAGCAGATCACATTTCCATTCATCGACAAAGAAACGCCGGCTAACCGAAAAAATGTCGAAATAGAAGCCGGCCAGTTGTTGAAGTTCTTGATGATGACGATTTCGCCTTCGCTCGCGCGTGGCGAGATCGATTAAAAGATCGAGGTGCCGCACATAGCGCTCGCGCAAAAGTTCATCCTGGAGCATGGCGCAGAGCGTCGGCGTTATCGACATGGTGAGCTTGAATGGCACACTGTCGTTCACTAATCGCTGCATCATTTGCAGCAGCGGGATGTAACTCTCGGTGATCGCCTCGAAGAGCCAGTCTTCTTCGAGGAAATGTTCGTGCTCAGGATGCCGGACGAAGGGCAGGTGGGCGTGGAGAATAAGCGCGAGGTAGCCGGGCATTCCAGAACATTTAGCGTGTCATTCCGAGCGGCGCGAGGAACCTCTCAAAAGGTTGTTCGATCACACAAAAAGGACCTGCGGTGCATGATCGTGCGCACTAGCCGTTTTCGGTACAACTTCCCGCAATCTACGACTGTGAGGTCCCTCGTCGTCTGCGCGACTCAGGATGACGATGCTATAGCGTGCGGCAAAAATCCTGGAAGCGGTCGAGGCCTTTTTTGATCACATCGATGCTCGTCGCGTAGCTGAGCCGGATCGTTCGATCGTCGCCGAAGGCGGCTCCGGGAATGACTGCGACATTGGCTTTGCTCAACAAACGATCGGCGAAATTTTGTGAGCTCAGGCCGAGCTGGCTGATGTTGACCAGCACATAAAACGCCCCCTGTGGCTTGACTGCGGTCACGTTCTGAATTTTCGAGATGCGATCGAACATGTAATTGCGGCGCATATCGAACTCCTCGCGCATGTCAGCGAGCGGCTGTTGATCGCCCTTCAAAGCAGCGAGCCCGCCGTATTGCGAAAAAGAGGACGGATTAGACGTGGTATGGCTCTGGATGGAATCGACCGCTTTGGCCACCGCTTCTGGGCCGGCCAGATAGCCCAGGCGCCAGCCCGTCATCGCGTAGGATTTGCTGAAACCGTTGATCGTGATCGTCAAATCGTACGCTTCCTTGGAGAGCGACGCGATGCTCACGTGCTTTGCGCCGTCGTAAACGAGCTTCTCGTAAATCTCGTCGGACAAAATATAAATGTCCTCCTCAGCGGCAACATCGACAATCGCCTGCAATTCCTCGCGCGTATAAACGGCGCCGGTCGGATTGCCCGGGCTGTTCAGGATCAACATCTTTGTGCGCGGGGTCATCGCGTTTTCAAAATCTGACGCGCGAAATTTCCAGGAATTGCGCTCGCTGGTTGGCAAGATCACTGGGTCGGCGCCGGCTAATCGTACCATGTCGGGATAGCTGACCCAATATGGCGCTGGAATGATGACTTCATCGCCCGCCTGACACGTTGCGAGAATGGCGTTGTAACATGCGTGCTTTGCGCCGTTGCTCACAATGACTTGGGCGGCGCGATAGTTGAGATCGTTGTCGGCAGCCAGTTTTTCCGCGATCGCCTGGCGCAATTCCGGGATGCCAGCGCTGGGCGTATATTTTGTAAAGCCCGCCTCCAGCGCATTGATCGCTGCCTTTTTGATATGTTCGGGCGTATCGAAATCCGGTTCCCCTGCGCCGAAACCGCAAACATCGATGCCCTCGGCTTTCATTGCTTTAGCCTTGCTGTCGATCGAGAGCGTGAGCGAAGGGCTGAGCTGGGCGGCGCGTTCGGAAATTTCCATGGTCGTGGGACTAATTGTGAGGTTGTTCAAAATGGGAGCGCAAGCTATTGGCGACGGTAGAAGTTTTCAATCAAAGGTTTGAAGTTATTCTCTTCGGCGTCGATGATCGCCATTTCGCGTTTCGCGTTCTCGGCAGAATCGGACGCATGCGCGGCGTTGACCATGACGGTCTGGCCAAATTCTCTTCGGATGGAGCCCGGAGGCGCTTTCGCCGGATCGGTTGGGCCAAGCACGTCGCGAATTTTGCGCACCGCGTCCTCACCTTGATAAACAATGGCGATGGATTTTTCGCTGCCGGGAATGTCGCGTTCCTCCGTCGGACATTCGCTCGGTTTCCGTCCGGCCATAAATTCCACAATGCTTTCCCAGTTTTCGCGCCCGCTTTTTGCGCCCAGTTTCTTCTCAAGAACCGCCAGCACGGGTCCGTAAAACTCTTCCGCCTGCGCGACGCTCATCCGGTGGACCTTGAAGCCAATAATGTAGAGCCCGGACCTGGAAAAAACTTCAATGACGCCGCCTGGCCGCAAGTTTGGGAATTTGAAGTTATCCGGCTTAATCAGGACAAGTGTCTTCTCGATTTTCGCCTCTGTCGGGAAAGTGATGACTTGATCGAGGATTCCCCCGTCACGGTCGGAGAATTCCGCCCAGAGATTCAAATCGCGCTCGACTGCTTTGGGATCGAAAACCGCCAGCACTCCGGGCTCGAAGTAGGTTACCTTCCCGGAATCGTCGGTGATATAATCGCCGTACGTGTCGCGAATTGTCTCGCCGCTGGTACGCTCGTGCACGATGTGACCAACAGTCCCGCGAATCTTTTCCACAGCGTCCGGTCCGCGAAAGATAAGGAATAATACCCGCGGCCGTTGGCCGTTAATGCTCCCCGTGAAATTTTTCAGAATGTAATCGTGAATCAATTCCTGTGTTGCGCGATGACGTGCGTCAGTTTCCGTCACGATTGTCTCCGCGTAGCGCTTTGCGAGTTCTGAACTCGGCGCAAACATGCGTCCGCCAACCAGGTCGAGTCCGGTGCGCGAAATTAACCGGCCAACGATGCCACCGGTGCGCGACTTGCGCATCGAATAAGGAGTAGCGATGACGTAGGAAAGTTCTTCAGTCTGCATGGACTATACCCGCGGCTTATGATTAAACCGCGTCGAATGCAGAGAAACCGAAGCCGCCAGGCTGCAGGAACCTAGCTGTCCGCTGTGCGCCGCGTCAAATCCAAAGTGGCGTGAGCCTCTGGCCCGCCGTGGCGGGGCGGGACGCATGCGCTACTTCTCGCTAAAACGGCGATCCATTTCCCGCGGCGACGCACTTCGACGATGTCGATCTTGTGGCGACGTAGAGCGCGAAGGAATTCTTTCTCCTGGGCGCGCAAAACGCCGGAGAGCATCAGCCACTTGCTTCGCTTTAGTTTTGGCAGGATCTCGATCAGTAATCCGCTGGAGAGATTCGCGGTGACGATTTCGATCGCGCCAGTCGGCTTCCACCGGCGCACATCGCCCAATTGAAAATCGATATTGTCGATCTTGTTTAAATGGGCACTTGCCTTCGCGGTTGAGATTGCGGTTGGATCGACATCGATTCCAACGACGCGATGCGCGCCGAAACATTTGGCCGCAAGGGCGAGGATTCCGCTGCCCGTTCCAAGATCGACAACGAATTTCGGTTCTGTTCCTCGCGTCACTTCCTCGAGCAAGCGCAGCAACATCGCCGTCGTTGCGTGCTCACCCGTGCCAAAAGCCGCGCCCGCGGGAACAATCAGCCTGTGGGGGAAGCTGCCAGCTTCCCGTTTTGTCGGCGAACGAACAACTACCAGCCGTTTCCCGATTCGAAGCGACTTGGGTTTCTCCCTGTGCACAAATCGTTTTAGCCAATCGCGTCGCAATTTTTTGGCGCGCCCGTCAAATTCTTGCACGAGCTTCCGCGACTCATTTCGTGACGTGCACGCGATCTCGATCTGCACATGCTTTCGTCCAGGCCGCGCGATGGTCGCGAGCGCACCGTGAGCGCGGGCTTGCAATCTTTCCTCGCGCACGCTCAGCCAGCACGGGCCCGCTGTCTTTCGCCACAGATACATTAATTCCTCTGGGGCGACGCGCTCTGTCTCTTCGAAATTACGATGTCGATCTTATTTTTTCTCGGGCGCTTTTCCGTCCTTCATCTGCGCCATTTTTTGGGCGAGACCAGCGGCGAATTTCTCGTATTGGACGTTGTCGATGGTGAAAGTCCCGAACATGTAGTTCGAGTTGTTCCAGGACCAATTCTGGTCGGCATCCGTGTATGTCATCTTTGAGGTGTGCCCCTGAGCATATTCGTGATGAATCGGGTCCGCTCCCGGCGGGTTCACGATTTTCGCGGAGCCACCCAAACCGCCTTCGATCGTATGACCGTGAAAAGTACCGTATTGCCCAATAGTGACCTGGTGCTCTTTGCCCTCAATCTTTCGGCTGATCGGAACATAACGAGTTTCGGTTTTCTTTGATGCTCCCGGCGTCAACACCTTTGCAGCGATCGCTTCCAATGCTTTGCGTTGTTCCGGAGTCGCTTTTTCGTCGATGTAATTGTAGGAAAAATTCCAGTTTCCGAACGATTCCATCATCGTCTGACCCTCGGGGCTCTGGCCCATAGCCGCGATGGCAAGTCCGTCGAGTTTCACTTTTCCGTAATTGCCTTTCTGAATGAAGAGCACCTGACCGCCACTACAGGTCATTTTTGTGGGTTTGGAATTGAACCAACATGGACAGGCTGCATCGCAGGAACAGGCTTCCTCGAGTTGGCCGTTAATTTTCCACGGGGTTTTGTCTTTAGGTTCAATTGCGCCTCGAAGAGGCGATCCAAGGAAGAGGAGGCCCGCAACAAGCGTACACGGGAAGAGGGGTGTGGTTTTCATAGGGCGGAGTGTATAGGCACCTGCGTTTCAGGACAAACCGATTTTGACGTTGGCTGCCAGCCGTAGCTGCGAGCGGGTCGACGGAGTCCACCTTCGCGCAAGGCTAGGGCGCGACGCTCCAGCCTTTGCTCTTCGCTGCGCTCTAAGCGAAGGCTGGAGCGGGTGACGAGGCTCGAACTCGCGACGTCCTCCTTGGCAAGGAGGTGCTCTACCACTGAGCTACACCCGCAATTTCAGGGGAAGCAATAATGTCCAGCGCGCCACGCCGCGCAACCTTAAATTGCCCTCGCCAGCTCAAATATTCTAGAAATAGCTGAATCCAAATCGAGCATTGACCGCATCTCACCTCCAAAGGATCACTATGAAAACATCACTTATTGTTTGCATTTGCTCGGTGGCGCTGGCGGCGGGCTTGTTTGCGCAGGCCCCGACAGCCTCGCCGATTCAGAGCGTGCCTGCGGCAACGGCGACTATCTCACCGGCTGCAACGCCCGGGAGCGAAATTGAGCAATCGATCAGGAAAAAACAGAAAAGGCATTTCAATTTCACAATAGGAAACCACGAAACCGACGCCGATCACGGAAAGTCGGGCGGGGATATTCCGGAGAAGGTGGTTCCAATCGTTCTTATCACCATGCTGGCCGTCTTTGGAATGCCAGTTCTGATTGTCGCTGTGATCATGTATTTCAGTTTCTCGAAAACCCGAGCACTTCAACGGACCGTTCGCTTGATGGTGGAAAAAGGGCAACCAGTGCCTGAGGCCCTGCTCAACCCTCCTCCCGCACAGCGGCAGCGCTCCGATATGCGGCGTGGTGTGGTCCTGGTGATGGTCGGCCTCGGTCTTATGATCTTCCTGGCCGCCGTGAACGATTGGGAGGGCGGCGCGTGGAGCATTGGGCTTATTCCTTTTCTGATTGGGGCGGGTTATCTGCTGGTGTGGAAGCTGGAAGGAAAAAAGGACAGTGCGCCGCCGGCACCGTAATCTGCGAGCGTGGAGCTGACCGATGCAGACCTTGTCGCGCGAGTTCTTGTCGATGATGATCAGCACGCGTTCGGCGAGTTGGTTCGACGGCACCAATCGAGTGTGCGAGGTCTGCTGCGGCAGCTCACCCGCACCGACGTTGCGCTCGCGGATGATCTGGCCCAGGAAACCTTCCTGCATGCCTACAAAAACATCCGCAGCTTTCGCGGTGAAGCGCGGTTTTCGACATGGCTATACCGTATCGCTTACAATTGTTTTCGAGAAAATGCGCGCCGGCGCAAGGAATTTGTTGGAATCGACGAAGAACAACTGCAATCCGAGCACGATCCGCAGGTGGCCGATCCTGCTCTAAGACACGATCTTATGTATGCGCTGAGTTTGCTTCCATTGCACGAACGTTCGGCGATTTTACTTTGCTGCCAAAATGGTCTTTCGCACGACGAAGCCGCACGGGTATTGGATATTCCGCTTGGCACGGTGAAGACGAACGTGCTAAGAGGACGAGAGAAATTGAAGCGTTCGCTCGCAGCATGGGGCTCTGATTAACATGGACGAAAAACAACAGGAAGATTCGCTTGATCGGCAATTGCGCGAAGCGGCGCCGTACATCGATGACGACGGATTTACTGTGCGCGTGCTGCGGCAATTGCCCCCGCCGCGGCGAGGTCGGGATTCGTTACGCGCTGTCATTCTTCTCGGAATCACCTTGCTCGCGAGCGCGCTGGCATACGTACTGTCGGACGGGGGACGTTTTCTGGTGATAGCTATGGCACGCTTGACCGCATTGCCAACTTTATGGCTCCTTGCCCTCGCGTTTGGCAGCGGCCTCCTATTTATGGCCGGTGGCGTCGTTGTCGCACTCTCCAAGGCAAGCGAACTGCGACCTTAGGTCGCACAAAGTTCGCGCGCCTGCCGAACATCGAGCTCGATCTGCCGGACAAGCGCTTCCAGGCTGTCGAACTTTCGTTCCGGTCTGAGATAGCGCACAAAGCGGACTTCAACATCTTCGCCATAAATATCGCGATCGAAATCGAGCAGATAAATTTCGAGCACGCGCTCGGATTTTCCGCTGCTGACCGTTGGCCGATAACCGAGATTGACGACGCCGTGATGCAAGGTTCCGTGGATCCGCGCTTCTGCTAAATAAACGCCATTGGGCGGGAACTGCTCGCTATGCGCGCTCAGATTGGCAGTAGGATAACCAAGTTTCTTCCCGAGATTATCGCCCGCCACTACTGTTCCGAGGACGGTGTACTCGCGGCCCAGCATCGCTGCGGCCGTCGCCAAATCGCCTTTCTCCACCGCTCGTCGGATGGCCGTACTGCTAACAACCGCGCCATTCACTTTCACCGGTGGAATGCCAACGACATCGAAATGAAACTGCGCACCAAGTTTTTTGAGAAGATCGAGATTGCCGCGCCGATCTTTTCCAAACGACCATTCGTGTCCGACGCAAATTTCGCGCAGCGGCTTCGAATGGGCGGCCAGTTGCTCGATAAAATTCTCCGGAGAAGTAGCGGCGAATTTCCTATCGAAGTTGATAACAAGGAGGTGCTCGACACCCAAATCGCGGATCAACGCGATTTTGTGCGGGGTGGCAGTGAGCAGATGCGGTGCGTCGTGCGGCCGTAACACTTTGAGCGGATGTGGATCGAACGTTATGACCACCGGCGTTCCACTCCCGAATTGTGCATGACTGGTTGAGGTGGAAATCACAGCTTGATGACCAAGATGCACTCCATCGAAAACGCCGATCGCCAGAAAAAGCGGTCCGGGCAATTGGGCAAGCTCGGAAACGGAATGCAGCGTTTTCACCAGCTGGGTTTCGTCATTTCCTTCATGCGCCACGCATGCGCGAAACTTCGGGAAGGGTAAGAAGGCGACCAAGGATCTCTTCGCACGGCGCATTTTTGATTTGATCAACACTGATCGCCTGAGCGACATCGAAACGACCGGACTTTGTGCGCCGCAGCGATTTCAAGTGCGCGCCGCAGCCGAGTTCGTCGCCGATGTCATGTACATATGTGCGAACATAAAAACCTTTGCTGCAAAGGACGCTGAAATCGATTTCTGGCAGCGCGATTCGATCCACGTTGTAACGATAAACATGAACAAGGCGCGGCTCGCGTTCGACCACTTTTCCCTGGCGCGCTAGTTTGTAGAGCGGCACGCCGCCGTGCTTTTTCGCCGAGACCATCGGAGGCATTTGATAAAAATCGCCGCGGAATTTTTCAAAGGTTGCGCGAATTTGATTTCCATCGAGCGGCGGCACATTGCGCTGATTGATAACTTCACCTTGTCGATCTTGCGTGCTGGTGGTCACGCCGAGCAGCAGGGTCCCGGCATACTCCTTGTCTTCGCTCATCAGCAAATCCTGAATTTTCGTCCCGCGCCCAAGGGTGAGCAGCAGCAAGCCGGTCGCAATCGGATCGAGCGTGCCGCAGTGACCGACTTTTCTAATCCCGAGCTTTCGCCGGACCAGCGCCACGACATCGTGCGAAGTCATCCCCTCCGCTTTATCGACAAGCAGGACACCGTCAGGAGTGGGATTCAAGGACGTCACCAATTTCCTCCAAGACTCTCTCTTCGACTTCGTCGAGCGTCCCACGCACGCGCGCGCCCGCCGCGAGAGTGTGTCCGCCGCCGCCAAACTTCTGGCAAATAGCACATACATTCACCACATCGCTTTTCGAGCGCATGCTGATCCGCACCTTGCCGTCGGCCAGTTCTTCGAAGAAGACGGCAACGATAACGCCACGAATCGCGCGCAGATGATCGATCAATCCTTCGTTGTCTTCGGGAAGAACACCCAGCTCGGTGGCCGTTTTTGAACTTAGGCTAAAACTCGCGACGCGACCTCCGCGTTCAAAACGCATGGTACGTAACAGTTCTCGCAAAAGTTCCAGCCGGCGGCGCGGATAATTCTCGTAAAGCTGCTGGCTTAAGCGACCGACGTCGAGACCGGCGCCAATAAGCTCTGCTGCAATCTCGAACGTGCCCGCGCTGGTTTGTGGATATTGAAACGAGCCAGTGTCGGTGGAGATTGCGGCGTAAAGATTCTCGGCGATGTCGCGATTGAACGGCAAGCCCTGGCTCTTGATCAGCCGGAAAACGATTTCTGCCGTGGCAGGCGCGGCCGGATCAACATAAACAACATCGCCGTAGCAGGGATTACTCAGGTGGTGATCGATATTGATCCAAATTTTCGCCGACCGAACAGCCGTGAGCGCGGTTCCGAGCCGGTTTTGAATTGCCGTATCGAGCGCGACGGCAACATCGACAACTTCCGGGGTGGAAGGTGGTTTGGTCAGCAATTCCGCGCGCGGAAGAAAGGAATACTTCTCCAGCATTCCATCTTCATTCCACACGCGGACTTCTTTTCCGAGTTGTTGAAGCGAAAGCGCGAGGGCAAGCTGACTGCCAAGCGCATCTCCGTCCGGCCGGACGTGACCCAAGATCGCGAAGCGTTGGTGCTCGCGCAATATCCGGCCGATTTCCTCGAATTTTGAATTAGTCATTGAAGTCTGGAAACGCGCACGTGCAGATTGGAAGATGGCCTCCAGGTTGTGTCGGCCGGCAGGCTTCTAGCATGCCGTAAATCCGCAGGCTGCAAGCCTGCTCCCAGAGACAGGCCGGATGCCTATCCTCCTTCACCTGGCTTCTTCGCCCTGCGGTGGAGCGATTTTCTGAAGAATCTCGATAACGCGAGTGCCGCGTTCGATGGAATCGTCGAGATGAAAAATGAGATGCGGCGTATATTTCATGGTGACGTGACGGGCAAGCTCAGCTTGCAATGTTGCACGATGCGAAGCGAGTTTCTTCAACACACTTTCTCCGATGTCCGATCCAAGGACGCTCACAAACACGTGCGCGTTTTTTAAATCGGAGGTTACGTCGACGTGATTGATGCTGACCAGCGCGCCTGCAAAACTCATTTCTCGCGCAATGATTCCGCTCAGCTCTCGTTTCACAACTTCGTTGACGCGCAGCATGCGGTGTTTCATAACAAGAGATGGAGTGTTGGAGTGCTGGATCAGCAATGAGCGGTTGCATTACTCGAATACTTCATCACTCCATTACTCCATGGCTTAGAGTTTCTGCGCGACAGCTTCAAGTTGATAGCATTCGATCACGTCGCCGACCTGATATTCGCTGAAGTCGCCCAGCCTAATCCCGCATTCGAGACCTGAACGCACTTCTTTTACGTCGTCCTGGAAACGGCGCAGCGTCGAAATCCCGCCGTCGTAAACCGGTTGCCGTTTACGGAGCACGCGGGCGCGCGCAGCGCGGGGCACGCGGCCATCGGTGACCAAACAGCCTGCGACAATGCCTCTGCTCAATTGGAAAACCTGTTTTACTTCCGCGTGTCCGATGACGGTTTCCCGATGTTCGGGCTCGAGCAAACCGGCCATCGCTTCTTTGATTTGATCGAGCAGTTCGTAAATGATGCTGTAGAGTTTGACCTGTACGCTTTCGCGTTTCGCGACTGGCACCGCCATGGCCTCGACTTTGACGTTGAAACCGACCACGACGGCATCGGACGCGCTCGCCAGCAGAATGTCCGATTCCGAAATCGGTCCGACCGCGGAGTGGATGATCTCGAGATCGACTTTTTTGCTTTCGATCTGTTGCAATGCACCGACCAGTGCTTCGAGCGAACCTTGCGCGTCGCACTTTAAAACAATTCGCAAAACTTTTTTCCCGTCAGCCGCTTCGAGCAAACTCTCGAGCGTGGCCCGCTGCGGCAGAGTTAACTTGTTCGCACGTTTCGCCTCGAGACGCTCGTCGCTTAAGGTTTTCGTCGAGCGTTCCGACTCCATAACGAGAAGTTCGTCACCGGCATTCGGCAGGCCGGTAAAGCCTAGCACTTTTACCGCCGTGGACGGACCAGCTTCCCTGATCGGCTGGCCGCGATCGTCCAACAGCGATTTCACTTTGCCGCTGTAATCGCCGCAGATGAAGGGATCGCCGGTTTTTAAAGTTCCCATTTGCACGATGACCGTGGCAGTGGGACCACGCCCCGCTTCGACTTGCGCTTCGATCACAGTGCCGCGCGGTGTGGCGGTAGGCGATGCTTTGAGTTCCATCACTTCCGCTTGCAACGTCATCATCTCGAGCAGTTGATCGATTCCCGTACCCTTGGTGGCCGAAACCGGACAAACAATCGTCTCGCCACCCCAATCTTCTGGCGTAAGCCCGTGCCCCTGGAGTTGTTTCTTCACCCTGTCGATATTTGCTCCGGGAAGATCGATCTTGTTAAGCGCGACCATGATTTTCACGTGCGGCGCGGCTTTGGCGTGATTGATTGCTTCGATCGTTTGCGGCATGAGGCCGTCGTCAGCTGCGATAACGAGCACAACAATATCGGTCACGTTGGCGCCACGCGCGCGCATCGCGGTGAAGGCAGCGTGACCTGGTGTGTCGATGAAGGTAATTTTCGCTCCGTTGCGATCGACGCTATATGCGCCGATGTGCTGCGTGATCCCGCCGACCTCGCCGGCCGCCACGCGCGTCTTGCGGATCGCGTCCATAAGTGTGGTCTTACCATGATCGACATGCCCCATGAACGTGATAATGGGTGCGCGGGGCTTTAACTCCTCTTCCTTTTCAATGACTGGCGGCGGAGGCGCTACGACCACCTGTTCGATTTTGTGAACGCCGCCGCCTTTTTCACGGCGCTCTTTTTCGAGGACAAACCCGTGGCTTTCGCAAATTTTGGACGCGATATCGGGCTCAATGGTCTGGTTGATATTCGCAAAGATGTTGTACGTCATCAGCTCCGCGATGACCTGATGCGGTTTTAAGCCGAGCTCGCTTGCCAATTGCTTAACCACAATTGGCGGCTTGATAAGGATGACTTTCTGGGTCTCTGCTGCTTCTGCTTCAGGAGCAGGAGGCGCCGCCGCAGTTGTGCCATCGGCAATAACGCCCGGCGCTTCTTTTGGAGGTGGTGGCGCGGCTTCGGTCTTTGCTGGCGTCGCAGGTTTTGGAAGAGCAGCCGGCGCCCCCAGCGATGCTCGGATGCGTGAAATGGGGGGTAAAACGTCGCGCTTCGTTTTTACTTCGCCGTCTTCTGCCTTCTTGCGCGGTTTTTTCTTGTCGATCAGGGATACGCTCTCAGCTTCGTGGCGCACGGCTGGAGCAGTTTGCGGAGCGACTGTTGTGGACGACGGCTCGGCATCAGTCTTTAGCCTTTTCTTCGGGACCTTGGATGCCGGTGCGGCCGCTGGCTTTTGGACGGCAGCAGTCTTGCGTGCGGCTGGCTTGCGCGCCGCAGTTTTGCTGCTCGTCTTCGTTGCCATTGTTGTTCCTCTAAAATTTCGCTCATGGCTCGAGCGCGTTAACCCAGAGCCATATTACTGCACAAGCTCTTTCTTGTGCACCGCTTCGTGAATCTCGCCCGCCTTTGTCTCGTCGACCGCGAGAATATCCACTAAATCCTGCACATCCGCATCGCGTAATCCTTCCAGGTTAGTAAAACCGGATTTCACAAGTGTGAGCGCCTGTTCCTCGGTAATTGGCAGAGCACTGGCGAGCGTCTGCGCCGCTTGCGCCACTTTTTGCTCGACCGCGGTTGTAGCTGATATGTCCTTTCCGATATTAATCTCCCAGCCGGTCAGTCGCGCAGTTAATCGTGCGTTTTGTCCCTTTTTCCCGATCGCGAGCGAAAGCTGATCTTCATCGACAGAAATCTGGACGCTCTTTTTTTCCGTATCGAAAACCAGGTTCTTCACCTTCGCCGGTTTGAGCGTTTCCAGAACGTATTCCTTCGGATCGGAACTCCAGCGAATGATGTCGACCTTTTCGTTATTCAATTCGCGCACGATATTTTTGACTCGTGAGCCGCGCATTCCGACGCACGCTCCCACCGGGTCCACTTTCTCGTTCGCGCTCCAGACCGCTATTTTGGTGCGATAACCTGCCTCCCGCGCGATGCCACGAATCTCCACGGTGCCATCGGCAATTTCGCTGACTTCCAACTCAAAGAGGCGACGGACGAAATTCGGATGACTGCGCGAAACGATGATCTCGGGACCGCGGATGCCGTTTTCGACCGCGACGACGTAAGCACGGAGCCGGTCGCCCACATTATAATCCTCCACGACTACGCGCTCGCGTTGTGGCATGATGGCTTCAAATTTTCCAAGATCGAGAATCACATCCGAACGATCGAAACGGCGCACCGTCCCGCTAACGATTTCGCCAGCGCGATCTTTGAACTCCTCGTAAATCATTTCCTTTTCGACCTGGCGAATCCGTTGCATCATCGCCTGCTTGGCGGTCTGCGCGGCGATGCGGCCAAAATTTCTCGGCGTCACTTCCACTTCGACGGTGTCTCCCACGTTGACGTCCGGTTTGATCTTGCGCGCTTTCGAAAGCTCGATCTCATCCTGCGGATTGCCGACCTGATCCGCCACCACCAGATTGGCGAGAGCGCGGATTTCACCTGTCTTGGGGTTGATATCGATACGCAGTTCCCGCGATGCGCCGACGCTCTTTTTCGAGGCCGAGAGCAGGGCGTTCGAGACCGCCTCGAGCAGGATTTCGCGTTTGATCCCGCGCTCCCGCTCCAGATAATCGAGCATGGCAATAAATTCCGCGTTCATAAAAACATGTAGCCCGCAGACTAAAAAGAGTGGGATACCAGTTCCCACTCCGATCAGCGCGCGGACTAGACGCTTAGCTTAACTTCGTGAAGCCTTCCCGTCAAGTCACTGCTCGGCTTGATTTGACGTAAAAACTTAACCTTCGGCATCCAACATCCAATGAATTCGCGGCCCCTAGCCTTGGTTGTTGTTCTTCTCGTCTGGGCCGCAATTTATCTTCCGGCGCTTGGTTCGCTTGAGATCAAAGGCGAAGAGGGACGGCGGATTTTGCCGGCGGTGCAGATGATCGAGACCGGCGACTACATTGTGCCGAGAGTCGGCAGCGAACCGTACTTGCGGAAACCACCGCTGATTAATTGGCTCGTCGCCGGGTCATTCAAGATTTTCGGGCAACGCAACGAATGGACAGCGCGCTTGCCTTCGGTGCTTTGTGTGCTGGCAGTCGCGCTCGTGTTTATCACCGTTGCGCGCGTGAGCCTCGGTGCGACCGGATCGACAGTCGCCGCGTTGATCTGGCTAACAAGCTTTGGCATGATTGAGAAGGGCCGCTTGATCGAGATCGAAGCGCTTTACGTGTCGCTTTTCGCGATTGCTTTCGTCTGCTGGCTGAGCTGGTGGGAAGAGGAACGATCACTGTGGCTCAAATGGATCGTGCCCTGGATTTTTCTCGGGCTCGGCTGGTTGGCGAAAGGGCCAACGCATCTTTTCTTTTTCTACGCGATCGTGATAGCGGTTCTGTGGCGCTCGCGTGAACTGCGAACCATTTGGAATGTCCCGCATCTGATCGGCTTTATTATAATGATCTCGATCTTCGCCGCGTGGGCTATTCCCCTAGTGAAAATGACGCACGGAGGTCATGTCGCGCAGGTTTGGTCGCGGCAGTTTTCTGGGCGACTCGCCGGGGTGGGGTTCCATTTTGGCGGTTGGGTGCTAAATATTCCGCGCAGTCTTGGCTACTTTTTACCCTGGCTTTTTTTTGTGCCGTTGCTCGCTGGAACGAGTTTTCGCGCCGACGGTAAAAGCGATATCGCCCATGTAGGCCGGGATCACCGATCCCGGCTAGAGCGTGCTGCATCGCGAAGGATCGACGTGGTGTGTGGTCTAGTTTGGGGAATCGCGATTCCGCTCGTAATTGTCGATCTAATCCCCGGATCGCTGCCGCGTTACACGATGCCGCTGCTCGCGCCATTCGCGTGGTTGCTCGGCTCGATTCTGACTGCCGAAACTGTGAAGTGGCCGCGATGGCTCGGCGGAAGAACTTTCTCCCTGAAACGGCGACAACGCGCGATTGCTCTTCTCGCGATTGCCACTTGTGCGGCTGTTTGCGCTTACGCCCTGGCAATTGTTCCGCGTTTGCACGCGCGGCAAAAAGTGAAAACTATCGCAGCGAAAATCGAGGCCGTTGTTCCCGGACCGGACCGCCTGTACGCGGTGGATCCCGATTATCAACCCTTCCTCTTTTACGTTCGCCGCCCGATCGTTTACGTAAGGCGCGTCGCCGATCTGCCGCGCGATGCATCCTATTTTTTAGTGCAACCGAATAACGAAAGCGCAGCGGAAACGGCGCGCCAATGGCTGCCGGCATTTCCGCGCCGCGTGCTCTCGATTCAAGATTACCGGGGTCGGAGAGTTTCCATTTTCGCCATCGACAAGCGGTGAGGCCCACCTCAACTCCGTGCAGTTGTAACCGGGATCGCTGATCCCAGCCGGTGTCACCGACACCGGCTACAAGGCCGCGCGACGATTTACGGGTTTGACAGACATAGAGAAGGAGAATTGGTTAGCATGCTAACCAATTAGCTCTGCGATGATATCTGACTGGGAAACGTTCGGCCCATTGCTCCACGGAACCGCTCGTGCATGGCGGCAAAAGCTGGACGAACGCCTCAAGCCAATGGGCCTGAGCCAGGCAAAGTGGCGTACGCTCCTGCATCTGTCTCTTGCGCAAGACGCACTTACTCAGGCCGAGATTGCAGGACGTCTCGGCGTTGAAGAGCCCACTGTTGTGACCCTGTTACATCGACTGGAGAAAGAAGGCTGGATCACACGCAGGAGTTCCACGCGCGATCGTCGTTGCAAAATGGTGTTGCTCGGACAGCGCGCCCAGCGTGTCATCACGCGGATCAACGCGACAGCAGACGAGCTTCGGCATGAATTGCTTGCCGAGATCCCAGCGTCTGAACTGCAAACCTGCATCAAGGTGTTGGCCCGCATCCGCCAAAAAGCGGAGAAGTACGATAAAGTCTCGAGAAGCGCCGTGTCATCCGTTTCTGTCAGCCACAACGGCCAGAACGGGGATCGGCATCCGATTTCGAGGAAAAAAGCGCTCCGAAGCGCCGCAGGAGAACCAAAATGAAACGCGCACGTCGCACGAACCAAACTGTTCCTCGCTGGGCGTATCTGCTTTTTGTCGTGCTGGCCGCTTTTGTCCTGTATCGAATCTTTCAGCACAAGGCCAGCGAGGCCAAAGCGGCGCAGCCACCAGTGCGACCGGTTCTTGTCGCGAAAGTGATTACAAAGGATGTGCCCCTTTATCTCGATGAAATCGGCACTTGCGCCGCGTACGAAACTGTCCAGGTGCAAGCGCAGGTCAGCGGGCAGATAATCGCGCGTCATTTTCAAGATGGCGCTGATGTGACACAAGGAGATCTGCTTTTCGCAATTGACCCGCGGCCCTACCAGGCGGTGCTCGATCAGGCGCAAGGTCAGCTCGGGCAAGCGAAAGAGAAACTGGTGCTCGATCAAATAACGCTGAAGCGCCAGCAGGAGTTGCGAGCCAGGAATGTGATCTCGCCGCAAGATCTGGACACTGCTCAAGCGACGGTGAAAAGTGATGAAGCTACCGTGAAAACGGCGGAAGGCGCAGTGGCGGCTGCGCAGGTGAACCTCGATTATTGCAACATCCGCTCGCCCATCAACGGCCGGGCAGGACTGCGACTTGTTGATGTTGGGAATATCGTGACGGGCGGAAACGGCGGCGGCGGCGGCGCAGTGCTGCTGACGATTCAAAGGCTCGATCCGATCTACACAGATTTTACCGTCTCCGAAACAGACCTGCCGCTGGTGCGCCGTTATCTGGGTGGCTCAAATGTGAAAGTGGAAACGCGTTCTCCGGACGGCAGCATGCCGCCGCGCATGGGCGACCTTTATTTCATCGATACTGCCGTTCAGCCGGGCGCGGGCACAGTGAAAGCGCGCGGCGTTACCCCGAACCCTGATCATGCTCTTTGGCCGTCGGAATTTGTCCGTGTGCGCTTCATTCTCGATAACTTGAAAGATGCCAATCTGGTACCATCGCAAGCGGTGCAAATCAGCCAGGGCGGGCCATTTGTTTTTGTCGTGAAGCCGGATAACACAGTCGATCTGCGCCAGGTTAAACCGGGTCAGCGCCAGGATGGTGATACCCAGGTTATTGAAGATGGCCTCAAGGCGGGAGAAACGGTTGTCGTCATTGGCCAACTGGCACTGGCGCCAGGAACAAAGGTAGAGCCAAAACCATACAATCCCCCGGCGGCACCCAATGGCGGTCAGGTTGCCGCCAAAGCTTCGATGTAGAATCGCATTTCCGATATGGATAGAGAAAAGCAACACGACGGAGAAGGGAATCATGAACATGATTCCCCACATCGTGGCAGGGATCGGGCGAAACCGGTAACGGGAGCCGCTGCGCCGACATCACCGCCAGAGGCTAAGCTGGTTCAAGTTAAAGGCTCTGGGCTTTCCGGGCCGTTCATCCGCCGACCAGTGATGACCGTCCTGTTGACGCTATCGGTCATCGTCGCCGGCATCGCCACTTACGGCAAGCTCGCGGTCAACGATCTGCCTGCGGTCGATTATCCGGTTATCCAAGTCACGTGTTCTTACCCCGGCGCGAATCCGACCACCATGGCGAACAACATCGCCACGCCGCTGGAGAAACAATTCCTGCAAATTCCAGGGCTCGACATTATCACGAGCCAGAGCACGCAGGGAAATACGTCGTTCACACTCCAGTTTGTTCTCAGCAAAAGTATCGTGGACGCAGCCACAGACGTGCAGGCTGCGATCCAGCGCGCAACGGGGAAGTTGCCGCTCGATCTGCCCAGCCCACCGACGTTCACGAAAACAAATCCAAACGATCAGGCGATTTACCTGCTCGGTTTGCTCTCAGACACGCTGACCGATGGCGACCTTTACAAGTATGCGTCCACCGCCGTGGCGCAGCGCATCGCGATCTTGCCTGGTGTGTCCCAGGTAAATATTTATGGCGTCCAGGGCGCGATTCGAATCAAAGCCGATCCCGCGGGGCTCGCTTCGCGCGGATTGACCGTGGACGATCTCGCGAGCGCGATCAAAGCAGGAACAGTTTACTCTGGCGCTGGGCAATTCGACGGGGCGCACCGTACATTTGTTCTTCTCCCAAACGGGCAAATCGATCAGGCGGAAGGATATCGCAATCTGATTGTTGCACGGAACAGAGATGGCTCGCCCGTTTATCTGCGCGATGTGGCTGACGTTCGTCAGAGCGTGCAGGACGAACGGATCTCCCGCACATTTTGGATGCGCGGTTTTAATCCGCCGGGCTCCGTCGTCGTGCTGGCCGTCTCGCGACAAGCGGGCGCAAATGCGGTCGAGGTTGCGAACTCGGTCAAAGCGCTCTTTCCCGAGATCCGCGCGAGTCTGCCGGGATCGATCACGCTCGTCCCAGTATTCGACCGGTCCCAGAGCATCGTTGATTCCGTTCACGATGTGCAATTCACGCTCATGATTGCGTTCATCCTGGTCGTGATCGTCATCTACATCTTCCTTGGACGCGCCACGGATACGCTCATTCCCGCGGTCGCGCTTCCCTTGTCTCTGCTGCTCACAGTCGCGGTCATGTACATGCTCGACTATTCCATTAACAATTTGACCCTGATGGCCCTTACTCTGGCCATCGGATTCCTCGTCGATGACGCGATCGTTTTCTTGGAAAACGTCGTGCGACGCGCGGAGCACGGCGAATCGATTCTAAAGGCCGCGTTTAATAGCGCTGGCGAGATTTCCGTCACCATCATGTCGATGACGCTGTCGCTGGCCGCCGTTTTCATTCCTCTGGTGTTTTTGCCTGGTTTGCTCGGTCGCATCTTTCGTGAATTTTCGGTTACGATTATCGTTGCCATTCTCGCTTCGGGACTCGTTTCCCTAACCCTCACTCCGCTTATGTGCGCGCGCATTCTGGGCGAACGCAGGGCCGGACATAAGCGCGCACGCATGGAAAGATGGACCAGCGATTTCATCCAACGCGTGATCGCAGCCTATGGCAGGGCTCTGGACAAATTTCTCGATCGCGCCTGGCTCACGGTGCCGATCCTCCTCGCGTGCTGTTTCGGGCTGTGGTTTTTCTTTACCCATTTGCCGTTCACATTGCTGCCGCCGGGGGACAGCGGCTTCGTGAGGGGCGTTTTCATTGCGCTAGAAGGTTCTTCGCCCGCGCAGATGCATGCCTATCAGCAACAGGTCAACCAAAAGTTGAAGGACGATCCAAACATCGCGCAGTTTTTCACCCTCGCCGGCTTCGCTGCTCGCACGTCCTCCTCGCAAGGACTGATTTTTGGTTTTCTTAAACCGAGAAGTCAACGCCCGCCAATCGAACAGTGCATCCCACAATTGCAGAAATCGATCAGCTCTATTCCGGGTATCACTGCCATTTTGCAACCGAACCCGGTACTCCAAATCAATGTCGGCGCGACCAGTCAGACGCAGGGGCAATACGCCTATACGCTCAGCGGCATTGTGCCCGATGAAGTTTATGCCGCCGCCGATCAGTTGATGACGAAGCTGAAGGATTTCAAAGGCTTCGCTTCCGTCCGCTCTGATTATTACAACAGCACACCGAATCTCACCGTCGATATCGATCGCGAGCGCGCTGCTACCTACGGTGTTTCTACTTCCGCCGTCCAGAGTTTGTTGCGCACGGCTTACTCCCAAAACTACGTCTATTTGATTAAACAACCCGAGGACCAATATCAGGTAATTCTCGAAGTGAAGGACAGCGAGCGCGCCCAACCGGCCGATCTCAATAATCTTTACGTGCGCAGCAATACCGGCGGCACGTTCAGCGCCAGCGGAGCAGGCGGTGGAACGATCGCGACCACTACTGGCACTGCGGCCAACCTCGTGCCGCTGCGCGCGGTAACCTCGACAAAGCAAATCGTTGGTCCGCAGGCAGTCAATCACTTCAACCAATTCACCAGCGTGACTATCAACTTCAACTTGCTGCCAGATGTTGCGATCGGTGATGCCACGAAATTCATCGAAGACAGCTTCGCGCAAGTGCATCAGCAAATTCCGAGTGTCCAAGCCACTTTCCAAGGGGAAGCGCTCGTCTTTCGCCAACTATTTCAGTCACTGCCACTGCTGCTCATCGGCGCGATCTTCGTCATGTATGTGATTCTCGGAATTCTCTACGAGAGCTACGTGCATCCGATTACGGTTCTCTTCCCCGCGATCGTGCCGGCTGTCGTGGGCGGTTTATTCACCCTGTGGATTTTTGGATCGAGCTTGTCCCTCTATAGCGTCATCGGATTGTTTCTTCTGCTCGGCATAGTCAAGAAGAACGGAATCCTGGTGGTCGATTTCGCGTTGAAACGAATTGATGAGGGATTGAGTCTGCGAGATGCCATTCACGAAGCCAGCCTCGAGCGTTTTCGCCCGATCATGATGACGACCTTCGCTGCTCTCATGGGCGCAGTGCCGCTCGCCCTTGGGTTCGGGCACGACGCTTCGGCGCGGCGTCCACTTGGTCTCGTGATCGTTGGCGGCCTCATTTTCTCGCAAATGGTCACACTTTTCGTGACGCCGGTGATTTATCTCTGGCTCGAATGGTTCCAGGAACACGTTCTCGACAGAGTGCCGTTTCTGCGCAGTGCGCACATGCATCACGAAGGTGAACTGGAGCCGCGCGGCGACGGCAAAGTGCGCGAGCCAGTTCCTGCCGGTGTCGCCTAGCGTAAACGTTCCGCTTGCGAAATCTTTCGAGCTTCGTCCTTCGTCATTTGTCATTTATGCTCAGACATGCGCGCGATGGTTCTGGAAAAGCCGCAGCACGCGCTGCAACTGCGCGATGTGCCAAAGCCAACTCTGGCGAAGGGACAACTGCTTGTGCGCATCGCCACATGCGCTGTTTGCCGGACTGATCTTCATGTTGTCGATGGCGAATTACCAGATCCGAAACTGCCGCTGATTCCCGGGCACCAAATCGTCGGCCGTGTCGAGCAAATCGGCACGGGCGTGGAAGGATTTTCCATTGGCGATCGCGTCGGGATTCCCTGGCTCGGCTGGACGGATGGAGATTGTCCATATTGTCGATCCAACCGGGAGAATCTTTGCGACCGGGCGCGTTTCACCGGTTACACAATCGATGGCGGGTACGCGGAATTTACCGTCGCCGATGCGCGATTTTGTTTCCAACTTCCTGACCTCTATAACGATGTCGAGGTCGCACCGCTGCTTTGCGCGGGACTAATCGGTTATCGCTCCTATCGGAAGACTGGAGAAGCGCGCCGGCTCGGCATTTACGGTTTCGGCAACGCCGCACACTTGATCGTGCAGATTGCGCTTTTCCAAGGTCGGGAAATTTTCGCGTTCACTCGACCGGGCGACAAGGCATCACAGCAAGCAGCGAGAAAGTTGGGCGCGAAGTGGGCTGGCGGATCCGATGAAATGCCGCCCGAAAAACTCGATGCGGCAATTATTTTTGCCTCGGTCGGCGAGCTCGTTCTCGTAGCACTGCAGGCGCTCGCCAAAGGCGGCATGGTTGTGTGCGGCGGGATTCACATGAGCGACATCCCATCGTTTCCATATGCCGATCTTTGGGGCGAACGCGTGATCACTTCAGTGGCAAACTTGACCCGAGGAGACGGGGAAGAATTTCTTGAGATCGCGCCACGCGTTCCAGTGCGAACGGAGACCGAAATCTTTCCGCTCGAAGAGGCCAACACTGCATTGGACCGATTTCGCTTCGGCCAGCTGAAGCGCACGGCGGTGCTGACGATCAGCACATAAGAATAACGCTGATATCCGGAACACAAACTAGCGGTGGAACGCGTTGTCCTCAATACGTTGGCAAACCAAATGCGGCTCTGCTACCTGACTTCGATGCGCGCGTGACGCAGGCTCGAAACGCATTCGCTGCGACCGCTGTTGCCGGTGTCGGCTTGTTACGCCGTAGCCATACGCGAAGGCGAATGACCCCGGCCACGCGCAAATATAGTGCAGGATAGTTCTACGGCGTGTTCGCAACCACTTTGGGCGCCGCATTAGTTGTCTCAATCTGCGCGGTCACCTTCTGAAGACCCGATGCCAGGTCTTCGATTTGCTTTTCCTGCTCCGCGAGCCTGGACTGAAAGCTCTTCTGCTGCTGCGCAATGGTTGACTGAAAATCTTTGCGCTGCTGCGCGACCGCAGCTTCCAATTTCTCTACCTTACCGTGCTCTTTTAGGAACTCGTTGAGCAACATCGCGTTCACCGCGTCGTAGCGCACAGTGTAGATCTCGCCGTTCTCGTCACGCACCACCAGGTCGGGGTTCACCTGGGCTACTTCCTCAGCGATCAAACCAAACTGCGGCGTGCCACTCTTATCGCTCTTGTAGTGGAAGGTCACCGGCTTGAGCGCTAGGACGGCTTCGCTTGCCTGATCCATGGGTTTAATCTCGTCCTTGAAACGCGCCGAGGAGGGTGCCACGCCAAGTTGACCGTTGCCGGCCACCACAACCGGTGTGCCCGTAACTGGTGCGGTGCTGATGCCGGCGATAAAGGTTGTTATATTTGCATTCACGGTGTCTCCGATGCGGATCGTGCTGGAGTCACCAGCGATACCGACGTTGCCGATATCGATATTGTCATGTCCCGTGGCGAGATTGGAGCCGGCATTAGAGCCCAAGGCGATATTGTTGCCGCCGGTAGTGTTAAAAAAAAGCGCACCCCCACCAATGGCCGTGTTGTTGTTGCCGGTGGTGTTGCTAAAGAGCGCCTGAGCGCCAATGGCCGTGTTGAGGCCGCCGACGGTGTTGAACTGGAGCGCAGCAGCACCGTTAGCCGTGTTGCTGATAGCGGTGGTATTGCTAGCGAGCGCATTAACGCCAATGGCCGTGTTGAAGCCGCCGACGGTGTTGAACTGGAGCGCACCATCACCGTTGGCCGTGTTGCCGTCGCCGGTGGTGTTGTGATAGAGCGCAGCAAAACCGGTGGCTGTGTTGGCGTCGCCTTCGGTGTTGAAATAGAGCGCAGAATAACCGTTGGCAGTGTTTTGGGTGCCGTCGGTGTTGTTCGCCAGCGAATAAGCGCCAGTGGCACTATTGAAAAACCCGCTGGTGTTGCTAAAAAGCGAATAAACGCCAGTTGCGGTATTGAAGCCGCCATTAACATCGCTATTCAGGGCTCGAAGACCCGTCGCCGTATTTTGGTTGCCGGACGTGAGGTGGTTAAGCGCCTCGAAACCGGTGCCAGTGTTCCAGACCCCAGTGGTTCGGTTGACGAGCACCCCGATACCTTCGCCATTGTTGGAGCCGGGTATGGTACCGTCCGTATCGGGACCCACCGCTTGCGCCATTGGTGCAAGCCCAAAGCAGGCAAGCAGCAGCGCGATGAGAAGTGGTGGAGTTGTTGTTTTGAACCGAGCTAATGGTTTCATAGGACTTTTTCTACAGCTTTCTTATGCCACGCGGCAAGCACTTCCGCTTCGCGTTCAGGCGTAAGACCGGCGCGCAACTTCGATTGTCGATCTCGCGGCTGTGATTTGAACCAGGCAAGAGTGTCGCGAGCCGTCTCTGCGAGCGGGCGGAACGTCAAGCCCTTCGCTAGTGCGCGATTGATCTTCGTTGGCGCCAGTCCGAGCTCGTCGCGCGCCCAGACGGGCATGTCCGACCACGCTTCCACCTTTTGTTGCGCGAGAAAATTGGCCGGCACCCAGGTAAATCCCGCATTTGAGTTAAGTGCACCTTTGATCTCACCAAACATATCGCCGATTCCAAGCGGCTTTGAGGGTCCGGTCGCGTTATAAATTCCCGTGTGCCGATTCTCCGCCATGCGAATGGTCCATTCAGCGAGATCGCGTGCGTCAATGAACTGGACTGGATCGTCTGGATTACCGGGCGCGAGCACTTCTCCGCCGCGGTCAATTCGCACCGGCCAATACGTGAAGCGATCAGTCTCGTCGCGCGGCCCGACGATTAGACCCGGGCGAATAATGAGTGTTTTACCGGGAAACCATTTGTCCGCTTCTTTCTCGGAGAGCGCTTTGAGCGGGCCGTACGTTTTGTAGCCGGACGCTTTCATTGCCTCGAGCGTCTCTTTGTACGGGTCGGGGCCGTCGTATTTCGCGAGCGGCGCGGTTTCATCGACATCTTTGCTTGTGTCGGCGTAAACCGAAATCGTCGAAGTGAACACGTAGCGCTCGACATTTCCTTTCAATATCTCTGCCGCGCCACGCACCCAAGCCGGCAGCGTTGTCGGGTTATCGATCGCGACGTCCCATTTGCGTCCTTTCAGCGCGTCGAGCTGGCCGTTGCGATCGCCGATCAATTGCTCGACTTCGCTCGGCAATTCCCCCGGATGCGTTTTACCGCGATTGAAAGTAGTCACCTTGTGTCCGCGACTGAGCGCGTAACGAACTTGATAAGGCCCTGTGAATCCGGTGCCGCCGAGGATGAGAATACGAAGAGGTTTCACGGACGGTTCACCAAATAACCTTGTCGATCTAATTCCTAATCCAAACGCTCCACTAGCGGCAGTGGAGAGTTTGATGAAGGTTCGTCGTGTGGTAGACATTGACTTGCATAATCGCTGCCGTTTCCATGAGTGCAATTCCTGGATGTCGCGCGTCTGTATGAGGTGCCGTCGGTTTTAGTTGGCGTTTCACAAAACGCCCTACAGTTTACCTACGTGACATTCATCGATACCAACCAATTGCCGGTGGTCGAACGCAAGCCCGGATGGAGAGGCCGTTATTTTGATTCTCCCAGCATGACTTTCGCGCACTACGAATTCGACGCAGGCTCGTCGATTCATGAGCATTTCCATCCTGAAGAAGAGGTGTGGCAAATCGTCGAAGGCGAACTGGAGATCACGATCGACGGCGTGACCAAGCGCGTGGGGCCCGGCTCCGTCGGAATCGTTCCATCCAACACACGAGATTCGGTCAAGGCGATCTCCAGCGGCAAGGCGATCATCGTCGACTACCCATTGCGCGAGCATCCGGATCGGCTCCTGCCTTTGCACAGCGTCGGCTTGGCCGGCGAGAGAGTCTCGCCCCGCCAATGACTGAAAATCTTACTCGCCGTGAAGCCGCGCGGTTGGTTACAGCGGGTGCGGCTGCTTTGGTTCTACCGATCGGTGTGTCGCGCATGCGTGCGGCAACCGAATCATCAACGATGTTGACGCGCGCGATTCCTTCGTCTGGCGAGAAACTACCGGTGATCGGCCTGGGAACGTGGCAAACGTTCGATGTCGATCTTACATCGGATGCCCGGCGGCAGCTTGAAGATGTTCTTTCGCTTTTTGTGAAGCTTGGCGGCCGGGTAATTGACTCGTCGCCCATGTACGGTCACGCCGAAGATGTGATTGGTGATCTCACGGCTACGCTCGGAATTCGGGATAAGCTTTTTGTCGCCACGAAGGTTTGGACCCGGGGCAAAGAGAACGGAATTCGCTCGATGGAACGCTCCATGGTGCGATTGCGAACAAAACGAATCGACCTGATGCAGGTTCACAATCTTCTCGATGTCCATATACATCTTGAGACGCTGCGGGAATGGAAAGAGCAGGGGCGCATTCGCTATATCGGGATCACTCATTACGAATCCGGGGCATTCGGTGAAGTGGAAAAAATTATGCGCAACGAGAAGCTCGATTTCGTGCAGATCAACTATTCGCTGATGGAACGTGACGCCGAAGAACGCGTCCTCCCGCTTGCCCAGGAACGCGGCATCGCGGTGATCGTCAACCGACCATTCGGAGGAGGCGACCTCTTCAGCCGCGTGCGCTCAAAGCCATTGCCGGAGTGGGCCGCCGAGTTTGAGTGTCGGTCCTGGGCCCAGTTTTTTCTCAAGTGGATCGTGGGACATCCTGCGGTGACCTGCGCCATTCCGGCGACGGACAAACCGCGCCACCTCGAAGATAACATGCGGGGAGGAATCGGGCGGCTTCCGGACGCAAAGATGCGTGAACGAATGGTTGAGATCGCTTCCTCGCTGTAGAACACATCTCGTAAACAGGAAATGCGACCGCCCCATCCGGGCGGACCAAGCGGTCGCACCACCCCAATCTGCCAGAACCATGGTTTGAGGTCCTGGGAGTCCCGCGAGCACGAAAAAATTACGATTTTTTCAAAAAAACCGCTTGCGGACGCAACCGATCTGTTCGATAGGACGCGCGCTTTATGCGAAAAATCTCCCCGCTTCTCGTTATCGGTCTCTGTTGCGTAGCATTTTACCCACATCCGGCTGCAGCATTGGTGATGTCAGCGCCGAAACCCAAGTTTGTTTACAAGGATGCTGCCGGCAAAAAGCAGTCGGTTGAAATCGTGGACAAATATCAGCCGAAAAAGATCGTGCACCCGTTTGCCGGGAACGATTCAAAGATTGATCCGAAATTGCGCCGCGCTGCGACGATCGCGGAGGAACGCGCCCGCGCACACTCCCTTTCCAAGTGCTGGCATTATGTGAAGGAAGCGCTCGTCGCCGCGGGCGTAGTGAGTTCGCGGCCGAAAACGCCGTTAGCGAAACAAGCCGGCCAGGAACTCGTTAGCGACTACGGTTTCAAGAAGCTCGCGGTCTCTAATCCCTACGAAGCACCGGTCGGCGCTGTGCTGGTTTATGGCGCTAGAAAGGCGGCAGGGCACGTCGAGATTCGTACTCCAGGCGGTTTTGTAAGTGACTTCCGTTCAAAAACGCCGTCGCGCCGGCCGCTTATCGGGGTTTTCGCGAAGAATTAATTTCCGTAGTTCGGCGGACTCTTGAGCGCGTCCGCGCCCTGCGATTGGCCGCGGACCGGTCACAGTCAGGCCCAAGTCTGGTCGGCATAACGCCCAGGCTGACAAATTCGATTGTTTAGAGCCATTTCTTTAAGCGCGGCCAAAACTCCGGCAGACTGACTTTTAGACCGCGGCAGAGATAGATATGCAGCTGTCGCTCGTAAGGCATCGCCCATGGGCTGCTCACGACCTGGCCCAGATCTTCTACGACAGCGAATTGCTCGCGTTCACGGTCAGCTCGCTCATCGAGCACCAGCACAACTTCGCCGGTGTAATCGCGCGGGCCCCACAGAAAATAATTTTGATGGCCCGAAATCGCCTGGGGCAGATTGAACTCTCGGCCGAAGAAATCAATCGCGCCGGCCTCCCCGTAGTTCTGGCAGAAAATGGCAGCGCGTTCCCGGTCTTCAGGACGCAAATGATGATAGACGTGCGCGACCGAGGCGACCATTTCTTTCCAGCCGAACTGATCGGCGAAAACCTGCGGCAGCGCAGCGGTGTGCAACGCCTCCGTGCGCGGCGGCTCGATATGAATCGCTCGCATGTACGCGACCAGTTTCTCCGGGGGAAGGATTGGCAGTGTTAGCGGGACGAGCAAGGCGCCCAGCGCGATAATTATGGCAAGCAGCGCGGGCTTGAGGCATTGCAAACGGGCAGCAAATACGCGCTCGACGGCTACGCTTCCCGCGGCAAATAGCATCGGATAAGCTGGCGCGAGATAATAACTCTTGCCATGCAACGCGATGAACTCGCCCAGCGTGACCAGATATGCGATCGCAAGCGCCCGGTAACGCCGACCCTCACGCGAGCCGAGCAACCAAATCAATCCGCCAAGCCACAGTGGAAGTGTGGCCGGATTCACGATCAAGATTTGCTGCAGGATAAATTGCACCGGGCTGAGCGCGACATTCTTGTTGCTGTGCGCGATGTTGCTGAGCAGTTCATAGGTGGGCCAGTGATGTCGCGCTTGCCAGAGCACATTGGGCAGCGCCATGGCGAACGCGACAAGGCCGCCGAGCCAAATCCATTTCCGGGCAAAGTGGCGGCGCTCAGGTGTCAACAGCAGCCCCGCTAAAATGCCGGCGGCGAAAAATGCCGTGGAGTGTTTGTTCTCAAGCCCGAGACCGAGAATTGCTCCGAACCAGAGCCAGAGCTTTCCCGCAACTGCGGGTTCATTGATGATGCGAACCAGTAGATAGATGCAGCCCATCCAACAGAGCGGCTCGAATGCGTTCATGGAAAAGAAATTTCCGACGCTCAAATAAAACGGCGCGCAAAGTGCAGCCGCACAACTGAGCGCGACCGCCCAGGCGCGACCACCGAGCTCGCGCGCGATCATGCCTGCGAGCGCGACTGTGCCAGCGCCCGCAAGCGCGGGAAATAAACGAATCGCAAACAGCGAGTCGCCGAAGAGAAGTTGGCTCAACCGAAGAAGCGCGATCGACAGCGGCGGCTGATCGACATAGCCAAAGGCGAGATGTCGCCCGCAGGCCATGTAATAGAGTTCGTCGCGAAAATAACCATAGCGACTGTTTGTGAGCAGGTGAACCAGCAGCGCCAACGCGCTGAAGCCGAAAATCAGCACCGAAAGCGTTCGGGGCTCGGTGGCAACTCGCTTGAGGTTACCTTCGGTTGGCATAGACGCGACATTACGACCAAATGGAGCTAGAAATGCAAATTCGATCTCGCGCTTGTTCCGCCTGCGCTAGAATTCTGTGCTCATGCCGCAAACCAAAATTCTCCGCATCGCCATGTGGTCGGGCCCGCGAAATATCTCGACCGCGTTGATGCGCGCGTGGGGCAATCGTCCGGATTCGGTGGTGATCGATGAGCCGTTTTACGCGTATTTCCTAAAGGCGACCGGCAAAAAACACCCCGGCGCGGATGAAGTAATTGCCACCGGCGAAACCGATTGGCGAAAAGTGGTGGCACGATTGACCGGCCCGGTTCCCTCGGGGAAGGGCATTTGTTTTCAGAAACAAATGGCGCATCATCTGTTACCGGAAGTGGATCGAGAATGGCTCAGCGGCGTAACGAATTGTTTCCTTATTCGTGATCCGCGCGAAGTGATTGCGTCATACGTCAAAAAACAGGAGGATCCGACGCTGGGTGACCTCGGTTTTGTGCAGCAGACAGAAATTTTCCGATGGGTGCGCGACCGCACGGGTACGGCGCCGCCAGTCATTGATGCGCGCGATGTGCTGGAAAATCCAAAGAGAATCTTGGAACTATTATGCGATGCGGTTGGCGTCGAGTTTATGGAATCGATGCTTTCGTGGCCGCCTGGCTTGCGCGAGACCGATGGCATTTGGGCGAAGCATTGGTACGGCGAAGTGGCAAGATCGACGTCATTCCAAGCGCATCGTGCGAGACGCCAAAACGTGCCAAGGCGTTTGCGTGAAATTCACGGCCGCTGCCGCGAGTGTTATCAACGGCTTTATGAATATCGCCTACATTAATCTGCGGCTAATACCTTGATTCGATCACGAGCAAGAGCATGAGCAAGAGTAAGAATTTTTATGCTCCAGCAATTTAACGAGAAAAACCGCGACTTGATGGTCAATATCAACGGGCAACTGATCCATCGCGACAAAGCCGGAATCAGCCCGTTCGATTCGGCTGTCCAGGGCGGCGATGCAGTCTGGGAAGGATTGCGACTGTACAAGGGGCGAATTTTCAAGCTCCAGGAACATCTCGACCGGCTGGAGCGTTCGGCGCGCGCCTTGTCATTCGCTGAAATTCCGCCACGCGAAAAAATCATCGAGGAAATCAAACGCACGCTCGCAGCAAACAGGATGCGTGATGCCGTGCATATTCGCCTCACGCTGACCCGCGGAATGAAGATCACATCTGGAATGGATCCCCGGCTCAACCAAAGCGGGCCGACATTGATTGTGCTCGCCGAACATAAGGCGCCTGTTTACGCGAAAACGGGCCTGACTCTAATTGTGAGCAAAATCCGCCGGCCGCCGCCCGAGATTCTCGATGCACGAATTCATCACGCGAATCTGCTGAACTCGATTCTGGCGAAAATCGAAGCGAATAACGCCGGCGCGGACGATGCTCTCATGCTCGACACGCGCGGTTTCGTCGCAGAAACAAACGCGACCCATGTTTTCATCGCACGCAATGGCGGACTCGCGACGAGTCGCGTCGTGGCGTGTCCCGAAGGAATTACGCGTGCGACGGTTATGGAGATTTGTGCAGCCGAAAAAATTCGTTGTGTCGAGACCGATTTGTCACTGGTCGATGTTTACGGCGCCAGCGAAATGTTTTGCACAGGTACGATGGGCGAGCTGGCCGCCGTCACGAAGATCGACAATCGCCAGATCGGTGATGGAAGAGCCGGCCCAATGACAAAGCGACTGAGCGATCTCTACGCGCAACGCACAGCAACCGAGGGGATTCAGGTTGTGGATCTGTAGCGGCCCCGAAAGCGTTCGGGGTCGCATTACTGCCCATCGCGCCATATTTGCTTTTGAAACGAAACCCGCCCCGATCCTTTTTCGAATGCTTCAAAGTGTTCCGGGTTCTGCTGGTAGTATTTCTGGTGATACGCCTCGGCCGGATAAAATTTCATCGCCGGCAGAATTTCGGTGACGATTGGTTTATCGAATTTGCCCGAGCGCGCGAGCTTATCCTTCGACGCTTCGGCAACTTTTTTCTCGTCATCATTTCCGTAGAAAATGGCGGCGCGATAACTTGAGCCGATATCGCTGAACTGCCCATCCGCCTGCGTGGGATCGATTTGCCGCCAATAAATGTCGAGCAATTGGTCGTAAGAAATCTTCGCCGGATCGTACGTGATTTCGATCGATTCGCGGTAGCGAGTCTTTTCTGAGGTGACCAACTCATAGGTAGGGTTTGTTTCCGTCCCGCCCGAATAACCGACGACGGTTTTGATCACGCCTTTTGCTTTGTCGAATGCTGGCTGGATGCACCAGAAACAGCCGCCAGCAAAGATCGCCGCCTTGGTTGCTGGAGGGGGCGAACTTTGGGCGCGACTAGGAGCGACAAGAAGCGCAACGAAGGCGCTTAAGAGCAGAGCAAGAGCTGGGATTCTTTTCATACTTGCCGATCTTAGACAATGCCGCTCGCCGTTCGTTCCGCTCTTTTTGGGCTTGTTGAGACGACCACTGCTTAGTTTTCTCCTCAGTGTGCGTGCGCGCGAGGTTCAATCGACTCACCGCCCCGAAAGCTTTCGGGGCTCTCCGTTAATCGAAGTCGATTCGTTGATCGATCGGCTTGATCTGGAGAAAATCTTCGGACGTCGAGCGGCGTTGCACGTCGACCTTGGCTGCGGCATACCGGGGAAGAATTTTCTCGGAATCGAACGTTTACTTGGTCGGATCCGCAGTGCGACGCGCAAAGCCGCCAGCCTTCCCAACGTAAGGCTGTTGCGGATGGAAAGTTCGTATGCGGTGCGTTATTTGCTCCCGGCCGAGTCTGTGGAAACATTTTATCTCTTGTTTCCTGACCCATGGCCAAAACGGCGTCACTGGCGGCGCCGGATCGCTACTCGAGATTTCTTGTGCGCAATTAGCCAGGCATTGGCTGAAAATGGAAGGCTACTCATCGCGACCGATCACGTTGATTACTTTAAAGGAATCACAGAGACCGCGCGAGGAAATCCCAATCTTGCGATTATTGAACCTGCTGATGTCGATCGTCCACTCACGAAATTTGAGCGGAAATTTCGAGCGCAAAGCATTCCGATTCACTGGCTCGAGCTGCGAAAAGTTTCGCCGGTCAGATAACTTTGCGCTTCCCAACCACCGCGGCGAAAGCGCAAGGTGACCGCGCCGGTCTGATCCTGGCGAAATAGCTCGATGCCGCGCGCTCGCACATTCTCGGTCCAGTTATCGCTGAGCCGTTCGTGCTCTGGAAAATCGCGCGAAGTAGCGATGATCAAGCGCGGCCGTACAGCATCGAGGAATGCCTCGGAACCGGACTCTCCGGAATGATGCTGTCCCTTGATCAAGATGTCGCTGCGCAAATCTGCGTTCCGACGAAGCAACTGATCTTCCGTTTTGATTCCGCTGTCCGACGTTAACAAGACGCGTGTTCCGGATGAGAGAACAAGCTGCAGTACGCATGCCTGGTCGTCAGCGATCGGCGCGTTGAAGCTCCGTGGCGGAAAAAGGACATGCGCAGTGACTTCGCGCGACAAACGGAAACTGTCTCCTGCGGCTAAATCGGCCGGCTTGATTCGGCGTTCTCGAAATAGACGCTGCAATCGTTGGTGAACAGTTGAGCGATCCGGCGCCGGATTATCCATCAAACGGACGCTCGGAAAATCGTGCAGCAATTCCGTCGCCCCGCCGATGTGGAGCGAATCGCCGTGAGTGAGCAGCAAACCGGAGAGCCGATTCACTCCAGCCCAGTGCAAATATTCGCGAACCACACGCTGATAACTCCGCTCGCTCCCGCAATCGAACAACCAATCCGTCCCTTCCGTTCGCAGATGAATAGCTGCGCCCGGGCCCAGGTCCAAAACTGTGATCTCCGCCGTGAGCTTTTCGGGCCACTGGGGGTGTTCAACATAAAAATGGCCGCCGGGAATTTGCGCGAACAGTTGCACGATCCCGAGAACAAGATGTGCCAAAAACCAGTTCGCATTATTGAAAACTACCGCGAGCCACGGCAGCAATGGGGTCGCGAGAAGCGATAGCAGCGCGATCGCCAGAATAAAGAAGGCAATCGGAACGACAACTAAGTTCGCAAACAATGAAATCGGCGTAACGATATAAAAGTACCAGAGGATGAATGGCAACGAACCGATCCAGGCTGCCAGCGAAACAGAGGCGCCGCGGAAGAGCCATTCAAAAGCAGCATGCATCAGACGCTTTGGCCCACGCAATAAGCTCCGTGGTAAAAAAGGATCGGGCGCGCCCCAGCGCTGCAAGAATCCAAAAAGAGGATCAGCAAACAATATAATCGCGCCCACGACCGCGAACGAGAGTTGGAAGCCGGTCGAAAAGAGTTCGTTTGTATCCCAGCAGAGAAGAAAGAAGGCGGCCGCGGCGAGACTGTTAAGCACGAAAACCTTGCGATCGAAAAAGAAGCCACCGAGCAAAACGTGCAGTCCGGTTACTGCCGCGTAAAAAAAGAGTAACGGAATAATGAGCGCTGTTGCCCATTTGCGAGACAGTCGCGCGACCATGGCCAGCATCCATAGAAGTGTGGCGACAATTCCCACGTGCAGACCAGCGACAGCAAAAAGGTGAAGCGTGCCGGTTTGTTGAAACGGTTCCTCAATGTCTTCGGGTGTTTGGTGCCTGACGCCAAGCACGATCCCGCTGATAAAACCTTGCACCTCGGGCGCGCTCTCCAGTCCCCGGCAAAGCGCGTTTTGCATCCAAGCACGCGATTTCTGAGCCGCATGCAAAATCGGGTTCCCACCGCTGTGCCTGATCAGCGCGCCGTCCTCCAGATAGCGAACAAATAGAATGCGGCGAACGTCGCGGCGCGCGAGATAAGAGCGCATATCGAATTCGCCGGGATTTCGCGGAGGCGCGATTGCTTCCGCATTTCCGAAAAGCCTCAATTCATCGCCAAATTCTGGCGTGCCTTTCCAGCGCACCTGCCAAACCGCGCGCGTGGATTGTTTCCTGCCTTCGAGTTCAATTGACTTGAGCTTTAGCAGGAACGTCGCGAATCCGCTGGGCGCGATTTTTGGCTCACTGATGACGCACCCGGTTGCAGTGACGACTCGTGGCCGGTTGCCAAGCTCCTCAGCAAGCTGTTGGCCTTCGGTGTTGTTGGTTCGCAAACCGTGCAGCAGGAAAAAGCCAGCCCCTACGATTGCGTATGTCGCGGCCAATCTTGGCCAACGCAGCACAATGACACCGCAGAACGCGACAAGGATCGCGGTTGCGAGCAGCACATAAGGAGAGAGCCGAAAGAATTCCGCAAAAATGATTCCTGTTGCAGCCGCTGCCACCAAGCCGATGAATGGCTGACGCGGCGCATTCAATAACTTCATCGCCCCGCTTTTCGTTCATTTCGCGGCGGAGCTCGATGAGCTGGCACAAGCAATAGCGGACGCTTGCTATGCTTGAGCACACCTTTGGTCACGCTTCCAACCAGTAAGTTATACATCGCGCCATGGCCGTGCGTGCCCATCACGATCAAATCGGCGTGAAGAACATCCGCCTGATTCAAAATTTCTTCGGCCACCGCTCCGGTCGGCTCGTGTAAACTGACCTTGATGCCGTCTCGAGCGATTTCGCTTTGCCATTGAGCCAGCTTCGATTTCTGATCTTCGTTCTCCGGAATTGGCTGCGGCATCGGGTCAAACACCGGAGCCGGCATACCCGGCATCGGCGCGAGCTCGGGCATTCCCGTCAAGCCGTAACCAAAGCCACCCGGCGCTGCGGCAGCAATGAGTTCTTTCACGTGGACAAGGTGAATCTCCCCGTCGAGGCCTTTGGCGAGTTGTCGCGCCAGATCGATCACTCTCGGTGTTGCATCCGAAAAATCGATTGGAACAAGAATGCGTTTCATGTTTGCGCCTTCGAACATTAGCCGTCGCGGCGCTTAATCTCAAGACGCTGCGCAGAACTCTGAATTGTCATCGCCCGCTCGA
>WNFX01000701.1_pt1 | contig 42958 bp, 47 predicted proteins | sample 5400111 | NCBI WGS metagenome assembly WNFX01 (sample SAMN13153363, study PRJNA577476) | soil metagenome | isolation source: 40 cm soil or saprolite under grassland replicate 1 | place: USA:California | collected 2016-06-15
GGCTTCGAGCGCTTTGAGGTCAACGTTGCCACGTTCATCGGATGGGACTTGCACGACTTGCAATCCCATCATGCCAACAGACGCAGGGTTTGTCCCATGTGCGGAAGTGGGAATGATCATCTTCACACGTTTCGTATCACCGCGCGATTTGTGATACGTGCGCATGATTAGCACACCCGTGAATTCTCCGTGCGCGCCCGCCGCAGGTTGCAGCGTCACTGCTGCGAAGCCGCCGATCTCTTTCAGCCATTCCTGCAATTGATATATCAACAAGAGATTGCCCTGCACGGTTTCAATCGGCTGCAATGGATGTGTGTGTAAAAATCCCGGTAGTCGAGCCGTATCTTCGTTGATTTTTGGGTTGTACTTCATCGTGCATGAGCCGAGCGGATAGTAACCACTGTCCACACTATAGTTGAATTTGCTGAGATGCATATAGTGGCGGACAACATCCACTTCGGCGAGTTCGGGCAGAGGCAGATCTGAGCGGAGAAGCTCTTTAGGAGGCAGAGCTGTTTCCGGGACGTCGGAAGCGGGCATCGTCACACCTGTCCGCCCGGGAGAAGATAAGTCAAAGATAGTCGGTTCGACGATTTTCGGAGTCGCTTGTTCGGTTTTTGTATCGGGCGCAGGCGCAATGTTAATCATGGTTCACCTCCGATAAAACTTCAACGAGTGTATCAATATCTTCCTTGCTGTTCATCTCAGTCACTGCGACCAACATATGATTTTTGAGCGCAGGATAATCTTGACCGAGATCATATCCACCGAGAATACCGTGTTCAAGCAAATGCGCATTCACTTCTGCAACCGGACGATTGACGCACAGCGCAAACTCATGGAAGAACGGCTCGGTGAAACATAAGCCCATGCCCTCAATCTGACTGAGTTGGTGTGCAGCATAATGCGCCTTTTGGTAACAAAGTTCAGCGACCTGTCGTAAACCTTTCTTGCCGAGCACTGAAAGATAAACGGCTGTGCCGAGTGCGATCAGCCCTTGATTGGTGCAGATGTTGGATGTGGCGCGTTCGCGCTTGATGTGCTGTTCACGTGCAGTCAACGTGAGGACGTAGGCGCGTTGCCCGCGATTATCAACCGTTTCGCCGACCAATCGTCCTGCCATCTTGTGGACGTAACTCTTGCGCGTCGTGAAAAAACCGACACTGGGTCCGCCGTACCACATGGGGATCCCCAGCGGCTGACCATCGCCCACGACAACGTCCGCACCCATGGAGCCCGGTGTCTTAAACAGAGCCAGCGCAGTCGGATTCGCAACGACGCAGACCAGCGCGCCCTTGGCATGCGCGGCCTCGACGAGGTTGGTGTAATCGTAGACGCGTCCGAAGAAATCGGGATACTGAACGATGACGAGAGATGTATTGTCATCAATCAAGTCTGCCAATTCATCGGGCTGTGAGTCAAGATCCGCGTTCGGATCATCACCAGCCTCTTCCAATTCCATCCCCTGAGTGTACGTGCGGATGACCGCGCGATACTGCGGGTGCACAGTGGGGGAGATGACAATCTTCTTGCGCTTGCCGCGGAATTGCGCGTACGCGAGACTGACTGCTTCAGCGGTTGCTGTCGCGCCGTCATAGTGCGACGCGTTCGATACATCCATGCCTGTCAATGCCACCATCAAGGATTGATATTCAAAGATGGCTTGCAATGTGCCCTGTGAAATCTCGGGCTGATAGGGAGTGTAGGCTGTGTAAAACTCCCCACGACGCAGAATGTGATCAACAACAGAGGGGATGTAATGGTTGTACGCCGATGGTCTCTAACATCGCATCCCGTTCTTTGGGACTAATTGGGATGTAGGTCATAATATTATCCTCATGTCATTGCGAGGAGCCGCGAAGCGGCGACGTGGCAATCTCATAATTGCAATCTCATTGAGATTGCTTCGGGCTGCGCCCTCGCAATGACATATTGCTAGTGTGTTCTTTCCTCACAATACTTCTCATAGGCGGCGGAGTCCATCACTTCGCTTGTTGAGCCATTCTCCACTTTCACCATCCAGCCTTCGCCATATGGATCAGAGTTGAGGGTTTCAGGCTTGTTGGATAAGTCCTTGTTCACCGCGCTGACTTTGCCACCGGCCGAAGCGTAAATTTCAGCGGATGCTTTGACCGACTCAACGGAGGCAATTGCTTTACCTGCTTCGAAAGTATCGCCTTCGTCAACGAGAAGTTCAATGAAGACAATGTCGGAGAGTTGGGACTGGGCATAATCGCTGAGTCCCATTGCTCCGGTAGCAGGGTCGAACCATTCATCAGACTTTGTATATTTCAGATTTGCGGGTGCGTTCATAATATAGCGACTCCTCTATGAAAGATGGATTTGGCGAATCAAAAGGCGCATGAGTATTATCATGCGCCTCTGTAATTTGACCTGAGAGATTCGCATCAGTGGTTTCGATACTTTCGTATTCAACCAGCGATGCGTTACACCGTCGGTATCCCTCGCGGGATTTTCCAGAGTGATTCGGTGACAGGGTCCTTTTGCCTGAGAGTTTCGTCTGGTTTCGCCTTGCCAGATTTGCACCTTCGGCTCTCGTAGTACGGTAGTAGCGACTTCAGTCGCTCAATTTCACATGACTACACCTGCCCCGGCGGGGGGTGCCGGGGAAGTCATCACTACACTTGAGTCTCTTCCCTGTTAACCGTTGTGTTGTTATATCCATTGTATGAGTCAGAGGAATGAAAGTCAAGAGGAGAAATATCATCTTATTTACGAAGTACCACATACGTGCTTAAACTGAAAACTTGAACTTTAGTCTGCAAATCATTTCAAAAAGCGAAGTAATTAATCAGACAAGCGATAAATAAAAAGACTTCCGAACGCACTGAATTCGGAAGTCTGGTTTGAAGCATGTTTCAGCCTTTTGGAGTCTCTTCATCAGGTGAAGTTGATTCCTCTAAAGGAGCGGATTCTTCTGGCGTGACGGGAGTGGAATTGAGGTCCGGCGTTGAGGCAGGAACAACTGGCGCTGTGGGAACCAGAGTCCCATTTAGGTGGGCAAAATAATCCCTGACTGTGAGATCATTATAGAAGACCAGCGCGAGAATACCAACAACCACTGAGAAGATGTTGCCTGCTAGGATACAGACAATTTCGAGAATAGCGATATTGGTGGAGGGCCTTACTGCCTGTGGTGGAATGCTCATCAACTTTGCCGCGTAGATGATTTCAAAAATGCCAAGGACAGTGGGAAGGATGGTGATTGGCGTACAAATGAATCCAACAAATGTGTGAAGCGCAGCGGCAGAGGCTGCAATTCCCCAGAATAGATTGACAATGCCGCTAGCCAGAGTCATCCATGCGATGACGTTTACCAAAGTGGGCTTTTGTTGACTGGTGAATTGTGTGTTCATAACTCTCTCCTAGATGACGTTGTGCATTAACCTTGCGGAGGCGTCGCTGTGGCGCCGTGGCGACATTTGGCTGATTTGTCATCTATATGCGTCACACAACCTTCGCAAAGTTGATTTTTAAGTTCACTTCTTATACGCTGTTTTAGGAGAGAGGTTGCAGATAAATAATGTGGTGCGGGATGGCATCCCGCATTACCCCGCCTATCACTTGCTTTAAGCTACTGTATAACGATTGTTATAATAATCAGTTTAGATGTGAGACAAATAATTATCTTGCTCTATCGAAATTTGCAGTAAGATTGGCGTAGTATTGTTCTTATTGTTACAGGAGGATCACATGGATATTAAAGGTAAAGTTATTGTTGTTACTGGTGCCTCATCGGGAATTGGTGAAGCGACTGCTCGCCAGTTTGGGCGAGAGGGTGCAAAAGTGGTGCTGGCTGCTCGCCGCGTGGATCGACTCGATGCTCTTGCGCAGGAAATTAACGCAATGGGGACAGGTGCAGAAACGCTGGTTGTGCAGGCTGATCTCTCCAAGCTGGAAGACATTCAATCTCTGATCAGTCAAACTCTGAATAAATTTAGCCGCATCGATGTGTTGGTCAATAATGCAGGATTTGGGCGTCTGGATTGGCTTGAGAATTTGGATCCCAAGAAAGATATTCAGTCACAATTTGATGTGAATGTTTTAGGTGTTGTGCAAACCACACGACAAGCTTTGCCTGTGATGATCAAACAACGTTCGGGTCATATTATCAATATGTGCTCAATGGCTGGATTAGTCGCAACGCCAACCTATACCATTTATGCTGCCTGCAAACATGCCGTGCATGGATTTTCTGAAGCGTTGCGGCGTGAAGTAAAGCCATGGGGAATCGATGTTTCTATGATTTACCCGGGAGGAGTAACGACAGAATTTGGCCAGCACGCGGGCATCAAGCGCAAGACTCAGGCAACTACTCCCAAATTTCTTTTGCTTTCGGCAGAGGATGTCGGCCGCGCGGTTGTACAATTGGTGCGCCGTCCACGTGCTATGTGGATCCTTCCGTGGTTATGGTCATTCACCGTATGGCTTAATAGAAATTTCAATTGGTTTGTGGATTACACCACTATCAACCGATTTACGATCCCCGAACGTGCAGATGAATTGAAGGCAAGATAACAATACTCAACGCTCTAGCCGCCGTCATTGGCGGTGCCTAGAGCGAGAATAAGATTAATCAGGTATTCCTGCGGGTTTCACATCTTTCAAATTCAGTTGGAGCGTCCTCCGCCCATTGTAATCATTTACTTCAAGGTGATACAAAACATCCACATACGGTGGGAGCTCAGGCTTTAGATGACCGAGGCGGAAGCCAATCGAATCGACAATTACACCGTGTTCATCTTCAAGAGTTAATTTCAAATGTTTTCCCTCTGAGCCAACCGTACGTGCCACTTTGACCTTGACATTGCGCGAGACAAAGACCGCCTCAGGATTGCCATAACCAGTTGGTTCTAGATACATGAGATGTTTCAACACCTCGAAACTCAAGTCTGAAAGAGGGACTTCCATATCTGCCATGAGGGTTTGGCGCAGGTCTTTCGACCCAAGTTGATCTTTGGCGATTTCTTTCAAGCGTGAAACCAATGCAGGGAGGTTTTGATTCTTTACTGTGAAGCCTGCTGCCGCAGCGTGGCCTCCATGTCGGACGAGTAAATCCTTGCATAGATCGAGCGCGTCGGTAATATGAAATTCAGGGATAGAGCGGCACGAGCCGCGCGTCTCTTCTGCGTTTTTTGCCGCGACAATTGCGGGGCGATAATAGACCTCGGTTAAACGAGATGCCGCCAATCCTACAACACCGGGATTGAAATCTTCATGCGCAGCGAAGAGCAAGAATGCTTCAGGGTCTTCTCCCATAGCAATTGCTTCAGCTTGTTCTTGCATGGTGCGTGTCAATGCCTGCCGCTGACGGTTTTGTGTATCGAGTTGCAGCGCGAGTTGACCCGCACGCATAAAGTCTCTGGTTGTGAGCAATTCAAATGAAGCCAAGGCAGATTCGAGTCTACCCGAGGCGTTCAAGCGTGGACCCAGCATAAAACCAATATTGCCTGCGGTCACCTTGTCGATTTTTACATCAGCAACACCTGCTAGAGAGAATAATCCTTGTCTCTTTGTCTCGCGGATCTGACGAAGCCCTCTACGAACGAGAACTCTGTTTTCACCAACAAGAGGAGCGAGATCAGCAACAGTGCCAAGCGCAACCAGATCAAGAAGATCGTTGAGTTGAAACCCGTTGATGGATGGTTGAGCGCGGAGCAATGCTTCGATGATCTTATAGGCAATGCCAACACCCGCCAGATCTTTATCTGGATAAGGATCACCATGTTGTTTCGGATTGATCACTGCAAAAGCGGGCGGAAGGTTTTCACCGTCAGGGTGGTGATGGTCACTGATAATGAGGTCCAGGCCGATGGTCCACGCATGAAGTGCTTCGTCTGGAGAACGAATGCCGCAGTCTACAGTGATGACTAGGTTCACGCCATCCGCCTTGAGGGAATCCAGTGCATCCTTATTGAGTCCGTATCCCTCGTCGAATCGATTCGGGATGTAGCCGCGCACGTTTGCGCCGAGCGCTCCAAGCGCCTGCACCAGGAGCGCAGTGGCAGTGACCCCATCTACATCGTAATCACCATAGATCGCAATCGGCTGATGATTCTCGAGCGCGTAACAAATACGATCTACCGTAATATCCATGCCGATCATTTGAAACGGATCGGTGTTTGCACTCGGTTCAGCCTTAAGAAATGAGCGCGCCTCAGCATCTGTAGCCATGCCGCGGTTGAACAAAATCTGTTTGAGAATAGGTGGGAACTTAGCAAGTGCTTCGTCAGCCTGTAAAGTAATGGGTGAAGCAACCACCCAGCGTTTATTGTGCATCATATAAATATACCAGTATTATTCGCTAAATTTCAAAGTTGAAAGTACTATCTACAGTATAAACGGAGATGGGAGATGCGGGCAAGTGTATAATATTGATAGAGGAACATCGATGTACATTCTCAGACCTGATGAAAAAACGACTCCGGTCATGATATATACACAGCATAGTGTTGTACGCGGCGAGGTGGTGACAAAACAAAATGTTTTGCGAGTCAACATCTGGCTGCGGACAGATGGCGCACCGAGATACCTGCATGTTCTCAAACCTCAGGTGCTCGTGTTCGGAGGCAGCCCCGCGAAGTCCTTATCTTACTCGGAAATTTATTTTCCGACGTCCGATGTTATCGCTTTTCATACTTTGCCCCCAGTCGAGGAGCCGTTAGACTACGACCCTAACGAAGCCAATCGAACGATGGAGGTGCTAGAGTTGTTGGTGGGGACATTTGTAATGAAGGGAAAGATCCGCATCTCAACGCAGACCGAACTTGGCACCAGCTTGGAAGTGGCACGCGTTTCCTGGATGTCGGTTTACGACGTTTGGGTTACCAACCTCTATTTGCCCCAGATGCCTGCCGTTCAAGTGCCGATGGTGCTGGTCAATCCCAATCACGCTGCGTTTGGCTTAGCTTAAACTTCCATACTATAATGAAGATGTGAAGCGCAAGACGTTCTATCATATTTCCCTCTCGCTCCCATATATCGCTCTTTTGATTTCGGGAGCGTTTACTTATCTTGCCAATGGGTTTCAGATTTTTGAAAGTTCTTCAGCGCCAAGCATTTTGACAGGAACGCTGGTATTTTTTACATTTTCTGCGATTGTTTGGGCGCCGCTTTATACATGGATGGTAATCGCGATGCTCTTTTGGGGAAGAGGCAAAAATGTGCATGAGATCCGCGTGATGTATTTGCTCTCACCGGTTTTACTGGCATGCGCAACGGGCATCCCTGCTTTGCTTGTTAATGGTCCTCATTCAGGGCTATCACTGCTTTGGGGATTCTTATATATGAACAAGCTGGATTTCATCATACCTATCCTTTTCAGGAACTATGATTCGGAGCAGGCGTTCAGTATTGGCTTAGCCTGGGTATTTATGGCTGCTCTCTGTGTTGTCATCGGTTATGCGTTTGTGGGGATTGTGCTTTTGATCGAGAAAATGCTGACCAGGCGAGGCTTGCTCATAGAGGAAGAGTATGTTGGCAAAATACTGCCTGGAGCGTAGGGAGAACTCTGCACGTAGTATTCTCAAGGGGAAATGTGACATTCGTAATTCGGAAAACAGTCATTAAACAGTACGAAATATCTCGTTGTTGGAACTGGAGAAGGAAGAAAAGAAAGGCGAGATTTAAATTTGTTTGAGGAGAGAAACATGTCTGCAATGTCCAAAACAGCGCCATTTATTTTCGTTGGAACTTATACAGAAGCTGAGGGGAGCCAGAGTGAGGGGATTTACGTCTATCGAATGGACCCATCTTCCGGTGAACTTATTTTTGAGAGTGTGATGAAGGGTGTGATTAATCCTTCTTTTCTAGAGATTCATCCACAGAAGAATTTCCTTTATGCTGTGAATGAAGTCCGGAGTTTTAATGGACAGCCCGGAGGTGGCGTGAGTGCATTCTCGATCAATTCAAACTCCGGCGAACTCAACCTGCTGAACACCCAGTCCTCTCACGGCGAAGATCCCTGTTATATCAGCATCGAGCAGACGGGTCGATTTGCCCTAGTTGCCAACTACAGCAGTGGAAGCGTTGCCATGTTCCCAATCCAAGCAGATGGAGGGTTGGGGCCTGCTTCGGATGTGATACAGCACGCGGGCTCAAGTATTCATCCCGAACGACAGACCGGTCCACATGCTCATTGCATTCTTCCTGACCCGACAAATCGCTTTGCAATTGCAATAGATTTGGGTCTGGACAAACTCTTAATCTATGAAATGGATCTGGAACATGGAAAATTACACAAACCTACCGAGGTGAAAGTCCAGGCGGGCGCGGGTCCGCGCCATTTGACGTTCCATCCCAATGGACGGTATGCCTACCTGGTCAATGAACTGAACGCCACACTGATTAGTTATCGTTATCATTCTGATATTGGAATATTTGAAGAGCTTCAAACAGTCCCAACCCTGCCACAAGATTTCAAAAGTGAGAATTTGTGCGCGGACATTCATATTTCCCCTAATGGAAAGTATCTATATGCCTCAAATCGCGGGCATGATAGCATTGCCTGTTTTTTTATAAATGAAAACACTGGCAGATTGACTTATCAAAACCACACTTCTACTGAGGGCCGGGAACCACGTAACTTCGCAATTGACCCGAATGACGCCTTCTTGCGAACTGCAAATCAGAAAACACATAACATTGTTACTTTAAAAATTGACTCAATAAGCGGCGAACTATTTAAGACAGGACACGAAGTGGGGGTCTCTATGCCAGTGTGTTTAAAGTTTACATACTTGTAAGAAAAACATTACAGGAAGATATTGGGACATATTTTCTCTCAATGGCGTATTACAATCGGCAAATCTCGTTGGATTAACATAAAATCTTTGAGTCTTTTATGCAAAGGAGAATGCAATGAGGAAGACAAATTCAAAGTGGCTAATCCCATCCCCCTCGCCACACCATTGCCTATGGATACTACATCTCAGTTGCCTGAGTGGACAGTCATTGTTTATTCCGCAGCGGATGATGAAGTGCTTGAAGAGAATATGTGGTTTGATGTCAATGAAATGGAGTTGGTTGGGTCCAATCCGCAGTTGAACATCGTCGTCCAAATTGACAGATATGCAGGTGCATTCACTGGCGACGGAGATTGGACGGACACACGCAGGTACTTGATCACGCAGGATAACGATCTCGAACACATCAATTCACCTGTTGTTGAATCCGTTGGCGAGGTAGATACCGGCAACCCACAAACACTGATCGATTTTGTCACTTGGGCGATTCAAAATTATCCTGCGCAGAAATATGCGCTGATTATGTCCGACCATGGCGGTGGATGGACCGGCGGCTTCTCAGATATGTCGGCCCCTTCTTATTCCGATCTATCCATTCCTGAAATTGTCTCTTCCCTTGAACAAGTCCGCCAGAATACAGGCATTGATAAGTTCGAGCTTGTCGGTTTTGACGCCTGCTTGATGGGACAAATTGAAGTCTTTGGTTCCCTTTATCCATATTCGAACTATATGGTCGGGTCGGAAGAGGTGATTCCTGCCTATGGCTGGTCATACGCGGCTTGGCTCGGGCAGCTCGCTCAAAATCCCGCCATGGATGGAAGTGGACTCTCACAATCCATCGTATCTACCTATGTGATCAACGATACGTTGCTCACCGAGGCAAGGTCATCTGCTGATGAGATTGCACAGGAAGAATCCACAACCACGTTAAGCGCTGTCGAAAGCGCGCGCATCCCGGATGTGATGGGAGCGATGAATCAGTTCGTTTCTGCCATGGCTTCGATCGATCAAAGCCTTGTGGCTGAAGCACGAACCTACACAACACGGGTCAAACATGTCCGGCTCGAATGGGATCGCCTTTCACTTCCCCGATTCGGATCTATACCATTTCACTGAGTATAACAACGACTTTCCACCTTACTATGCGGAATCGTCCCACAAATTCCTTGAACAGTCTTACTGGGACGAGTTCCTAGCTTTTCACTACACTGGCCAGGCATTTGCTCCAAAGGAAGGCGTGGCATCTGCTCCCTCACGCGCAGCGGAGATCGTCGCGCCCGGCGCGTCTGAATTGAACATCGGGCCGATTCAGATTTCCGACACCGAAATCACCGGCGATGAAACTGTGCATGTATCTACCACCGTTGAGGGAAATGTCGCTTATATCCACACAGCACTATATTTTTGGGATGAAGCTTCGCAATCTTATTGGATTGGCGACGTTTCTTACTATGTTGCAGAAAACACCACCAGTGTTGATGGTATGAATATACCTGATTATGGTGGCAGCCCGATCCATGTGCAATATGATTGGTCCCCCACGCTTTATACTCTCACAGATGGAGAACATGAGGCATATGTGCTTCTTGAGCCAGCCGAATATCTGAGTTCAGATGGGCACACAGTCTATGCAGTTTATGGACAATATACTGACGCGCTCAGCAATACATCCGTGGACGCGAGGCTTTACTTTGATGCGGATGGTAGTTTTCTTTATGCATACGCCTTTCCTGATAACGATGCGAACGGAGCCAGCACCCCAGTCGAGATCACGCCACAAGTCGGTGATCATTTCACCGATTACGTGCAGTACTACACGTATGATAGCAATAACAACCCGACTTATCGCTATGATTTGAGTGACGATATGTTTACTTGGGGCGAAAAAGGTTTCTCATTCTATTCAAGTTATCCAGCAGATGGCCAGTACGCGGTTGGGATCATTGCGTATGATTTCGACAATAACTTTGTGGCAAATTTTGAATCTATTACGTACAAGCGCTAACATAAATCTGTCAATCTCCTCCCACAAGTAGTTTGTTTTTGCTCAAGCCGCCGTCCACCTTCGGCTTTTCAAGATAGTGGCGAGCACGACGGATCCTCCCCATTTGATGAATTGACTGGGGAGGATTTATTGTATAATGAATTTGACACATGTATGTCTGATTAACCACGAGAAGCTATCCACCATCGCAACAAAGAACGACCAATTGTCGTTAAACAATCCAGGAGGCAGAGATGAATAAATTATTTATTTCAATTGCGATGCTGCTTGTCCTTCTAACCGGTTGTGCTCCAGGCTCCAGCGTAGAAGTGAACACGCCTGCAACTTCCATACAACTGACCACCCCTGGTCCCAACCCGGAACTTGACAAGCCAGCCGAGAATGGCCAGGTTGCAAGTGTTGCGCAAGGGCTTTGGCATGGACTTATTGCCCCTGTAACGCTCGTGGGCTCCTTTTTCAATCCAGCTATGCAGATGTATGAAGTACACAACGACGGCAAAGCATATAACCTGGGGTTCTTGTTTGGCGTAGCATTGGTGTTTCTCATTTTGGGTCTGATAGGAGGCCGGCGGCGCTAACGACTAAATTTCAAGAGTCCCATACGCTAGTCCAAAGAAAGCTTGACGGCTATTAATTGTCAGCCTATAAACAAATCTCCCTAATCGATGGATTGATTAGGGAGGATTTATTGTATAATGAATTTGACATCCCAAAAGAACGTTTACCAAACAAGCTATACTTAATCTCCGCACTGTCGCGACGAAGAGCAACGAATTGGACTTAAATACTTCAGGAGACAGAGATGAAGAAATTACTGATTTCCGTTTTATTGCTGGGCGTAGTATTAATGGCAGCTTGCGGCCCTGACTCTAGTGTACAAGTCAATACACCTGACGCTAGTATGCAACTAAGAGCACCTGGACCGAATCCGCTGGTCAATCAGCCGGATCAGACGGGCCTCGTCGCGCGGGCAGGGGCAGGACTGTGGCATGGCATCATCTCCCCTGTAACCCTCGTGATCTCGTTTTTCAATTCTGATGTGCATATGTACGAAGTCCACAATGCTGGAAGTGAATATGACCTGGGTTTCCTGCTGGGAGTCGCGTTAGTTTTTGCCCTCTTAAGTCTTTTCATACGCATGCGGCGATAAGCACTTAAACTTGAGATTCATAAAATTAAATTTGATACTTTAGTAGGGAATGTATTTAACTTTCTCATTTTGGACGAACGTTTTAGAGGATAAATATACATGAAGTACTGGATTATTGTTGCGTCGAAAGATCACGTACAACGCGGAGTAGCCGGTGGATTTATTCAGGCGAATCATGGCAAAGCCGCGCCGTTGAAGCGAATGCACGCAGGCGATTGGGTCATATTCTATTCGCCAAAGTTGGAATACAGTAAATCTGAGAAGTGTCAGTGCTTTACTGCGATCGTCAGAGTTATAGATGAGAATGTTTACCAGCATGACATGGGCGGTGATTTTGTCCCGTTTCGACTGAAAGTTCAGTTTTTACCATCAAAAGATGTTTCAATCCTCCCGTTGATCAACGAATTAACTTTCATCAAGGACAAATCTCATTGGGGCGCGCCGTTCAGATTCGGGACTTTGCAAATCCCTGAACAGGATTTTAGATTAATTGCCAGCAAGATGGTTGATGACAAAAGTCTTTTCGATAAATAGGAATTGCGTCAGCATTTTATTTTTTGGGCTTGGAGACAGATTGTCGCTCTATCAAAGTAGGATGAACGACGAGGGTTACACGTGCGGCTTCCGGCCTGTGCATCCGCATGGAACCAAGATGAACCGCACCTTGCCCCATGGCAACTGTATCCACATGCATTGTCGTCAGAGTAGGAGATATACTGGTGGCGAGGTGTGTATCATCATACCCAATGATGGATACGTCCTTTGGCACATGCATACCAAGACTTTGAGCAGCGCGAATTGCGTCCACAGCAATATTGTCATTGAGAGCGAATAATGCTGTGATCCGGGGATTATCACGGATAAACTTTGTCACCGCTTCTTGAAAGTTTGGTTAGTTGACATTGAAATCAGCAGAATAAATATTCTTTAGACCATTTTCCTTCATTGCCCGGAAGTACCCATTGCGACGTTCGTGCAAACTGATATAACAATCCGGTCCTCCGCCCAACAGCCCAATATGCTTATGTCCAAGCTTGATCAAATATTCCACTGCCTGATACGCTGCACGGAAATTGTCTGAAATCACCATGTCATAACCTTCCGTATCCGAGTAGCCATCTACCAGTACAATGGGAACATTCCAGCGGTTCGATATGGACTAAATAGTTTCGTCCAGGAAGGCCCCCACCATGAGAAATCCATCCGCCATATTGCTATTGATAAACTGTGGCACTTTTTGCGGACAATTGTTCTCGTCAACGGGCAGCATGGAGAATAGAATATTTAAGCCCAGATCTTTACAAGCCTCATCTACTCCATTGATAATATGGGAATAAAGAGGGTTTGCCGGAGGGAGCAACCCCGGATTGGTCTTGACCAACATATATCAATTCCTCGCTCCCTTTAGAACTGGAATAGAGTCAAAACCTCAACAGAAATTCAAAAACATTACATTCTCCAAACAATAAGTTACGAACTTGCGCTTAGATAACATAGCGGGAATATAATATATTTCCTTCAATATAAGGAGACTAATGGAAAACGATTATGATTTGGAAAACATCGAGAATTTTAAAATTAATCCCGAGGTGTGGTTACGTACTCTTCTAGCTATTGCAGGTGATAAAGAAAAAAAAGAAGAAGTAGTTCAAAAAATAGCGCAAAAGACGGGCTTTCTTCCTGAAAAAGTAGAAGTGATTATTGCCACCACGATCCGCGTTTTGATCAATCAAACCCGCTCGAATTGAGGATGTGTGGAAGGGGGGCAAACCCGTGTTCTAACAAGAGCTATGCGATGGTGTGTCTAAAATCCGTCTTCATATTCGCGTGAAATTATTTCTATCCCTTATTCCCGACCATCGTATAATTTCCCTCAAGTTCGAATCTATTACTCACAACAGTCTTACCCAGAGCCAAAATGATCCCTAAATTGACAAAATTGTTTTTGCTGTTGCTTTCCTTACTGGCACTTCTCCCTGCTCATGTTGTTTTGGCAGATACCGGCCCCAAGCCGACCATGGAATTCACATTCAAGCAGGAGCTGGCTGGTTCGCCGGTCACGATCACCTCTGGGATTTTGTATGAATGTGAACAATCTGATTGCAGTGATGCCACTCCGCTTCAGGAGGCCGGTCCACAACGCTTTACCTGTGAAGCGAATAGTTGTCGTGCCACTGCATACGGTTTTAGTCCTTATCACAAGATTGAAATCCAATTTTCAGATGGGAAGATGCGTCAGAGCAACGTCTTTAAAACAGCCGCGTTCGATTCGCAATATACAGTGACTGTCCGCACGGATGATCTGCTGGTGGAAGCGGAATTTAGTCTGGGTGTTTTCCCACCTATAGTCATCATTGTCATCGCGTGTATTTGTGCCTTAGTAGGCGTAAGTGTGGTGGGATTGATTATTTTCCTGATTCGACGTTCCAAAAAGAATTGATCGTCACTCTTTTTATCACGGTCATCATCGAGGGGGTGATTGTGATTGGGTATTGCATCTGGCAAAGGAAATCGATTCGACCGATACTCGTCACAAGCATCATAGCAAACTTGATCACCCAATCCTTTCTGTGGATTGCGTTGAACCTTTTTTTCCAGCATTATCTCATCACCTTATTTATAGCCGAAGTCTTTATTTGGATGATTGAAGCTGTTTTGTTGAGTTACTTCCCTGCAAACCGGTTGCGTTTTGCTGAGGCTATTCTCCTCAGCCTGTGTATGAATCTGGCGAGTTTTGCACTCGGCTGGTTTTTGCCAATATAAATCTGTGCCTGTATTCTTAAATCTCCAGTCTCTCCCGTTATAATCCCTTTCATGTTTGAGTTCACCATCACAGCCAAAAACAACCGCGCCCGCGTAAGAATTTCATTTACTAAGCTATATAACGCATTTTCTGCCTCTGAGGAAACATGCTTGCGAAGATAAAAGTATGGGCACAAGAGCAGTGGCTCTTTCTGATATTAGGTATAGCCGTATTGATCATCGCGCTTATTGCACTCCGGGTCAATACTCGCTTCTGGTCGATAGACACAATGGGAAGCGATACATATTTTTCATGGGTAGAAGGCCGCCGCATTCTCAAAGGAAAGAATCCTTATGAGCGAATCCTCGAGGGGAATATGCAGGAGAATCAAAAATACGCGACTTATTTTCCACTTTTTTACGAGACATCGGCACTTGTGCAAGCTGCAGGATTCCGGCGATACGAAGTATGGATCAATTTTTACCGCTACATCTTCTTGGCATGCAATCTTGCAATTGGCTTTGTACTTTATGGGCTGACATTTTCCAAACGCGCTTGGGCGCTGTCCCTATTAGCAGTATTATTTTGGTATTTCAACCGTTGGACGATGGCTGCATCTCGCTCAGTTGCCTTGGATTTTATTCCTATCTTTTTGATGGTTTTATCGCTGGGGATATTTGATTGTCATCGCAAAACATCGCTGCTTCTTTTTAGTTTCTCATTAGCTTTCAAGCAAATCGCCATCTTCTTGGTGCCTCTTTATCTGATTTGGGAATATCAACAGTCACGTTCATTAAGAAACACAATTGCTGCGGGTTTGTGGATTGCCAGTATTCCCTTGCTCTCCTCCATTCCATTCCTGTTTTGGAATATGGAGGGTTTTATCAAGTCGATTGCTTTCTCGGCAACGCGCAATCCGGATAGCCTGTTTGGTGCGGATTCGATTGATGTCATCATGAACTTGGGCGGGTTGCTCGCTCGCATCCCACTACTAGTTATGATACTTGGAACATATTTTGTGGCTGGACAAAAAGCAATTGGACGTTACGGAGCGGCAGTGCTGGTGATGGGAATCTTTATCGGATTTAACCCGGTGCTGTACGTTCAATATCTTGCTTGGTTGATGCCTTTGCTTCTCCTCGCCGTAAGTGAGTGGATGTGGGTAAGTATGAGAACTCTGTAACGCAAGAGAATAAAGAGCAACTTTAGGAAAAGTTACAGCAGAAAGGGCAGTGTATAATCCTCTTTATGTTTGAATTCAATATCACTGCCAAAAACAACCGCGCCCGCGCGGGTGTCTTTACTACACCGCGCGGTGACCTCCTCACGCCGGTCTTCGCGCCTGTTGGCACGCAGGCAACCGTCAAGACCCTCACACCTGAACACCTCAAGGATATCAATGCCTCGCTTGTGCTGAGCAATACGTATCATCTCTACCTGCGTCCTGGTGACGAACTTGTGCGCGAGATGGGTGGCTTGCATAACTTCATGCAATGGCATCGTCCTATGCTCACCGACTCGGGCGGTTTTCAGGTCTTCTCACTGGCGCAAACTCGTAAAATCGACGACGATGGCGTGACCTTCAAGAGTCACATTGACGGTTCGACACATCGCTTGACACCAGAAAAGTCCATTGTCATTCAAGAGAACCTCGGCGCAGATATCATCATGGCGTTCGACGAATGCTCCGACCCCAACGATCATGCCTATAGCAAACTGGCAATGGAACGGACCCATCGCTGGGCGGAACGTTGTCTGCAAGCAAAGACGCATGATGACCAGGCTTTATTTGGGATCATTCAAGGCGGCGTTCAAGCGGACCTTCGAGCTGTTTCTGCTCAGTTTATCGCTTCTCTCGACACGCCAGGCATCGCCATCGGCGGACTATCAGTGGGCGAGACCAAGGAGGAGATGCATGCCACGCTTGATGTTGTCACCCCACTCTTGCCTGAAAACAAACCTCGCTACCTGATGGGGGTTGGTACACCCGAGGATTTGATCAATGGTGTACTGCGCGGCATCGACATTTTTGATTGTGTTTTACCAACTCGCCTCGCACGCCATCACTCCGCCTTTGTTCCCGAAGGGCGACTGAATTTAATGAATGCAACCTTTACGCACGATAAACGTCCTGTTGATGAGACTTGTGATTGCTATACGTGCCAGACTTTCACTCGCGCCTATCTCCGTCATCTCATCGTAGCCAAAGAATTGCTCGCGGGCACACTTATTTCTATCCATAATCTAAGAGCGCTGATAAGGCTAATGGAAGAAATCAGAGTCTACATTGCAGATGGTTCCTTCGAAGCACGAGTGCCCGAACTGCTGACTCGATGGCATGGAAATGCAGAAAGAAAAGATAAGATAGAACTTGGTTAAAAGGCATTTCAATATCAGTTTTTGAACAAGAAAGAGAAGGGAACAATGAACAAAAATAAATGGTTCTTTCAGCCGGCTTTTTACATTATTATGGTTTTATATTTCATATTGAGCTACACCACTCTCGGATGGGGAGAAAAATGGGCTGCCACTTTATTTCCTGAAGATCATTACTTTGAAAATGTGGGTGCCATTTCGTTGTTTGTCGCTTCTGCAATCTCATTCTATATATTTGCGCGTGCCCTACAGACCCGTACTATCACCAGAATTCACTGGTTGAAATTGTTAGTGTACTTGGGTTTGGGACTCTTGTACTTCTTCGGCGCCGGCGAAGAGATCAGTTGGGGGCAAAGGATTTTTCACATTCAGGAACCGGCAGACCTGGCTAAGGAAAATGTGCAGCATGAATTGAACATCCATGATCTGGCTATATTTGAAAAAAGCAAGTTACTCAATGCTGATAACGTTTTTACAGTATTTTGGATGGCTTTTGCCGTGGTCATTCCGTTTGTCAGCCTCGTCTGGAAGGGGTTTAAACAATTTGCTGAAAAATTCACGCCTGTCGTTTATTGGGGGATTGGGTTGTTGTTCCTATTTAATTATTTCGTTGCTAAGCTCGGAAAACTTATTTACGTTTCTGCTTATCATTACCAAATCATTTCATTTCCTCAGGCAGTTCAGGAAATCAAGGAAAGTAATTATGAGCTTTTGTTCATTTTTCTTTCTCTAATGGTTCTTTGGGATCTGAATATCCTCATCCGTGAAAAATCTAAATTGGTTCCAGAACTAGGTGCATTAGGAACACTCAATCCTACGTAGAGAGTTAATGATTAGAATGTGAAGATCGTACATGTCGAGATCGGAATCAAAGCTGCCCCTGTTGTGACATAGCCAAATTTCCTGAAATCGGTGTGCTTATTCTTAGGTCATCGGGGCGTTACCCGTTATAATCCTTCAATATATTCCATATGTGAATAAGTTCTGGAATTATGCTATTGCGATTAGCACGGTACTTATCAGCTTATCGGTGATAATGAGTTTAACAATAGTACATGATCTGACCACAATGCACATTCATCAATGCCTTCCTCCTCGGTGTCATCCGGAGACCGACTGAATTCATTCCTGTCTTGTCCATCGCTTATTTATCCATAATCGAATGGAAAGGAAATATAGAGAACCAATGCTAAAACCAATTGTGATTCCATCTCCAAATAAAAAACATAAAGCCACCTTGACACAGATCGGTGAGATCCAGGCAGACGATGGCTATTACTCTTTGTCAATCGATGGACTCCCAAATTCATTTGTAGACCGGGTTTTTGGGAAGGTCTGTTTGTGGTCTCCAGAATCACGGTTCCTTGTTGTTCAGGAATGGAAGGAGACCGATGAGGCCGGCGTGCCCAAATTATGTCAGCTCTTGATCATTGATGTGCTTGCCAGGCGCGAATGTATAATAGCAAATGTGGAAGGAGCAAAAGGGGTTATCCTTCCAGAGAGTTTCATAGGGGAAAGCTTGATGTACACAGTCATCTATTATGGTCAATTTGGAATGACTAAGAGCTTTGAAAGCAAGTTCCAATATTTAAACGGATGGCAAACCATCAAATAACATCGGAGAACAAATGACGTTCATCAATGCCTTCCTTCTCGGCATTATTCAGGGATTGACAGAATTTATTCCTGTCTCATCTACAGCACATTTGCTCATCGGGCAGGCTTTACTCGGCATTCCTTCAGGTGACAGAATATTTTCATTCAATGTCATCATTCAATTGGGTACGGTTTTTGCAATGCTTCTTTTCTTTTGGAAAGATCTGTGGGCGATCCTGGGAGCTTTCTTCCTGGGAATTTGGCATAAGAAACCGTTTGAAACTCATGACTCTCTGGTTGGATGGCTAGTGATCGTTGCAACAATCCCTGCCTTGATCGTCGGCTTTTTACTTAAAGATGTCATTGATGCGATGTTTAACAATCCTATTCTCGAGGCAGGCATACGTTTGTTAATATCTGCCCTGTTACTCGCTGTTGTGGAGTATTTCGGCCGTCATGAGCGAAAACTGGAGTCTGTATCATGGATGGATGCAATAGTAATTGGTTTTTTTCAGATCCTGGCCGTTTTCCCTGGCGCCTCACGCTCTGGCTCGACGATTGCAGGCGGTATCGTCCGTGGTTTTGACCGTCCCTCTGCTGCAGGGATGGCATTTCTCATGTCCGCGCCGATTCTGATTGCTGCGGGCGCGTATGAATCAATACAAATGATTCAAATGCCGGGCACAATGAAGTTTTTGCCATATCTTGTAGTCGGATTTATCACTGCTGGCATAGTGGGCTGGTTTTCTATCCGGTGGCTAATGAGATTTTTGCGAAATCACTCCATTTATTTATTTGCTGGCTATTGCGCAAGTGTTGGCTTGGTATGTCTGGCGATCAGCTTGTTCTATAGATAACTTTGTATGGATACAAAATCGCTCCTCAAACTTCTTGTTGAAACAGAATCTCCCTCGCACGATAAAGCTGCCGTTGACCGCGTCAGCGCAATTGTCGCTGAAGAAGCACGCAAACTTGGTGCACAGGTTGAGATCATTCCAAATAAAGAGACAGGCGATCATATTTTGTGTAGATTCCTCGCTCTGAGCGGAGCCCGAAAGGGCGAAGTCGAAGTGGAGGCAAAGGATGGTATTCTCCTCCTCTGCCACATGGATACTGTTTTTCCTCTTGGCACGATCAACAAAATTCCATTCCATGAAGTAGATGAAAAAATCTTTGGTCCCGGTACATTGGATATGAAAGGGGGCATTGTCATTGCTCTTGCTGCAGTTGAAGAAGCACAAAAGTCCGGGTTGAATCGCCCGGTTACTTTGTTGTGTACGTCTGATGAAGAGATTGGCAGTCATACATCGCGTAAGCATATCGAACGGCTGGCAAAAGAGGCTGCGTTGGTGCTCGTGTTGGAAGGTGGCTTAGTTGATGGTTCGCTCAAAACTTGGAGGAAAGGGGTCGGCGAGTTCTGGGTGAGGACAAAAGGACGCGCGGCTCACGCAGGCGGTGATCACGAAAAGGGACGTAATGCCATTGAAGAAATGGCACATCAAATCATTGCCATTCAAAAACTGACAGATTATTCAAAACAAACGACACTCAATGTCGGTGTGATTCATGGTGGAACGGTTTCAAATGTTGTTCCTGAAGAAGCTGTCGTTCAAGTCGATGTCCGTGTGATGCTGTCCGGTGAATGGGAACGGCTCGAAATTGAAATGAGTAAACTTAAACCAGTGCTTGATGGAACATCTATTGAAGTTAGTGGCAACTTGAACCGCCCTCCGATGCCGTTCGATGAAATGATGAAAGCCACCTTTGAGAAGGCTAGGTCGATTGCTGCGCAAATTGGCATGGAACTCAAGGCAGGAGGCACTGGTGGTGCGTCTGATGCAAACTTTGTCGCGCCTCTGGCTATCCCAGTACTGGATGGCCTCGGTGCGATTGGCGAAGGCTATCACTCAGAACGCGAATATATTTTTGCCAATAGTATGGAACAAAAAGCCAGATTAATTGCGTCATTATTACGCAACTGGTAAGACATTCCATCTGATTGGTGAAAATTTCATGCGAAAAACATTTTGCTTTTCTCTGATTCTTTTCTCACTTTTGATTTCCTCCTGCTCGACAAGAACGCGTCCCGCGACGCTCCAAATTGTTTCCGTTTATTCGACCTTTGCAGCGGAACCTTGGCTGAGTGAATTATACGATTGTGCAGGACGACAAAATAGTTTCATCCTTTCCCGCGTGGACGATTCGTCTTCAGCCGATATTGTGTTGCGGATTGGAGAACCGAAGGTTCTGACTTCATCCGCTTATCAAATTGATTCAGAAGATATTTTGATCGTTACATATCGTCAAAGTCCGGTGCAAAATCTGACTCTTGGGGAAGCGCGCGCATTGTTCATGGGGCAGGGAGACCCGTCTGTGCAGGTGTGGGTATACGCGTCAGGTGAGGATGTGCAAGAGGTATTTGACCAGTTCGTAATGGAAGGAAGAATAGTGACCTCGTCCGCGCGCGTGACGGTAACTCCGCAACAAATGTCTGATACGTTGGTAAACGAATCGAACGCAGTCGGGATCCTGCCGCGGCATTGGAAAGTGGGAGATACACGCGAAGTCTTTATGGTTGCAACGGTGCCCGTGTTGGTAATCACTAAAGAGAAACCGCAGGGCATGATCAAAGAATTGATTGCCTGCTTGCAGAAATAAATTTGTTTCCAGATATAATGATGTGTGAAGAAATACAATATTCACTGTTAGGAGTACACCATGAGAACTCCACTGTGGACACCTTCTGAGGAGCGCAAACAGAATGCGACCGTTACGCGTTTTATTCATGAAATCAACGCGCGTCACAAATTGAACCTAGCATCCTATGCAGAACTTTATCAGTGGTCTGTTGAAAATATTCCAGCTTTTTGGGCTGCAACGTGGGATTTTGCTGAAATCAAGGCCTCGAAACATTACGATCAAGTTGTTGATGACCTGAGGAAATTTCCAGGCGCGAAGTGGTTTCCCGGTGCACGATTAAATTTTGCGGAAAACCTTCTCCGTTATCGTGATGACCAACTTGCATTTATCTTCAAAGGTGAGACTCAAACGTCGAAACGCATGACATATGCGGAGCTTTATGATTCAGTGGCGCGGCTGGCTTATTCATTGAAAGAAACAGGCGTTGGGGCGGGGGATCGAGTCGTTGGCTATATGCCAAACCTGATCGAGACAGCAATTGCCATGCTGGCAGCGACTAGTCTGGGCGCGACCTGGTCCTCCTGTGCAACGGATATTGGTCCGTCCGCAGCCATCGAACGGCTTGGGCAGATCGAGCCGAAAGTAATGATTACAGCCGATGGATATTTCTATAAAGGCAAACAGTTTGACACATTAGGTCATGCTGCTGAAGTGGCACGTGGAATACTATCGCTGAAAAAAGTAATTGTCGTTTCGTACACGCGCGAAAGACCTGATATTTCTCACATTCCCAACGCGGCTCATTATGCCGATTTTCTTTCCAAAGAAAAAGACCTAGAAATCAAATTCGAGCAACTGCCCTTTGATCATCCCCTTTATATCATGTTCTCATCAGGCACGACGGGCAAGCCAAAATGCATGGTACAGGGCACAGGTGTGTTGATCAATCATCTCAAGGAATTGCTCCTTCACACTGATCTCAGGCGCAGTGATAGGATAATGTACATCACATCATGCAGCTGGATGATGTGGAATTGGCTGTTGAGCTCACTCGCGGTTGGCGCAACGATCGTGTTATACGATGGCAATCCGAATTTTCCTGATCCGGGCGCGATGTGGAAATTGATCCAAGACGATAAGATTACCATCTTTGGATGTAGTGCGAGCTACATTCACTTTTTGAAGAAGGAAAATGTGTCACCGGGCAGGGATTATGATCTTTCTTTGTTGAGGGAAATCTCACAGACAGGTTCGCCGCTCTCTGCCGAAGGTTTCGAGTATGTCTATACTGAGATCAAACCTGACCTGCACTTCAATTCGATTTCCGGCGGCACGGATATTAATGGATGTTTTGCAGCGGGCAGTCCGATTCTGCCGGTCTATGCAGGGGAATTACAAAGTGCGGCGCTAGCGATGAAGATTAAATCGTATGATGAAAAGGGTAATCCCATTTTTGATCAGCAAGGCGAATTAGTGTGCGAAGCACCCGCGCCTTCCATGCCGTTATATTTTTGGAATGACCCGGACGGCTCAAAATACCATAATGCTTACTTCGACGTTTATCCGAACGTGTGGCGTCATGGCGATTATATTTTGATCCACAGCGATACGGGCGGTATCACATTCTATGGCCGCTCGGACGCGGTGTTGAAGCCTTCGGGTGTGCGAATTGGTACGGCGGAAATTTATGCTCAAATGGAGAACCTGCCTGAAATAGCCGACAGTCTTGCAGTTGGGCAGAATTATCAAGAAGACCAACGTGTGATTCTGTTTGTCAAACTTGCCGAAGGTTTTACACTGACCGAGGAACTGAAGGATAAAATCCGCAGGACCCTGCGTGAGAACGCCTCGCCGCGGCATGTGCCTGCGCTTATTCTTGAAACGCCAGATATTCCTTATACGTTGAATATGAAAAAGGTCGAGAGTGCAGTCACGAACATCATCAACGGACGAGCAGTAACCAATAAGGATGCATTGATCAATCCCGGTTCTTTGGATTATTACGAGCAGATCCTGCCGCGACTGCAATAATAATCAGAAAGGCAATATACGATGCCATGTAACTGCTGTGAAATTACTGATAACGCTTTTAGCGAAGCTGAAGCAATGTCCGAACTGAGAAGCTATCACAAGCGCGGACCCGCGCATCAGACCAAGCTAATTTTAGAAGCCGTCCGCTCTTTAGGTTTGAAGAACGCTGATCTACTGGATATCGGTGGCGGGATCGGCGCAATCCACCATGAGTTGTTGAAAGATGTTGCTCGTACAGCGACCCATGTAGATGCCTCTTCAGCGTATTTGAAAGAGGCAAAACAAGAAGCTGCGCGGCGCGGGCATAGCGAGCAAGTTAATTTCATCCATGCTGATTTTACGGATGTTGCCGCGGAACTCCCGAAGGCTGATATTGTCACACTTGATCGGGTCGTGTGCTGTTATCCTGATTTCTACAGATTATTGGAGGCCGCAGCGGAGCATAGCCAACGTGCGCTTGCTCTCACTTATCCACGCGAAACCTGGTACTTGCGACTTGGAGAAGGGGTGATCAATTTCTTTCAAAGGCTTCGGAAAGATCCATTCCGTATGTTCCTTCACCCGGTTGCTGAAATGGATTCCCTTCTTAAAAGAGAGGGGTTTAAGCGTGTCTCCCTTCGCCGGCTTTTTATCTGGGAAATGGCGTTATATCAAAGGGAAGGAGCGTCAGCATGAGTTTCTTGTTCAGAAAAAAGCAAAGTATTCAATCTCTTGCCGAGGTATTGGAAGATGGCCATGAGATGATGAAAACAGAAATGAAAAAGCCGCAATATAACAATTATTCAGGTCCTGAAGTTTTCATCGAAGTTGTCGTGCGCGTCCAACCTGATAATGAAGTACCCTATGAAGGTCAGTCTTTTAAGAGCTTACTTGCTCAGGCCTGGTGTCTGCGTGCTGGTCAAATATGATCCCACGAAAAAACAACAGTTGATCATGGATGATGAAGCGTCTGCAATTTTAGAACGTAATCCTCAATTGAAAAAATAAATTGGTGAATTTTCGGTTGCGGTAGAAAAAGAGCCCTCGGCGTCGAAGGGCTCTTTTCATACCCATGACTGGGTGATTATCTTTAGCTGGGGAGTAGGGACTTGAACCCCAAATTTCACATCCAGAGTGTGACGTGTTGCCAATTACACCACTCCCCAATAGTCTACTAGCTGATCCAGAGTCAGCCTTCCTGCCATTAGACGAGCACCCACTAGGGCATGCTCTACACCCAGACTAGCGGGCGGTATTGTATCATGCCCACAAAGCGCGGGCAAGTCCTATTTGCTGCGCGCCGCGCGGCGAGTGTTATCTTCCATGTCCAAGAAAATCAACAATCCTTTGGATACTGCCTGCAAACCAAAAAAGTAGAATATTCCGGGTAACGGCTGCTGTAAATAGGGAGCAAACATATTGAACCCGTTCAGGAAGGTCATGCCCTTATCCATGTACAATCCATTGTAATACTGTGCTAAAAACAACAAGATCGAGAACAACCATGATAAAAGATAAATGGTCAGGACGACCCACGCAACCACATCCGCCCAACGTGACAGGCGCAGCACACCATCCCGGTCGAAGTAAGTGCCAAGGAAACCTGCTTGCTTCTCATTTGATTCGCTCATTGTGGCCTCCATGCTGAATTATACTTTGCCCTTTGTTATAATTATGAGTTGACAAAAGATATTTGCAAAATGATGCAAGCATTTGACGCCAGATACTCGCAAATTGTTCCTGAAAATAAAATTCGGAAGTACAGTATAAAAACCTCGCATGGCCACTTGCAACAACTTGTACCTGCTGTCGAAACGTGCGTTCCCTAGTATTGCTCGCCAGTACAGGTGTGACAGAAAAGAGATGTAATGACTGAAGAAACCATACATACCGACTTCATCCGCGAAGCTGTCGCGGAGGATTTGAGAACTGGACGCTTCAACTACGTCCGTACGCGCCTGCCACCCGAACCGAATGGCTATCTGCACATCGGACACGTCAAGGCATGGATGATTGATTATCTCATCGCCAAGGAAAACAACGGTGAACTCATCTTGCGCTTCGACGATACGAACCCAACAAAAGAAGAGACGGAGTTTGTAGATGCCATTAAAGAGGATACGCGCTGGCTTGGCATCGAATGGAAGAAAGTGACCTTCGCTTCTGATTACTTTGACCTGCTCTATGAATGGGCAGTGCGACTGGTCAAAAAGGGATTAGCCTATGTGGATGACCAAAGTCCTGAGGAAGTAAGCATGAATCGCGGCACCTTTACGGAGCCAGGGAAAGAGTCGCCCTATAGAAACCGCAGTGTAGAGGAAAATCTCGACTTGTTGGAGCGCATGAAGAATGGTGAATTCCCCGATGGCTCGCGCGTCCTGCGCGCGAAGATTGATATGGCACACCCTAACCTCAACATGCGTGATCCTGTAATGTATCGCATCATCCATGAGCCTGCTCATCATCGCACGGGAAATAAATGGAAGATTTATCCGATGTACGATTGGGCGCACGGGCAAAACGATTCCATGGAAGGAATCACTCATTCGCTATGTTCGCTAGAATATCGAGATCATCGCCCTCTCTATGAATGGTTTCCTGAACAATTGGGTGTATTCAAGCCGCGTCAGATCGAGTTCGCGCGTCTCAATTTGAATTACACGGTAATGAGCAAACGCAAGCTCCGCCGACTAGTTGAAGAGAAGTATGTCAACGGTTGGGATGATCCGCGTATGCCCACTCTGCGAGCAATGCGCCGCCGCGGTTACACAGCCGAAGCCATCATTGATTTTGTCCACCGTATGGGTATCTCAACGGTAGCCACATCGAATGCTGGCGTCATTGCAGATATTGCCTTGCTTGAGTCTTGTGTGCGCGATGATCTGAACAAACATTCAGTGCGACGCATGGCTGTCATCAAGCCACTAAAACTTGTGATTGATAATTATCCAGAGGATCTCGTCGAAGAGATGGAGGCCGTCAACAATCCCGAAGACGCCAATGCAGGTACACGTAAAGTTCCCTTCTCAAAGACTCTCTATATCGAGCAGGATGATTTCCGCGAAACGCCTCCGCCAAAATATTATCGCTTATATCCAGGCAATGAAGTCCGTTTGCGCTACGCATATTTTGTCAAATGTACGCATGTCCTCAAGAATGAGGCGGGCGAAGTGGTTGCAGTACATTGCACCTATGACCCATCCACACGCGGCGGCGATTCTCCTGATGGGAGAAAGGTGAAATCCACCATCCATTGGATATCCGCTCCACATGCGAAAGAAGCGGAATTCCACATGTATGACCGTCTCTTTATGGAGGAAGACCCCGAAGAAGGCGAGGAGGGATTTCTTTCCTCTCTTAACCCGGATTCGCTGCATATTCTCAAAGGATATGTGGAGCCGCGTCTCTCACAGACGAAACCTGGTGACCGTTTTCAATTCGAGCGCCTCGGATACTTTTGCACTGACGAGGACTCGACCGATGATAAACCCATCTTCAATCTGACTGTGTCACTGAAAGATACCTGGGCAAAGATAGAAAAGTCTAATAAGTCGAAATAGCTATATAAAAGCTCTGAGCGCCAACGACGGGGCTTGAGCAGAGAGGTATCATGGCATCACGACCCTCCCAAAAATTCCAAGAATTGTTGCTAAACTTCTCTCAAGCTGAAGAGATAAATGAACGCCACAAAATTGAAGATCTGCTTTGGGGTGAATATGGCGCCGAATACGCGGTATTCGTGCTTGACATGTCAGGCTTCTCGATGCTGACCCGCAAATATGGAATTGTTCACTATCTTTCCATGGTACGGCGAATGCAACTGACGACTGAGCCCATTGTCAAATCTTATGGTGGGAGCATGATCAAATACGAAGCAGATAATTGCTTCGCGGTATTCCCCGATCCGCTTTCAGCGGTCAATGCGGCAATTGCTATGCAACACGCATTTGAGGCAGCGAATCTGTTGACCTCAGATGACCTCGATATTTATATCTCCTGTGGGATTGATTATGGCAAGGTGTTGATTATTGGGCATGAAGATTGCTTCGGCGACCCCGTCAATCGCGCCTCTAAAATGGGAGAAGACCTTGCCGCGGCACGTGAGATCCTCATTACAAAAGAAGCCATGCAAATGATCCCGGCCGAGGCGGGAATCAAAGCTCACGAAATGAATGTATCAATCTCTGGTATCACCATTCCCGCGTACATGATTGAGTATCGGAACGAGGAAAAAGCTTCTACATAAGTAATATCACAAAAGAGAGACCGCCTTTTTGGAGGCGGTCTCTCTTTTGTTCTATACCTCTTAGCGTAGCAACCGGATCAGCAATAAGACAACGACAATCACCAACAATATATCGATAAAATTGCCTCCTCCCCACCTTGCGCCTCTTCTCCAGCGGCCTCTCCTCCTTCCCCATCCGAAGGATCCGGCTAACAACAAAATCAAGAGTATGATGATGATTATCTCAAGCATGTGAAATTTCCTTGTATTATTTAACGAATACATTTGACTGGTGTTATTTTCTGTTTAGTCCTCCTCATTAGCATACCCGTTTTGCAATCAATCAGAAATGATGATTTTCTCTTTTTCAGATTTGCAGGGGTACAATAAAATATCGTAAAAATATTGTAGGAACCTGACCAGGAGCTGTTTCATGATTCAAAAATCTTTCTTTATGATTTTGTTTATTTTTCTTTCTGCGTGTGGTACAGTCTCTCAACCTCCACTTGTTCCATCTCAAGAGATCGTGTTGCAGCCATCACCCACTTCAACCATTACGCCATCACCGACTCCAACAGAAATCACTCCTATTGTTTCACCTATACCCACAACTGATCCGAATTTCTTTCGCGATGATTTTACTGAAACCCTTGCTACAAACTGGAGTTGGGTACGCGAGGATCCATTGAATTGGAGTCTGGCAGCTATTCCCGGCTCTCTGCAGATCAATGTGGGTGGTGGTTACGTTCCAGCTCATACCAATTCAAACTTACTCCTACGCCCTGCGCCTGCAGGTAATTTTCAGATAGAGACTCAAATTACATTTAGACCAGAAGATAATTTTCAATTCGCGGGCCTGATCATCTATGAATCGGATTCAGATTTTATCCAGGTTGGCCGGAGTTACTGCCATACGTTTGAATGTGTTGGTGAAGGTTTGTATATGGATTATTATAAAAGGGGAGTGGTTGTTAAACCCGATTTTGGGCAATCTTACAGGGATAGCGCTCCCATATTGCTACGCTTAAGTCGCCATGGAAATACGTACTCTTTTGAAGCTAGCACCGACGGAAAGGTATGGTTTATCATAGGCAGCCACGTCAGTGATTTGAATCCGCTTCAAATTGGACTGGTGACTGGTCAAAGACTCAAAGGTCGTGTCCTGCCAGCGGTATTCGACTACTTCGAGGTACGCAGCCTGCCATAAATCATCTTGTCGCTACATCTTCCCTAAAATATCAATTGTTTTCTGCAGTCTTTCCAATACTTTTGCTTTCCCAATAATTTCCATGCTTTCAAACAGAGGCGGGCTGACCTTTTGTCCTGTCACCGCGACGCGCACGATTCCAAAAATTTGATTCGCGCTCAAGCCCGATTTTTCAACGAATTCACGCATTGGTGGTTCAGCAGTTTGATGAGACAGGTCAGGCAGTGAGGCAAGAATGTTGTATGCCTTGCGCGCGACATCAGCAGATTGTTGCGCGTCAAGTCCTTTCGCAATGAGTTCTTCTGGATTTGGTTCAACGGTCTCTTTGAAGAAGAAACTTGCGAACGCGATAGCATCATCTAGCGTGACAAGTCGCTCGCGGATGAGTGGCGTCACACTGAGCAAAGTGTCATCATCGACTGTGAGTCCCGCGTTTGTGAGATATGGCTTGATGCGCCGCGCTAGGTCCTCGGTCGTGAGGAGGCGGATATGGGTCCCGTTGAAGTGATCTAATTTTTGGAAATTGATCGCCGCGGCTGAAGGGGTCAAATTGTCGATACTAAATCGCTGGAGCATCTCATCGAGACTCATCACGTCATCCTCGGGGACACCCCAGCCCATCAAGGTGATCCAGTTCAGAACACCTTCGGGGATATAGCCTAGACCATCCAGGTCATCGACAAAAATAGAGTGACCGTCCTTCATGGCGGCGGCCGTATCACGCTTGCTCATTTTGCCTTTTCCACTTGGCTTTAGAAGTATGGAAAGATGCACCCAGATTGGCTCCTCCCAGCCAAATGCGCGAATAATTTGCACATGCAGTGGAAAGGTAGGCAACCACTCAGCACTTCTCGTTACGTGCGTGATTTTCATCTCATGATCGTCTACCATCGCCGCGAGGTGATACGTTGGCAAACCATCGGATTTCAAGATGACATAATCATCGAGATATTTATTTTCTGTGACAATATCGCCGCGTACATGATCATGTGCAATTGTCGTTCCCTCATAGGGCATCTTGAATCGGATCACGTGCTTCTCACCTGCGGCAATACGGCGAGCTGCATCAGAAGGATCCAATACACGACAAGTACCATCATAACGGACTCGGTCTACTTTTCGCGCTTCCTGTTCTTTGCGCATCTGGTCGAGTCGCTCGGGCGTACAGAAACATGGATAAGCATGTCCCATATCAACAAGCATTTGAGCATGATGCTGATAAGCCTCACGCCGTTCTGTCTGCCGGTAAGGTCCATATTGCCCACCATGAAAAGGACTCTCATCTGGAGTCATGCCAAGCCAGTCTAAACTACGTACGATCACTTCTTCAGCGCCGGGTACAAACCGTTTCTGATCCGTGTCTTCGATACGCAAAATAAACTGTCCGCCAGTCTGGCGAGCAATCAAATAGGAATAGAGAGCATTCCTCGCGTTAGCAAGATGAAATCTCCCGGTTGGTGAGGGTGCTAAACGAGTACGTGCGGGTTTCAATTTAAAAATCCTCCACCCCCACCCTGCCTCCCCCGCTTCACGAAATGGAGGAGATGTCCTTTAGGACAGAGGGGGTTAAAACTCTAGTTGTCTGTGACGCATGGCTACGCTTTCAACTAGCCCAATACCCAGCATCAGTGAGGTGAGACCACTGCCGCCATAACTAAAGAACGGCAACGGTAATCCGGAAACAGGAACGATATTCAGGTTCACACAAATATTAACCATGCCTTGAAAGAAAATCAATGCTGCAACACCATAGGCGATATTCATCCCTGCCACATCCCGCGCTTTTTGTGCCGCACGGAGACATCTCCATAATACCAACATGATAATAACTATCACCAACAATGAACCAACCAAACCAAATTCTTCTGAGATAGCGGAAAAAATAAAGTCTGTGTGGCGCACTTTCAAGAAGCGTAATTGCGTTTGAGTACCATGACCATACCCCTTGCCGAATAAACCTCCGGAACCAATTGCGACCAGAGCCTGCTGCACATTATAAGTTGCACCAAATGTCGCATTTGGATCTGGCAAGATAAAATTCGTAATACGTTGTTGCTGATACTCCTGCAAAAACGGGATCCGAATCCTAAATATCGAGAGAGTGACGATTGTCGAGATAGCCAGAAAACCAATGACACCGAACAACAATAAGTGTTTTAACTGGATTCCGTTGAACCAAAGTAACACTGCAAGAATGACCATAAGCACGACGACGTTGCTCAAATTAGGTTGGATCAGAATCCAAAATGCAATACCCATCGTCCATAAAAAAGCAAAGAAAATCCATCGCAAATCACGAGGCTGGTTTTGCGTTCTATCAAAGTAACGAGCAAGCAATAAAATGGCCGCGATCTTCGCGAACTCTGTCGGCTGGAGAAATAACACGCCGACCGAAAACCAACGAGCCGCACCAAACACCGCTGCTGCGCTTAAGTACAATGCAATTAAAGAAAGACTTATGGCGATAAAAATGAGGCGATATAATGCCATCCAATACCGATAGTCAATTGTGGCAACGATAAAGATAAGGGCGAGCCCAGCGACGGCGAAGTAGATCTGGCGATTGATAAGAGGCGCTAGAACCTCATTCCCTGCAACCGCTGAACGGATCATAGTCGTGCCAAATGCAGTTGCTAGAACAACCGCACCCAACAGCCAGAAATCAAAATAACGCCATGAAGCATTACGAAGCATACAAGGACTTACTTAGCTTTCCTGGCGCGACGGCGGCGCGCAGATTTCAAGGGAATATCTGCCACAAGGCGTTGTGAACGTCCATCATGTTCCACGCCAATCTGCATGGCTTGCGCGTCGATCTCTACATGGCGCGATATCGTCGCGATCAAGTCATCTTTTAGAGAATCAAGCTCGGCAGGAGTTAGATCCGTGCGATCATGAATGAGGACAAGTTGTAGGCGCTCTTTGGCGCTATCCGCACTATTTTTCTTTCCAAATAAACGGTCGAAGAAACTCATATCACTTCCTCCCCGTCAAGCGCTGCAGGCGTTGCCATAATCCCCCCGTATGATCCAAATCGAGGAATGGTACTTGCTCACCTCGCAAACGTTTCGCGATATTACGGAAAGCTTGCCCCGCCCTGCTCTTCGGATCAAATGCAACGGGCGCGCCGCGATTCGAACCGATGATCACGTTTTCATCCTCAGGCACAATGCCAATCAACTCAACTGCCAACAAGTCGAGTACATCGTCAGATGAAAGCATATCATGGTTCTTTACCAGTGCTGGATTTAAGCGATTGATAATCAACGCGCCGGGGCCTTTTTCTTCAGCCTCCAGAATACCGATGACGCGATCGGCATCACGCACCGCTGAGACCTCGGGGTTGGTGACCACTAGGACACGGTCCGCCGCGGCAATGGCGTTCTTAAATCCGCGTTCGATGCCGGCTGGTGAATCAATGAGCACGAAATCATAACCATTGCGCAGGTCTTTGATCAAGCGAATCATGTCGCTTGGCGAAACTGCATTTTTATCCCGCGTTTGCGCTGCCGGGATGAGATATAGCTCAGGCAATTTCTTATCACGGATCATTGCCTGCTTCAAGCGGCAGCGGCCTTCGATTACATCAACGATGTCGTAAACGATCCGATTTTCCAAGCCCAGGATCACATCCAAATTGCGAAGGCCGATATCGCCGTCAATGCAAACGACCTTTGCTCCATCCAAAGCCAGCGCAACGGCAAGATTCGCCACAGCGGTGGTCTTGCCTACTCCGCCTTTTCCTGATGTAATGGTGATTACCTGTGCGGGCATGTGTTTATCCTATGATAAGTGATAAGAACTATTGATTGCTACTCAAAAAAATTTATCCTGACAACCAGAACTCTGACTGTAATTTCCCGTCTTTGTTGATGCGGGCAATTTCAGGTTTGGGGTTGTCACGTGGCTTCAAAGCAGCCGACACTTCCTCCGCAATGCGAAGCTGGGTTGGTGAAAGATCGAGGGCACAAATCACTGCATTGCGATTGCCTTTCGCACCCGCATGAACCATTCCACGCAAACGACCCCAGATAATCACATTTCCTTCTGCGACAATTTCGGCACCGGGGTTCACATCACCTAATACAACTACATGACCTGAAAATTCAATCCTCGTACCTGAACGAAGAGTACGATTGAGGAGTAAGGCGGTCTCCTCGCCCAGATTTTCAACAGAAAACTGACGGCCCTCTTCGGGTCGTGGTTTAGAAATACGAGTCGCCAAGCCAAGTAATTGAGCAGTCTTCTCAGTTGTAGGTGATTCGCTGATTACTGCCCAGAGAAATATGCCACGTTCTGAGAGCTGGTCACGTAATTCTACAAGTTGATTGACATGAAGGATTTGGCTTGCTACATCTAAAGCCAAACGCGCCCCCTGAAAAAAGGCTGGCTGATCATCCACTTGGGCAAGTAACGCAACATGCTGTTCCTCCCAAGGTGCGTCATCCAACGAGACGAGCAGTCCATCGCGCAAGCCTTTGATTTGAATCAGGGAGTTCGTCTCATTCATAGAATTATTGTTGTGTGGAATTCACAATCGCCAAATTATAGCATGAAGTCTTTACGAGACTTTTAGCTACCAGCTTCCTTCGCAAGGTCAATGGATTTGAGTTCAAAGTAAGCTTGCATTACGCGTGCGACAATAGGTGCTGCAACCGTACCACCTTCTCCTCCATGGTAAGCGAATGCTAAGATGATGATCTCCGGGTCATCATAAGGTGCATATGCCAAAGTCCAGGCGTGTGTAGGCCACGAGCCAAACTGGCATTGTTGCAGTTTACGTGCTACATCGTCACAATATTCTGCTGTGCCCGTTTTCCCGGCAACGGCAATGGGAAGAGGATACTGTTCAGTAAACACTTTATTGAGTGTACCTAACCTCAGCTCTGTCACCGCCAGACGCGTCCCGGTTCGCACAGCATCAACAGTCGCAGGCTGAACAATTTTGTATTGACCGGTTGGATCGCAGTAACCCACTTCGCAATTATAGATTTGAATACGGGGTGTTTTTGTAATATCCCATTTCAGATTGGGTGTGAATGGTGAGATTTGATAACTCCCTTTGGGCAGCTCAGAGAGAGGATTGGTGGGATCTGCAGGGTTCACCCACATATTCTTTGTTTTGCCTTCTTGATCTGTGACTTCACGAAGTTCATATATTGAAAAATCCTGCGGGTCGAACCAGACCGGTATCACGCGGCCTTCGTTATCTTGCACTTCCTTGACGATTGTTGGCTGCATCAACTTGCCATGATTCGCAATGGTCGCGCCAGACATCAGGACCTGTAAGGGTGTGCCTAGAACATATCCCTGGCCCACGCTCGCAATATAGGTGTCACCCGTAGACCAGTTCTCACCTGTGTTGATACGCTTCCATTTGGGATCTGGGATCAAGCCATCTTCCTCGCCAGGGAGTTCAATGCCCGAGCGCGCGCCGTATCCCAGTGCCCTTGCATATTCTCCAAGGCGGTAAATGCCAAGTCCTTCTGGAATCTCATCTTTATATCCACCGCCAAGTTTATAGAAACACACATTGCTTGAATAGGCAATACAATGCAAGAAATCTAGTGCTCCAAAGCCGGCTTCATTGATCACGCCACCGCGATCGTAAATCCAATCTACGAAAGGACGGGAATTTCTGTCTGTACATGGATCGGTAGGTCGAAATCTTTCGCACAACACCAGCTTTCCCGGAGTCTGAACGATTTTCCCCAGTTGAATCACATGTTCGTTGAACGCACCTGTAGCTGTTGAAAGTTTAAAGGTAGAACCTGGAGGGAACTCGGCCGAGATAGCATTGTTGACCAAGGGTCGCCGCGGGTCTTCGTTTAATTGTTCATAATAATAACTGGGAATGAGACGCGCCATGCGATTATTTTCAAATGTTGGATAAGAAACCATGGCGAGGATCTCTCCAGTCTTCGGATTCATAGCGATAACTACCCCACTTGAAATACGCGTGGTGCTAAAGAAAGTATTCCAATATTTGATCTCATCAGTGAGTGCAGCTTCAGCCGCTTTTTGAAGACGTGTATCAATCGTTAGAACGATGTTATTTCCTGCAACGGGCAGAATAGGCGGTTTCAGATTACGCAGTACCTGGCCCGCGACATCTCTTTGCACCACGCGCTCTCCATTTATGCCTAATAAAATGTCATCCAGTGAAATCTCTACGCCGGAATATCCAACCTTGTCCCGGTTGGGGACAAAGCCACGATCGCGATAGGCACTCTCAAGCGAAGCAGAAATGGGACCCAGGAATCCAACGATGTTCGCAGTGAGCGAACCAGTTGGGTAATCCCGAATTGGTTCGATCTCCACAGAGACACCAGGCCAATCCACCGATTTTTCGCGAATGACGCGGGCTAGTTTCTCATCGATGTTACAAGCAATCTTCACGGGCGTATAAGGAGCCAATGACTCGCCCAATGCCACCATATCCGCAATGCTGGGTCCTGGCACACAGGCTGAAAACAATTTGGCATTGTTAAGTGTTTCCTCTGTAACAGGCCCACCCTCTGGCACACCGGTCATCTGGGAGATTTCACGATAAATGTGTTGAGTATCCGCTTCATCATCCGGCAAAGCTGCTGGCGTGATTACAACATTATAGGATGCGACATTACGAGCCAGCACAAAGCCATTGCGGTCATATATAATGCCGCGCGGCGCGGGGTCCTTGATTGTTTCTTCATAATTATCAACTGCTTGATTGATCCACGGTTGCTGATTTAAGACTTGTAGGCCAAGTAGGCGGTATACAATGGCACCAACAACAGCGATGATTAACCCATAGATAAAAAGTATACGCCATAACGAGACCTCATACTTGCTCACCGTTTGTGAACTCATTCAACCTCCGGAGTTGGATACACCCATCTTGCAAGATCACGCATCACTGCATATACAGGGATTGCAAGAAGCATATTCAACAAAACACTTGGTAACATTAATAAACCAAGTACATCACTTATTGGTAACGGCACATCGGAAAATCGTAAAACTGCTAATGATAAAAGACTCACAATAATCGTTCCCAGAAACGTAATACTGAACATAGCCAGCAAGGGAGCCTGCCAAATGCGTCGTTGAAAGATTCGTGCTAATGCAACAACGGCAATATATCCCAACACTGGCACAGTCCATGAAATAGCTGAAATGAATCCAACCAATAATCCAGTTGCCACGGCCCACTGCCATGCTGAATCAACTTCTTCCTGCAATGCCCAGGCTGCCAGCATCACCAAGGGCAAATCAGCGATTCCTGCAAGCAAATACACTCTGCTTATTACTGCCGATTGCAAAATAACACTTAATAGAATGACAGGTACTGCAACTAAATTACGCATTCGTTAGGGGGTTGGGACCAGAGGAGAAATATCTACTGGTTTAAAGTTTACAATGACGAGCACAATCTCAAGTCGATTGAAATCGACAACAGGCTGAACAGTAGCCTGCTGGAACAAATCGAAATCCCGGGAACGTACGCTTACCACCTGTCCAATGATCAAGTCCGGAGGATAGTCACCGCCCAAACCCGAAGTCAGCACCAAATCACCAGTTTGTATATTTATATCCTGTGGGATCAATTCAAGTGTCACATCACCAGTGATCGAGCCAACCAAGGATGCTTCAGTTTCCGCGATTTGGAGGTGGACATTCACATTCGAAGCAGGATCCGTAATCAGTTGGACGCGCGCCGCATCCGCAATGACCGCGTCCACGCGGCCGATCAACCCTTGATTCGTTACAACCGGCATACCGCGCAAAATCCCGTCATTAGAACCGCGATTAATGATTACATAATGGAGAAAGGGACTCGGATCACGCCCAATGACCGCTGCAGCTCGATAGGTGTTTTCAGGGCGCGCGCGAGAAAAATCCACAAGTGCAGCGAGTATTTCTGTCTCGCCAACCTCCTGCTGTAGTTGAATGACTTGCGACTGCAAATCTGCAACTTCTCCTTCCAATTCTGCATTGCGTTGACGCAAGGAGGCGCTATCACGAGGCGCGGTGAAAAAATCTTGGACTGCCACAAAACGAGCGGAGAACCAGGTTTGCAATCCGACCAATGAACTTGTGAAAACATTGGAGGTGCTGCTAAAATAACCTCCGAGTGCGAGCGCCATGATGCCCCCTACGACCAAAAAAATGATCGTTGTTTGAAGCGTACGTGAAAATAGATTTCTCATGTTAGTGTGCAACCATCATTGCCCACAAGGCAACAATAAAGAACTTAAACACTATGGCGTGTACTACCGCGTTCCAAACCAACCAGATACCGACTCAAAACATCAAAATTTTCAAATACCATGCCTGCGCCACGTGCTACACAAGTAAGCGGATCTTCAGCGACCCACACGCGTAACCGAAGCTCATCAGTCAAGCGTTCAGCTAATCCCTGCAATAAACCGCCACCACCTGCAAGACAAATACCTATATCCATCAAGTCTGCCACAATCTCAGGAGGAATTTCATCTAACGCATCACGGATCGTATCCACAATCACCTGCACAGAACCTGCTAATGCCTCGCGCATTTCAATTGAAGAAATTTCAATACTTTCTGGCAACCCTGTAACAAGGTTGCGCCCGCGCACTTCCATTGTCTTCTCAGGGTGCAATGGATAGGCAGACCCGATCTGCCATTTAATTTGTTCAGCAATCCCTTCACCAATCAGCAAGTTATATTTATTGCGCAGATATTGTACGATATCTTGATCCATCTCATCACCAGCCACGCGCAATGAACGAGATGCAACCACACCACTCATGGACATAACTGCAACCTCGGTTGTACCACCACCGATATCTACTACCATGCTTCCCTTGATTTCAGCAACGGGAAGTCCCGCGCCCAGCGCAGCCGCAATCGGCTCCTCAATCAAGTAAGCAACGCGCGCCCCTGAAGCCATCACTGCATCATACACCGCGCGCTTTTCAACCTCTGTCACACCGGTTGGGATGCCAACCACCACACGCGGACGCGGTAATGGCACTACACTCTGTTCATGGACTCGACCAATAAAATATTCCAACATCACCTGTGTAATATCAAACTCAGAGATCACTCCATCGCGCAAAGGGCGAATCACTGCAACACTACTCGGAGTACGCCCCATCATCTCTTTGGCTTCAAGGCCAATGGCTAATGGCTGGCGCAACCGCTTGTCAATCGTTACCCAAGATGGTTCGTTGATGACGATCCCTTTACCGCGCACATTTACTAGTGTATTCGCGGTCCCCAAGTCAATTGCAATATCTAGTGAAAACAGGCCCAAAAGCCAGTTTATCGGGTTGAAGGCCAAAGCAGGCTCCTCAGCGAGAGTATCAAAGCAAAACGAACTGCGGAGGTATTATACCTAACAATTCGTATCCACGTATGTAACAGCGGGGTTAACATAACAGGTATCATAGCACTATCAGCTACTTTTGAGGAGACGCCATGTCAAAAATTGCCGTTGTAACCGATAGCACAACCTATATACCGGCTGAACTGGTAAAAAAATACAACATTTCGATTGCACCGCAGGTCCTTATCTGGGGCGATCAAACATATAAAGATGGTGTAGATATCCAGTCCAGCGAATTCTTTACCCGCCTAAAAACCACTAAGGTAATGCCCACAACCTCACAAGTTGCCGTCATTTCGTTTCAGGAAATCTTTCAGAGCTTAGTAGATAAAGGCTTTGAGGTACTTGCTTTGCTCATTTCATCCAAACTTTCCGGCACAGTCCAATCAGCGATGCAAGCCAGAGATTTGATGAACTTAGCCAGGGATAAGGTCCATGTTGTGGATAGTCAGTCTGTCGCGATGGCGCTTGGTTTTCAGGCTCTGGCTGTTGCACGCGCGATCGAAGCGGGAGCTGATGTTAAGGAAGCCATCGCTCTGGCTGAGAAATCGCACGAATACACTGGCGTGTTCTTTGCTGTGGACACGCTTGAATTCCTGCATCGGGGTGGCCGCATTGGTGGCGCACAGCGGTTCCTCGGTACAATGCTGAACATGAAGCCCATCCTCGCGATTCAGGACGGGCGTGTCGAAGGTATTGAACGCATCCGCACAAAGGCAAAGGCGCATGATCGGGTTCTTGAATTAACGATCGAAAAAGTAAATAACAGAACCCCGGTTCGACTTGCCACGTTACATGCTAATGCTGCCGAAGATGCCCGCATACTCCTTACAAGGGCGGAACAGGCCCTTAACCCAGTGGAGAGCATCCTCACCGAAGTGAGTCCTACCGTTGGTACACATGCGGGACCGGGCACGGTTGGTCTCGCTTTCATGGCTGGAATGTAATTTCTCCCTCACCCTTCCCCTCTCCCCATGGGAGAGGGTTTTCACGCTTCGCGTGCGTGTATAATTTGAGTATGAAGCATCCAGACCCTCTTGTTATTGGCATTGCAGGTGGATCGGGTTCTGGCAAAACAACTGTTGCACAAGAAATCCTTCAACGTGTAGGTCCAGACCGAATTGCTTTTCTTCAACATGATTCCTACTACAAAGACCTCAGTGGACTTCCTCCAACACAACACGCGGAGGTGAACTTTGATCATCCCAACTCGCTCGAAACGGATTTGCTGATCGAACATATCGCCGCTCTTCGCGACGGAAAATCTGTTGAGGTGCCTATCTATGATTTCTCAACTGATAGCCGCACTTCCAAAACATTTACCGTCCACCCGCGTCGCGTGATTCTAGTGGAGGGCATTCTCATTTTTACGGACGCAGCCCTACGAGGGATGTTTGATGTGAAGATATTCGTCGATACAGATTCAGATCTTCGCTTCATCCGCCGGCTTGAGCGTGACATTACAGAACGTGGACGAACAACCGAATCTGTCATCAAACAATATCAGACAACAGTCCGACCGATGCACCTCGAGTTCGTTGAGCCCTCGAAACGTTATGCCGATGTCATTATCCCTGAGGGAGGATTCAATACCGCAGCGCTCGATATGGTTGTAGCAAGAGTTCAGGCGCTGTTGAAATGATAAAAACCTGTTATATATAAAAGGAGAAACATAGATGACAAAACAATGGAATACCCCGCCTGCAACGCAGATTGATCCGAAGAAGAAATATAAAGCTCGCATGGAAACCGATAAAGGTATTATGGTCATTGAATTATTTGCGGATAAAACCCCAAAGACCGTGAACAACTTCGTCTTCTTGGCACGTGAAGGATTTTATGAAGGCGTCATTTTCCATCGCGTGATCTCCAATTTCATGGTACAAGGCGGCGACCCAACGGGACGCGGCTCGGGCGGTCCCGGTTATAAATTTGAAGATGAATTTCACCCTAGCCTTAAGCATGACAAGCGAGGCATACTTTCTATGGCAAACGCGGGACCGAACACAAACGGTTCACAATTCTTTATCACTCATCTCCCTACCCCACATTTAGATAACCACCATACTGTCTTTGGTCAAGTCGTTGAGGGACTAGATGTTTTAATGTCCATTCCACCACGCGACCCAAGCAATGTCAATGCTCCTGCTGTAAAGATCAACCGTGTCACCATCGAAGAAAGCGAATAAGAAAGCCTCAACAAAGAAAACACACCTGCCTGATTTGCTAAGCAAATCACGGGCGGTGCCAGGGAAAAGCGCGCAGAAAACCGCAAGGAAAAGCTCTGCGCGTTCTTCACGCGTCCTTGCCCAAAAAGATGAGCAACCTCTGATCTCTCAAGTTACACAAGCTGAAACCTATAATAAGCCAAAGAGTTCAAATTTCCTTAAGAACGTTTTACGGGTCTTGGCACTATTTGGAGTTGTTGCAATCACGATTTATATTTACAGTATTCGAGCGCGCGTGGGACAGTTCGAGAAATTTGGGTATCCTGGTATCTTTCTCATCGCATTGCTTGCAAATGCAACCATCTTGCTTCCCGCGCCTGGCGTAGCGATCATTTATGCTATGGGAGCCATCTTCAATCCCTTTGGGGTTGGCTTGGCTGCCGGGACCGGTGGTGCAATTGGAGAACTCTCAGGGTATCTCGCAGGTTTCAGCGGTCAAGCTGTTATAGAACGCACAGACGTTTATAACCGCATCAAGCCCTGGGTAGACAGATATGGTGGCTGGACAATCATGGTTCTATCAGCAATTCCAAATCCATTCTTCGATCTGGCCGGCATCGCGGCAGGGATTGCTAAAATGCCACTTCTCACATTCTTAGCTTATGTTTGGGTTGGTCAGTTGATTAAGATGATATCGTTTGCGCTGGCAGGACATTATTCCCTTGCATGGATTACAAATCTAATAAAATAAGGAGAGCCAAATGTCTGAATACAACAAAATCGATTCGTGTCTCGAAAAGAACCTCGATCAAAGCCTTGCAGAACTTTCCAGGCTTGTAGCACAACCAAGTGTAGGCGCACAAAACCTGGGATTAAAGGAATGCGCCACATTAGTTGGTGAGATGCTCAAGGCGCGAGGCTTTGAGGTTCAAATTATGGCAACTGCTGGCGCACCCGTGGTCTTTGGCGAGCGCAAAGGCAAATCTGACAAGACATTGCTTATTTACAATCACTATGATGTACAGCCGCCGGAACCACTTGAACTGTGGCAAACTCCTCCATTCGAACCAAGCCTACGCGATGGCAAGCTGTATGGCCGTGGCGTGAGTGATGATAAAGGTCATATTGTTGCGCGCCTGTTTGCTATTGACTCACTTCTCGAATCTGAAGGCGAACTTCCCTGCAATATCAAATTCATTATCGAAGGCGAAGAGGAAACAGCCAGCATCAATCTTTTTGATTTCATTAGCAAGAATAAGAATTTGTTACAAGCAGATGCCTGCATGTGGGAGTTTGGCGGCGTAGATCATCGCGATGTACCCATGTTATATCTGGGCTTGCGCGGAATTTGCTATGTTGAATTGAGCGTCGAGACTGCTGCAATAGATGTGCACTCAGGGTTGGGCGGCTCTATCTTCCCGAATGCGGCCTGGAGATTGGTCTGGGCTTTGTCGACACTGAAAGGGGAAGATGAACGGATCCGAATCCCCGGCTTCTATGACGGGATCAAGCAGCCATCCACGCGCGACCGAGAGTTAATGGAAGCGTTGCCCGAAGTCGCAGAGGAGTACAAATCCCGTTATGGCATCAAAGAATTCATCAAAGGTCTGACCGGTGGAACAGACCTCAAAATAGAAGAGGTTTTTACTCCAACCTGCACAATTTGTGGACTCACCTCTGGCTATCAAGGACCCGGCTCAAAAACAGTTTTGCCTGCACGCGCTTCAGCAAAAGTAGATTTCCGCCTCGTACCCGATCAGCATCCTGATGACATTCGTAAAAAGCTGCGTGCCCATCTCGACGCCGAAGGCTTCAGTGATGTGCAGATCACCGATCTCGGTGGCGACCCGCCCGCGCGTACCAACCCCGATGAGCCCTTTATTCAACTCGTTGCGAAAACCTCGGAAGAAGTATATGAGACGCCAATGCAGTTGGTCCCAATGGTGGGTGGATCCGGTCCCAGCCATCCCTTCGTGCATGACCTAAAACTACCGGTTGCTACCGCGGGTCTAGGTTACCCTGATACACGCGCGCACGCGCCAAATGAAAATATCCGTATTGATTTGTATCTCAAGCACGCCAGGCATATGGCGCGCTTGATCAAAGAGTTTGCAAAGTGATTGGATAAGCATCTACTTGATGACAGATAAAATAGGCAGTTTCCAAACAAAAAAGCCCAGTCTAAATTACTGGGCTTTTTTGTTTACGGATGAGATTGAACTTTACATGAATGTAAACACTACTATTCCCCCTTCGATTATACTGTAGCTGAGGTTATATGCCAAATTGGAATCTGTGCACAAAAGTTTCTGCGACTATAGTTGAAGAAACAGCCAGCATCAATCACTTTGAGTTTATTGAAAAGCATAAAGATTTATTAAAAGTGAATGCCTGATACGCGTGCCCACGCGCCAAATGGCGCGGATGATTAAAAATTTGCAAAATAGCATTGGAGAACATCGTGAAAACATCTCAACTCATACAAGATAAAGATCTTAGAATACCCAATCAGACATGGGGAATATTCTTAATCAGTATTCTTGGCTTATTTATGGAAACACTTTTTATACGTTGGATTGGAACCGAGATCCGAATATTTGCGTATCTTCAAAATACTATTCTCGTAGCTTGCTTTCTCGGCCTGGGACTGGGCATGTTCACTTCATCAAAGTCAATTGAAATTAAGCGGTGCCTCATTCCATTGACTGCCTTTTTATTATT